>Ga0187878_1004493_pt1 | contig 10839 bp, 8 predicted proteins | sample June2016WEW_17_1_FD_132979 | JGI IMG/M metagenome (GOLD analysis project Ga0187878, IMG submission 132979) | Peatland microbial communities from SPRUCE experiment site at the Marcell Experimental Forest, Minnesota, USA - June2016WEW_17_150 | ecosystem: Environmental > Terrestrial > Soil >...
AGCCCCAATGCGGCACAGAAATCGATGAAATCCCGGCGGCCGTTCTCCACGATCCGCTTCAGGATGTCGAGGTTCAGGCTCTGATACTGGTGAATGGCGACATTCCGAAAGCCTACCATGGCGCGCAGTTTCCGCGCCAACTCCGGGGAGATGTGCCGAGCCTGCGCAAGAAGGTCGAAGGCCTGGGCACTGCTTTGCGGAACACCGAGATGTTCTCTGGCCACCACATGCATCGCCAGGTCAATTGCTGCCTGGCACGCTCGTTCCAGGTTCAGCACAATAGCGTCCTGGTGTGTGAAATCGGCCAGCCGCAGAGGATCGGATGAGTACTCTTCATCAACGCGGTGCAGGCATCGTTCTATGATTGCAGCCTTGTTTAGCAGCACATCATCCATGTTTCCGTTCCTCCACGTACGCGGCGATCACGGGCTTTCTGTCCTGCATGAAGCGTGCATAGCTTGAGAGGGTTTGCATTTCAAAAACCGCCAGTGCGTTCTTATCAGCCACGTAAATGGGCACACCATGCGCGACAACTTCCTTGCAGTGCACCAATTGGGTTTCCGGTCTCAGTATGGAGATCTCTGCCGGGACGCCGGCAATTGCTTCGAGATCCCCCTGCAATTGAAGCAGCACTTCCGGCGGGATGGTCTGACGGTGCGGCAATAACAGGGCCAAATCAAGATCACTCTTCGGATGCACGCCGCCCCGCACTCGTGAGCCATATGCATACACGGCAACCGCGCGCGGCACATCCAGGAGGATCCGGTCGACCAAGGCCTGGTATACTGCAGCCAACGGATCGGATGGCAGAATTACGTTGCTCACATCGAGTGTCCCCATACCTCGCCGATCTTTTACCACAAAGATGACAGACGTGCCAATTCGATCTTAGGGAAACCGGGGCGCTCGACTGCCGGCAAAAGCAGAAAAATCGGGTGTGTTCATCTTCTGTTTAGGTGTTTGCTGCTAATCTGCATGCCGCAGGGATTCACCTTGCATAATCTGATCCATTACCTGAAGGAGAAGCCATGAATATTTCAAGACTTAAGTGTGTAGGGGTGACTCTTTTCATAATGTGCTTTGTGCTGGTTGGCAGCATCTGGGCACAGCAGAAGGCGGCGACCCAACAGAAAGCGGCGCCACAGAAGGTGGCAAAGTCCGAAAAGGGAGAAGCAGGGGAGCAGGGCGAAGAGAAGCTCGCGATGAAGGATCTCCCCAAGGCAGTCCAGGCAACGGTTCAAAAGGAGACCCAGGGAGCGGAAATTGTCGGCCTCTCCAAGGAGACCGATGCAGGAAAGACCGTCTATGAAGTAGAGACCAAGATCAAAGGTCACAGCCGGGACATGCTCATCGATGCCACGGGGGCGTTGACCGAAGTTGAGGAAGAGATCGATATCGCCACGCTGCCCGCCGCGGTTCAGGCCGAGATCAAAAAAAGCATCGGGACAGCGAAGCTGGTAAAGCTCGAGTCCGTTGCCAACGGCAAAAAGGTTCCAACGGGCTATTCCGCCGTGGTGGAAAATGCCGGAAAGCAGTTGGAGGTCGAGATGGGGCCGGACGGCAAGGTTGCCAAAGGTAAATAGTTGGAGTAGAAATTAGCTCCATGCGCGTGTTGGTGGTCGAAGATGCCCGGCCGATGGCAGAAGCGTTAGCGAAGGGACTGCGCGAGCAGGGCTACGCGGTCGATGTCGCCGGTGACGGCGAGACAGCGATCCAACAGGCGGAAATTAATCAGTACGACGCGATCGTGTTGGACGTCATGTTGCCGCAGCGGGATGGATTTGCCGTGTGCCGGGCACTTCGCGAACAAGGGTTGAGCGTGCCGGTGCTGATGCTGACGGCACGCGATGCCGTGGAAGACCGCGTTGCCGGCCTCGATGTCGGAGCGGACGACTACCTGACCAAGCCGTTTGCCTTTAAGGAGCTGCTCGCCCGGCTGCGCGCCCTTATGCGGCGGCATAGCCAGCTGCGTCCGCCTCGACTGAAGCTCGCCGACCTGGAGCTGGATACCGCCAGCCAGGAGGTCCGCCGCGCGGGGCGCCTTATCAGGCTGACGGCCAAGGAGTACGCTCTGCTGGAGTACCTGTTGCTGCACGCGGGAGAGGTGGTCTCGCGGGAAGGTATTTCCGAGCACGTTTGGGACGAGAGCTTCGATCCGTTCTCGAATCTGATCGAGGTTTACATTCAGCGGCTGCGGAAGAAAATCGATGAGGGGGAGCAGATCAGATTGATCCATACCCGTCGAGGCGCAGGCTATCTTCTTTGTGCCCAGGACCGCGAAGAGTCCGCCAACTGATATTGTTGCGCGAAAAATTGGTAACTACTCAGGTGGTTGGCAGACATATTTCAATCGGGGTCGGAATCGGTATCGGAATCGAAAGGAAACGGATAACCTTCGGACATGAGCTACTGGATGCATACCGCGCTGCCACGGAGTCGATAGCGATTCCGATGCCGATGCCGACCCCGAGAAAAATCAGATTACAGTCTGGACAATCTGGGTAGTTACAAAAATTGAACTTATATTTAATACCGCATGATTGGGTTTCCCTCGATGCGATTTGGCATGACAGTACGCTGGCGTTTGACCTTGTGGTACACGCTCGTGCTGTTTCTGTCTTTCGTATTCCTCGGCGGGGTCGTCGACCACCTTGCGAGGCAAAGCCTCTACTCCCAGGTCGATCATGAAATGTCGGATGCGCTTCTCATGGTAACGGGCGCTCTCGACCGCGTCTACAAAGAGGAGGGCAAGCCGCCTGCGACGCGCTTGCTGGACGAAATCAACGAACTCGGTCTCCCCCCTCAACTGGCATTGCAGCTGGTGCTGTCAGGCGGACGGACGTACCTTGTCAACGTGCGCTCTCTCCCCGATCCGCTTTTGGATGCCATGCGCGGGGAACGGATCGGATCGGACAAGCCCACCACCATTCATGACGGCTCGCACTCGTGGCGCCTGTCTCGAAGCGTTGGCGGCGGCAGTTTCGGCTACCAGGTTTTTCTGGCGCGCGACCTTGCCCTGGTCGATGCCCAGTTGGGGGCTATGAGGCGGACACTCCTCATTGCACTCCCCCTGATTCTCTTATTTGCCGCAGCGAGCGGCTACTTCCTGGCCGGACGAGCCCTTAAGCCGGTTATTCAAATTGCCTCCCAAGCCCGGCATATCGAAGCGCAAGCGCTCGAGCAGCGACTCGAGATCGCGGGCTCCCATGATGAATTTGGGCAGCTCGCCCAAGTGTTGAATGACCTCTTTGCCCGGCTCGAACGGGCGTTCCAACAGCAGCGGCAGTTTCTTTCGGATGCCGCCCACGAATTGCGCACGCCCGCGGCGATTCTGCGCAGCCAGGCGGATGTGGCGCTGGAGAAGCCGCGATCGGCCGAGGAGTATGCCGCCACTCTCGCAACCATGCGCGCCGAGACCGAACACCTCTCGGAGATCGTAGACGACCTCTTGCTGATTGCACGGGCAGAGGCCGCTCAATTGCCCGTGATCAAGGAACCTGCGGATCTCATGGAAATTGCGGATGATTGTTGCCGCGCCTTGCGCCCACTCGCGCAACGCAAGGATCTTTTTCTCAAATGGAGTGTCGGAGAAGAGGTGAATGTGCCCGGCGATGCCCGCCTGCTGCGCCGTGCCATAGTGAATCTGCTGACGAACGCCTTTAAATACACTCCGGAAGGAGGCGTGATCACGGTCAACGTCAAACCGGATTTTGCCTTCGCATCTGTGGAGGTAGCCGATACTGGAACGGGGGTGGCCGCGGCAGACTTGCCACATATCTTCGACCGCTTTTACCGAGGCGCCGCCGGCGCCGGCGCCGAACCGGAAGGTGCCGGTTTGGGATTGGCGATTGTAAAGATGATCGCGGAGTTGCACGGCGGCCGAGTGGCCGTAGACAACAATGCGGGGAAGGGGGCCACGTTCACGCTCTTCGTTCCTGTCAATCATGGCTAGCATTCGCGGACGGAAAGGATTTATTACCGCCAAAACTCCAAGGCGCCAAGACTCCAAGACGCCAAAAGTCTTAATATTTACTTAATTCGAGATTCGAGATTCGAAACTCTCGAATCTCGAATCGCCGATTTCTTGGCGTTAGATTTTGGTTGCGACTATGCCGCCCAATGTTTTTCGTGGCTGCATTCTGGCGGCACTGTCTCAACCGGAGAAACTTTAGGAAGGAAGTTGCGAAAGGTGAGCTTGGAGCTTAAAATTGCCCGGCTCTAATCGGCAAAAGAACTCTAAGATCAGGATCCGGGCTCTCTGCTCGGGTGATCGGAAAGAGGACATCGCAGGGTCAAAGGAGCTGTATGTTTCTTGTACGCGCAAAGGGGCTTCTCCTTATAACCGTCGCATCTTGCTGTGTCATGACTCCGCTAGTTCGTGCTCAGAGCCCGCCCGCTGCGGCGCAGCAAGGCGCTGTTACCATTGATCTGAAAAACGCCCTGCAGCGTGCCCGGGACAACAGCCAGCAGCTTCAATCGGCGAACATTGATATGAGCCTGGCGCGCGAGGATCGCACGCAAGCGAAGGCGGTGCTCCTCCCGTCGCTGAACTATTTCAACCAGTACATTTATACCCAAGGGAACGGCACCGAACCCGGCGTCTTTATTTCCAATGACGGCGTGCACGTCTACAACAGCCAGGCTCAGGTGCATCAGGAGCTGTTTTCGCCCGCACGTCTTGCCGATTATCGGCGGACGATCGCGGCGCAGTCGCTGGCGGCCGCGAAAAGGGATATCGTGGAGCGCGGCCTCGTGGCTACAGTGGTTCAAAGCTACTATGCCGCCGTAGCAGCGCAACGGAAGTTTGCCAACGCCCAGCGTGCCTTGGAAGAGGCGCAGCGCTTCGTGGACATCACCGAAAAGCTGGAGAAGGGCGGAGAGGTAGCTCATGCGGATGTTCTGAAAGCACGACTGGTCTTGCAGCAGCGCCAGCGCGATGTCCAGGATGCGCAGCTGGGGGCCGACAAGGCGCGCATCGCGCTTGCGGTCCTGATGTTTCCCGACTACCGGCTTGATTTCAACCTTGTGGATGATCTCAACTCCGTGAGTGCCCTGCCCGCCTACGGCGATTTTGAAAACCAAGCCAAGGCGAAGAGCCCTGAACTTCGGGCCGCCGAGGAAAGCGTGCGCCAGGAGGAGTTCGGCATCCAGATTGCTCGTGCGGCCTACCTGCCCACCCTTAGCTTTGACTATTTTTTCGGCATCAACGCGAATCAGTTTGCCGCTCACGACGAGGAGGGCCGGAATCATCTCGGCTCATCGGCGCAGGCCACGTTGAATATCCCGGTGTGGAACTGGTGGTCGACGAAGAGTAAGGTTCACCAGGCCGACATGAAGCGCCAGCAGGCACAGCTGGACCTCGAACTTACCAGAAAACAATTCATCTCGAATCTCCATGCACTGTATCTTGAGGCTCAAGGAGCGCTGGCCCAGCTCGACTCGCTGCGGCGCTCGATGGATGATTCTGCGGAAAGCCTCCGGCTCACGAGCTTACGCTATGAGGCCGGAGAAGTGAGTGTACTCGAAGTGGTGGATGCCCAATCGACTCTGGCGCAGGCGCGCAATGCTTATGATGACGGTCTCTCTCGTTATCGTCTTGCTCTCGCCGGCATCCAGACGCTAATAGGAACGATTTAGCCTATGCTGAACTATCATGCGCAGATAAGAATCAAAACCGCGGCGGCACTATGGATCCTATTCCTTGCCGCAGGCTGCTCTCAGAATGAGACGAAGGAAGCCGAGCCGGTCGCCCCGGTCCAGACGGCGCCAGTCCAGCGTTCATCGATACAACGGATCATCAAGGCGCAGGGGATTCTGCATCCCATCGACCAGGCCAGCGTGATTCCGAAGATCAACGCGCCGGTTCGCGAGTTTTATGTGAATCGAGGCTCTCACGTCCGCAAGGGCGAGCTGCTTGCCGTGCTCGAGAGTCGTGACTTGGCCGCGGCTGCCGTGGAATCCAAGGGATTGGTGGACCAGGCGGAAGCCGCCTTCCGCGGCACTACGGGGGCATCGCTGCCCGAGGAGATTACCAAGGCGCAAACCGATGTCCGATCCGCCAAGGAAGCGCTCGATGCCGCACAGAAACTGCTGGAGAGCCGGAAGGCGCTTCTGGAGCAGGGCGCGCTGCCACGCAGGCAAGTGGACGAAGCCAATGTCGCTTATGTTCAGGCGCACAGCCAGTACGAGGTCGCACAGAAACATCTCGACACTCTGGAAAAAATCGGCAGAGATGCGGCGACCCGTCAGGCGCAGGCCCAGGTTGACGCCGCGAAAGGGCACAATCAGGGAGCTGAAGTGCAGCTGGAGTACGCCAAGGTCATTAGCCCCATCGACGGCGTCATCACGGATCGGCCGCTCTATGCCGGCGAGATGGCCGGTCCGGGCGTGCCGCTGCTCACGGTGATGGATGTTTCCCGGGTCGTTGCTCGCGCCAACGTTCCTGCGGAACAGCTGATGTTTTTAAAGGTGGGTGTCGCGGCGACGATCACCGGGCAAGATGCCTCCGCCGAGCTTCACGGCAAGGTCACCGTGGTCAGTCCGGCGCTGGATCCGAATAGCACGACTGCCGAGGTCTGGGTGGAGGCGCAGAACCCCGGCGAACGCTTCAAGCCTGGTTCGTCCGTCCAGGTTTCCATCCTCGCCGAAACGGTCGAGGACGCGATCGTGATTCCGTTGGCCGCGATTCTGCCGGCGCAGGAGGGTGAGACGACCGTCATGGTTGTCGGCTCCGATTCGCTGGCTCATGAAAAGAAGATTGAGACGGGAATTCGCGAGGGAGACAAGGTGCAGGTTCTGAAAGGACTCGATCCAGGCGAGCAGGTGATTGTTGTCGGCGGCCTCGGACTAGAGGACAAAGCCAGGGTGCGCGTCGAGAAACCCGGCGAGAAAACAGACGAAAAGTCTGGTGATAAGGCCGACAAGAAGACAGACAAGTAGACTGACGAGAAGACCGACCAGCATGACTGAAAATCACAATGCCCAATCGCAAGTTGGAGAAGCCAAGGCGGCCGAGCATTGGACCGCCCGCCACTCAAAGCCGATCGTGTTCGTGATCCTGACCTGTGTCGCGGTCGGAATCTATCTGGCGTTCACAATTCCAGTGGCAGTATTTCCATCGACGGACTTTCCGCGCGTCATCATCGGCGTCGATAACGGTGTGGCGCCGATCGACCAGATGCTTGTGACCGTGACCCGCCCGATCGAGGAGGCGGTCAACAGCGTCCAGGGCCTCGAAGCGGTGCGCTCGATCACCAGCCGCGGAACCGTGGAAGTCAACTTGTTCTTTTCCTGGCAAGTGGACATGTTCCAGACGCTGAACATGGTCAATGCGGCGCTGGCCGAGATCCGATCCACGCTGCCGCAGCAAGCCAAGATCACGGCCAACCGGCTGACGTTCGCGGCCTTCCCGATCATGGGGTACAGCCTGACTTCGGATACGGTGCCGCAAACCAAAATCTGGGAGCTGGCCACCTACGAGCTCAGGCCGCGGTTGAACCGCCTGAGTGGCGTGTCCACCGTCGTGGTGCAAGGCGGCCAGGAGCCGGAGTTTGAGATCAGTCCCGACCCCGCCAGGCTGGTGAGCACCGGCGTTACCGTGCCGGGCCTCATCGACGTGCTCCGGGCCACCAACATGATTGACTCTCCGGGCATGATGGAGCGCAATCACCAACTGGTGCTCGGATTGGTCAGCGGCCAGGCGCATGGCCCCGAGGATATCGAAAACATCGTCGTAAAAACCACCGTGTCAGGAATTCCCGTGCGCATCGGCGACCTTGGGTCGGTGAAACCTTCCTACAAACCGGTGTATACGGTGGTGACCGCGAATACCAAGCCGGCCGTGCTGATGAGTATCTATCGCCAGCCGATCGGCAACACGGTCACGGTTGCCGATGAGGTCCACAAGGAAGTCGAAAAGATCCGCAGTACCTTGCCTCACGGGATTCAGTTGAATTCGTTTTACGATCAGTCGGAAATCGTGAACGACTCGATCAAGAGCGTGCGCGACGCCATTCTGATCGGCCTGGTTCTGGCCTCGCTGATCCTGGTCCTGTTCTTGCGGGATTGGGGCACTTCGCTGGTGGCCGGACTCGTGATCCCTGCCACGGTGGCCGTGACATTTATCGCCCTGCGCCTCATGGGCCAAAGCTTCAATCTGATGACACTTGGAGGCTTGGCGGCTGCCGTCGGTCTCGTCATCGACGACGCCATCGTCGTGGTGGAAAACATCATCACGCACAGGGATTCCGGGCAGAGCCGCGGTGAGGCGGTTCGGAGCGCTCTGCGCGAAATCAGAATACCGCTGCTGGGCTCGACGTTTACGCCGATTGTCGTTTTCCTTCCCCTGATTGCCATTACAGGCGTCACCGGGGTGTTCTTCCGCGCATTGGCGGTAACGGTAGGAATGGCGCTGCTGACCTCTCTGGCGCTGGCTCTTACCTGGACGCCAACCTTGAGTCACTACCTGATTCGGAAACGTGGGGGCGGGTCCCCGGACGCTTCCTCGGAGAGCCGGATGCCCGGGCAGGTCCCGTCGGGCCGCCCGGCCCCGCATCACTCCCAACAGGGCGGGCTCATGTCCGGGGCGGTCAGAATCTATAGTGCTGCGCTGCGTGGCGCCCTCGAGCATCCGTGGATCATGGGGTTTTTTTGCCTGGTTCTGATCGTCGCTTCCTTCTATTGCTATCGAGCACTCGGCTCGGACTTGCTTCCGACAATGGATGAGGGCGGCTTTATCCTCGACTACTATATGCCCGCCGGTTCGGCTCTCGAAGAGACCAATCGCGTGCTCACCGGGGTTGAGGAGATGCTGCGCGCGCTGCCCGAAGTGGAGAACACCTCACGCCGGACGGGCATGCAGCTCGGTCTCGCCGCTGTCACGGAGGCGAACACCGGTGATTTCGCCGTAAAGCTGAAGCGAGATCGCAGCCGCAGTGTGGACGATGTTGAAGCCGAGCTAAGAGCTAAGATCGCCGAAAAGTACCCGATGCTTGATGTGGAATTCGTCCAGCTGCTGCAGGACATGATCGGCGATCTGACGAGCGCGCCGGAACCGGTTGAGATCAAACTTTTCTGCCCGGATGCCGATCTGTTGCGGGATTGGGCCCCGAAGGTCGCGGATGCGATCGGCAAGATTCACGGCGTCGTGGACATCCTGAATGGAATCGACAATACCATCAGCGGGCCGGCCACCGTGTTTCAGGTAGATCCGACGGTCGCGGCGCGCGCCGGGTTTACGCCCGAAGAAGTGGAAATGGATGCCAGCGCCCTCATGCAGGGGGAGGAGGCACCCACACCCGTTGTGATCGGAGAACGCGCTTACACGATCCGGGTCCGATTCCCCAAGGAGACACGCGCTTCTTTGGAGGCGATGCAGAACACGATCCTGGGCAGCGCCACGGGTCAAAAAGCGACTCTTGGTTCGCTGGCACATCTAACCGAACTTCCGGGACAGACGGAGATCCGCCGTGATAACCTCCAGCGCGACCTGGCTGTGACCGCCAGGCTTGAGGGGCTGAGCCTGGGTGAAGGCATTGCCGCGGTGCAACAGGAAATTGCAAAACTCAACCTGCCTGCCAGTATTCGGGTCGAGTATGGCGGCGCCTATGCGGAACAGCAGCGCTCATTCCGCGATCTGGGCATGGTCCTGATCCTTGCCATCGTGCTGGTTTTCATCGTGCTGCTGTTTGAATTCGGCGATTTCGCCGCGCCCCTGGCCATCCTCGCTTCCGCGCTGCTTTCCACGTCCGGAGTTTTTCTGGCGTTGCTGATTACCGGGACGACCTTCAACATCTCGTCGTTCATGGGAGTCATCATGGTAATCGGGATCGTAGCTAAGAACGGGATCCTGCTGCTCGATGCGGATCAGAAGTATCGTCTCGAAGGGCTTGCGCCCGGGGATGCGATGATTGCAGCCGGCGAGCGCAGGCTGCGCCCAATCATGATGACGGCTTTGGCTACCATCGCGGGGATGGTTCCGCTGGCCCTGGGGTGGGGTGCCGGTTCCCAGATGCTCCAGCCGCTGGCCATCGCGGTCATCGGTGGCATAGCGGCATCGATGCTGTTGTCTCTGCTGGTAACCCCGGCGGTGCACTACTACATCACACACCACTGACCGATTGCGATTCAGAGGCTGCAAAACAAAAGCAGCCACGAATAACACGAAGTGCACGAAATGGCTCCGAGTTTTTGGCGCAGGCTCCGCGTCTGCCGCTACGCCATTTGCGTCATCGTGTTATTCGCGGCTGCTTTTGGTTTGTATCGTCTGAATTGCAGCGCTGAGCGATTGATGATTGGAATGGCCGCAATTTCGTCAACCCAAAAATATAAGCAAAAAGCCAAAAACGTCGGTATCGGTATCGGGATCGCAGTCGCAATCGCAGTCGCAATCGGTTTTGCTGGGCTGAAAAGACCGACAGCGATAGCGACCCCGATACCGATACCGATGATCGGCACTGATGGGGAGCACGACCTTAGAAGCGCGCCCTGCTGTTTGCTGAACATGTCGACCAGGAGATCCTGGGCGATCTGCCCGTCCGCCAATACGTCGTGACGATTCCCAAAATGCTCCGCCTCTGCTTCAAGTACGACCGCAAGCTAGTCGGCCTGTTGAGCCAGTGCTTTTACGCCTCCGTCAAGGAGTTATTCCAGGATGCCGCCCAGGATCGCCGCTCCCTGCCCGGCATGATCGCGTCCCTGAGAACATTACTATGGGGATTACTCTAACGCATCGGATGCAGGTCTTAGATTGAAAAATCGGCCTCCGATTTTTTAAGCCCCTCAAAGAGGCATCTGACCTGCGGTTCTGAAAGCGCTTTTAGGCAGTTGCCGTCGTCAGTC
>Ga0187878_1004495_pt1 | contig 10838 bp, 13 predicted proteins | sample June2016WEW_17_1_FD_132979 | JGI IMG/M metagenome (GOLD analysis project Ga0187878, IMG submission 132979) | Peatland microbial communities from SPRUCE experiment site at the Marcell Experimental Forest, Minnesota, USA - June2016WEW_17_150 | ecosystem: Environmental > Terrestrial > Soil >...
CAGTAGTGCCGTTCGTGGAATCTTCACCTGTTACACACCCCTCCGCTGGCGTTGATCGTGCGGTGTGCGCCGAATTAAAGGGGAAGCGGATTTCTCAGAATGTCGTAGTATACCGGATCGTTTATCGCCTGTAAAGGGCCGCCTCCCTGCGCAAGGTCTTGGCTGGAGGCGGGCAGCTTCACCTTCAACAGAAGATCGAGCAAGAGAAGAAACCCTTGAGCTTGAGCAGTGTCGTCGAGGAAAGCGTCAAGTTTATTCGGGCACGGCGGGTCAAGGAGTCTCGTAACACCGTTCGACTCTGGCAAAAAAGGTGGATTGACAGGGGGCTCGCACTTACTTAGATTCAATCCAAGGGGAATACAATCATGACGGAGGTGAGTCATGGCGACCTACATCATAATGACCAAATTCTCTCCGGGGATCTTTGCGGATACCTTCAAAGAAAAGGCCTCGATCGTATCCACGAAGATCGCCAGCGAATGCCCCGCGGTCAAATGGAAGGAGAGTTTCGTGACTACCGGACGCTACGACGTGATCGACATCGTAGAATCGGACGACCCCAAACAGGTGGAGAAGGCTGCAATGATCATCAAGCGATACGGGTTTTCTCACGTTGAAGCCACGTTTGCCACCCCTTGGAAGGAATGGCTCAACACGCTTTGAACCGAAAATAACCCGGCCTGAAGGACAAGGCTCGTCACGACCTGGCCCAGGTCCATCGCTATTCTCCTTCTTCTTTGTTATTGTTGCGGAGGACATGGCACCGACTTGGAAAAGTCAGGAATCATGTTGCCATTTTTGTCTTTCGCTATATTCCCTTTCGCGTCGGTTTTGGGTGCGTAACATTGGCTCCATCGCTTCGAACGTAATGTCAACGGTTCGGTCTGCCAATGTCAGTTTGACTGCTCTGAGACGTTTTGACGCAGGCTTCCCGACCCGATCACATGCGAATCGCCCGCTACAATCTCCTGAACTTTATCTGCTACTGACCCTATGGTGAAAGGCCGCTTCATCACCGCCGCCCAACTGTACGCGTTCACTATCCGCTCATTTGCCTCAAATGCTCCTTTAAGGAGAAGAACAGGAATGCCGTTCTGCATGAGCGTATCCAATAACCTTGGCTCAATATGCTGATCATGTAGTTCGAGGACTATGGCGCCGGGTCGAGCAACAGATCCAAGTCGGAGAAGGGCCACCGCTTCGGAGAGGCGCCTGTAGCCGATCGCTTCAAATCCGCGCTCGATTAATTCCGCCCTGAGATATGCTCGCGGCCAGTGCAGGCTATCGATGATCCATATGATCGGCTTTCTTCGCACAGCCTGTTTATGCACCCTCTCGCTCCCACTCCCGCGATGCTTTTCTCAATAGATCGGTCACCTCTTCGTCGCTCACCTGACTGAAATCCTCGTAATATGCGCCGAGAGCATAAAAGAACGGGTCGCGTTCCAGACAAACAAACTCATTCACCAACCGCTCGAATTCGAGGGCGGTATCTTCCGGCGCCACGGGCACTGCGACAATGAGTTCTTTCGGCTTCTCATGTTTCAACGTTTCTATTGCGGCCTTTGCGGTTGCGCCAGTGGCCAACCCATCGTCAACGAGGATGATAGTCTTACCCCTCAAGCCCTGAACTCTTTTGCCTTCGCGGTACAGCTTGGTGCGCCTTGCGATCTCCTCTTTCTGGTTCTCGACTTCCCGGTCCACGTACTTCTTCGACACCTGCGCCGCCAGAGTGGGATTCAGGACAACTGCGCCCGTCTCGGAAACGGCGCCCATCGCGAGCTCGGGCTGGCCGGGGAAGCCAAGCTTATGCGTCACGAAAACATCGAGTGGAACGCGAAGATGATGCGCTATCGCGTATCCCACGACAACACCGCCTCTGGGCAGGGCGAGGACAAGAACATCCTTGAGGCCCTTGAATTTGTGAAGCTTGTCAGCGAGCATCACGCCCGCTTCATGCCTGTCCCTGAATACGTATCCATATCGCGTGATTCCGCCCCCGATTCTTCGTCTCCCATGAAATATGGGCTGGTGGATAAGCTCTGTCAACCGTCCCGTTCGACACGCCTTCTCTCGCTCGTGCGCATGGCTAGCAGCGTACGGCATAGGTCATGGCTTCGCCAACACCGCAGGCAGCATAGGAACCGGGAAAGCAACAGCCGGGAACGTCTCGGTTATGGTGGCGCAGCCGGCGCGCGCAGGCAAATAGCAATCGAGACCGAGGCGGGCAGGGAGAAAAATTGCCCCGGCCGCCCCCGCCTTCGACTGGTTGGGACCTCAACACGCGCCGGCTCAGTGTAGGAGTGACTATAATTAACAAGGGACTAGGACGCTCGTTCTTATTTTCGGCTTTAAAGGGGGATTTCATGAGACATGTTGCGGTGTTGCTTGCCATTTTTGCGCTCCTTCTTCTTGGCGTGACCCAGTCCTCCTTCGGGCAGGCTACGGGCGATCAGCCGGTGGTGAAAGCCATTGCCGTCCTCAACCCCGCCTCCGGCAGCAAGGTCACGGGCATCGTCACCTTCACCAAGGTGGAGAGCGGCATCAAGGTGGTTGCAGACGTCCAGGGGTTGACACCAGGCAAGCATGGATTCCATGTGCATCAGTACGGCGACTGCTCCGCGGCGACGGGGGAGTCTGCGGGAGGCCACTTCAATCCCGAAGGAAAGCCGCACGGGGCGCCCACGAGCAAGGAGCGCCACGTGGGCGACCTCGGGAACATCACCGCGGGCGAGGACGGCAAAGCCCACTACGAATGGACCGACCAGATGATCGCTTTTGAGGGACGCGATTCCATCATAGGCCGTGGTCTTATCGTCCACGCCAATGCCGACGACTTCGTCACGCAGCCGACAGGCAACTCGGGTCCGCGGGTTGCCTGCGGCGTGATCGGGATCGCGGCCAAGTGAACACGGCTCTACTGTCGCATCCCCGGCAGGCTGCAGGCCGCCGCCTGCACCTGCTTTCCGACTGCTTAGATGGTTGGGTCCCACCCGTACCTTTCGGCTGCCGGTTCAGCTGCTTCCAGAAGACTTGGTGCCACCTGCACCCTTCTTTCGGGAGCGTGCTTCGCGATCCCAGCTATACTTATCAGGTCACGGAGACTTGACATGAATGGAGTTAATGAGCATAGCAACATCATGAGACCCGAAGCGGCAGCGAGGGCGATTGAGATCCCTGTAGATTCACTTGTCCTTTCCGGGGACCTTGCCATTCCCACCGTTACGACGTCGTTGGTGATATTCGCACACGGCAGCGGAAGCAGCCGTCGCAGTCCGAGAAACATGTTCGTCGCTTCCGTGCTGCAGAAATCCTCCATCGGAACACTCCTTTTTGACCTACTTACCGAGGAGGAGGATACGGACTATGAGATGCGCTTCGATATAGAGCTCTTGACCGAACGTCTTGAAGCCGTGACTCTCTGGGTGGAGGCGCAGCCCTATCTCTCTTCTCTTCCGCTCGGCTATTTCGGCGCGAGCACAGGCGGAGCCGCGGCGCTTGGCGCTGCTGCCGATCTGCCGAACAGGATCGGCGCCGTTGTATCGAGAGGCGGGCGTCCCGACCTGACCCCGAGGGATCTCGGGCTCGTCAAAGCTCCCACCCTGCTTATCGTGGGAGGTCTCGACGATGTCTTGATATCGCTCAACGAAAAGGCCTATGCGGCAATCGAGGCCGAAAAGGAGCTGCACATCGTGCCCGGAGCCACTCACCTCTTCGAGGAGCCGGGTACCCTGGAAGAAGCGGCCGGTCTGGCCTCCGAATGGTTCGCAAAGCATCTTGCAGGTCCCATCCGATAAGCCCCCGTTGTTTGGGAGGCAGCTCTCCGTCCCCCGGCCATGCTGCAAGCGGTTTCATGAAGAGCATCAACAACGGGGCCATCTGAAGGAAAGGGATGAGACCCGGAGAGAAAATTCAAAAGTGCCCATAGGCTCGGTCCCGTGACGATAAAACTTTTCCTCTGCGGGGATGTGATGACGGGCAGGGGCATCGACCAGATCCTCCCCCATCCGAGCAACCCTGTGCTCTACGAACCCGACATCAAGGATGCCAGGGGATATGTCGAGCTTGCAAAGGATGTGAACGGTCCTATTACGAAACCTGTCGATTTCTCCTATATCTGGGGAGATGCCCTGGCCGAGCTCGATGCCCGCTCACCTGACGTGCGGATCGTCAACCTGGAGACGAGCGTCACGACGAGTGACGATTACTGGAGGGGCAGGGGCATCAACTACCGGATGAACCCGAAGAACATTCCCTGCCTCCTGGCAGCAAAAATAGATATCTGCTGTCTTGCAAACAACCATGTCCTTGACTGGGGATATGCCGGACTCGAAGAAACGGTCAACGCACTAAGGACAGCGGGCATCAAGACCGCAGGGGTAGGCAGGAACATCGAAGAGGCCCAGGCGCCCGCGATAAAGAATCTGGGGAAAGGAAGAAAGCTCCTCGTACTCGCCTTTGCCCATGAATCGAGCGGCGTTACGCCTGACTGGTGGGCATCGAAGGAGAGAGCAGGCGTCAGCGCGCTTCCCGACCTGTCGGAAAGAACCGTTGAATCGATCGGAAAAAGGGTACATAAGGAGAAGAAGGGCGGGGACGTCGTAGTGGCCTCGATCCGCTGGGGGCCGAACTGGGGCTACGAAATACCGAAAGAACAATCCCGTTTCGCGCACGGTCTCATAGATAAAGCCGATGTGGACATCGTCCACGGCCATTCCTCGCACCACGCGAAAGGCATCGAGGTGTACAGGAACAAGCTGGTCCTCTATGGCTGCGGCGACCTCATCAATGACTATGAAGGCATCGGCGGGTACGAGGAGTTCGGGAGCGAACTCGGATTGCTCTATTTTCCGGTCATAGACCCCTTGACGGGTCATCTTCTCGGTCTTTCCATGGTCATCATGACGGTAACAGTTCCGGCTGAAAAGGGCGGTGAAAGATGATGTTCATTGGATCGAGGACATGCTGAGCCGGAAAGGAAGGAGTCTCGGGACACACGTCTTGTTTGCTGCCGATGGGAGCATGACTCTCGAATGGAAATGATTGTCATGATGCTTCCATAGCCAGCCTACCACGGAAGCTCTTTTCCATCGTACCGAAAGAAGCGACCGGTATCGGCGATGGTGAACCTTTCTATGATGCGGCGCATGCCGCTCACGCTTTCCTCGGGACTGATGCCTCCACGCGGCCCCATACGGGTTTTCACTCCACCGGGATGGAGGATCAGGACGCCGATACCCTGGGTTTTTAATTCAACACATAACGCTTGCATAACCGCATTCAGGGCCGCCTTGCTCGACCGGTAGTAGTAGCTGCCCGGGCTTTGAATGTCAGCGATGCTCCCCATGTGACTGCTGATCGAGACTACTAGCTTTTTGTCGCTCCGCTCCACATTGCCCACGAGCGCCTCGATCACCCGGACTGCCCCCTTCGTGTTCACCTCAAACGTCGTGTCCCACTCGGAATATCGCAAACAGCCGAACTCGGGCCGGCCCTTCTCGAGATAGACGCCGGCATTGCAGACGAGAACATCGATCGATTTTCCCTCCATCTCCCATATGATTGCCCGGACGTCATCGGCTTTCGTGACATCCAGCCTGTGGATGCTGATTGAACTGTTTTTTTCGGCAAGCGCCTTCAAGGCATCCGCTTCAGCCGGGTGGCGGCACGATGCATAAACCCGCCATCCTTCCCGCGCGTACTGGCAGACCCATTCCAGGCCAAGGCCTCGGTTCGCTCCTGTAATAAACATGCTCGGCATGGCGACCTCCCTGTTTTCACCCATCCTATGCAAGAACATAAATCCTGCTACCATCCCGGACAACTGAAGAAAGGGCAGGCGGCTTGTAGGTGAGCGGGATCAAATTGGTTGCCTCCGCTATTTCGAAAGTCACAGATTTTTTATTGGTTATGAAGTGCGAAGGCAGAAAGAACGCCTAAATTTATCAGGGACGGTTCTGCTACAACCTCAATAAATAGCTCCCTGTCTGCAAGTCTCATGACCGCCTGGTTCAAGATACATCACTACGCGGCTTACCTTCCTGACACGGAGTACCCTGGGTCGAATCGGTCGACTTTGAATCCCTTTTGAAAGAGACCTATGTTACTACCAGAGTTCGACCTTTAAACGCAGGGACAAGGAGTGAAGTATGCAGCTCGATGAAAACGCATTGCTGGTACTGAGGAAGAGGTACCTCATCAAGGATGAGGCGGGCGGGCCGTAAGCTTCACCTGGTCGAAAATAGAATCGAGGGAGGCCTCGGCGTCATGGGCTTTGCCCACCTCCTTATCCGCCTCGGCGTTCCCTACGATGACGCCAGGGCCGAATCGGCAGGCGAGGAAATCATCAGCTTCATCCAGAAGGAGTCGAAGATCGCGTCGAAGCGGCTGGCAGATGAACGGGGCCCGTTCCCAAACTTCAAGGGGAGCCTGTGGGACAAAAGAAACCTCGTCCACCGCAACGCCACGACTACGACGATTGCGCCCACAGGTACCTTGAGCATTATTGCAGGCACATCGAGCGGCATCGAGCCTATCTTCGACATAAGCTACAAGAGACTGCTTCTTGGCGGCATAGAGGTGCAGGTGGACGACCCCTTGTGGCAAGAAGCCAAGGACCAGCCGGATGCTATCGAGAAGCTGGAAAAATTGTTCCGGAGGGCATACCAGATAGCCCCTCTTGCTCACCTCAGGATTCAGAGAACCTTTCAGAACCACGTGGACAACGCCGTCTCGAAGACCATCAATCTGCCTGAAACGGCAACTCCTGAAGATATCCTGACCATATATTTGGAGGCCCATGGCATGGGGATCAAGGGCACTACGATTTTCAGGAACAAGAGCCGCGACTACCAGATATTGTCGTGCGGGACCCACCAGATCTGTTGAAGCTCCCCGGCCTCGCGACGTGTGCACATCTTACGGTTCACGACAGGGATGGAAGAAAGCGGGAAGAGAAAGGAGGATAGAGCCATGAAGTACCTGGTTACGGGAAGCAGCGGGCAGGTCGGGACGACCGCTGAGGACATGATCGATCTCCTTGAGAACCTGGTCCTGCCGGGCTTCGAAGCTCTGAAAAAGCTTGAATCGGAAAATAAAATCCTGGCAGGAGGGGTTCCGGTCTCCGAGCGTGCCGTCGTCTTCATCATCGCCGTCGCATCTAACGAGGAGCTGGATCAGGTTCTGAGAGGCCTGCCGTTTTGGGGGATACTAGAATGGCAGGTGGTCCCTCTGCAAAGTTTTGAAGGACGGGCCTTTCATGAGCGCAGGATGGTCCCGCAGCTGAAAAAGCGATAGGGAGCCGGGGACCTACTTAGCTTTGCACTCTGGAGAGAAAGGAGGCTCAGGAACAATGATACTCAAGGAACTGGCCGAGGCAGTCGAAAATTCGGATGTAGCCCCGATTAATGCGATGAAGGAGACAATCAGGAACCATGACGATCCATGGCAAATCCATCTCGCCCTTTTTCCCGCGGTTCAGCGGGTCCTCAATCCCCCCTTCATCAACCCCCACCTCCCGAAGATGTACAACATCTGCCGGGATTTCGTCCCCTATCTTTCCAAGGAGGGGATAGGAAAGCTCGTCTACCTGGAGCTTGTAGAGTACGCCCGGAGGGCCAAGCTTGAGGAGGCGCCGGCCATGATGCCTCCCCGCTCGAAGGTAGACTTTGCCGATATCGAGAAATCGCTGGGCGCGAAGGATCGGGAGAAGGCAGCGCTCCTTCTCTGCGCGTTTCTCGAACAGCATGGTGGGGCAGAACTGCTCCGGCGTCTGCTCCTGCTCGGAAGCGGCTATCTCGACCAGTCCCTCGGCCACTCCGTCTCATGCACCGCTTTTATCCTCCTTGAGGTAATCGCAAGATCGGGCACCGATGCGGCGCCTGCGCTTTTTCTGCTGGCCGATTACTTCTGCAAGGGCGGTTTTCACACAACCCCCTCGCTCGATGCCGGACCTGCACCCGGTCCGCTCGCCGGCCATCTCTCCCGCGCGGTAACCGGCACCGGTTTTGTCGATATACATCACACGATCACCCTGTACGCCATAGAACGGACAACTTCGTTCTTCACCCCCGAAGAGCACGACCACATGATAGCCGCCTGACTCCGGTTCATGGGCGACAAAAAGGCCGAACCGCGGTCCTTTGCTTCGGGCGGAAACATCGCTGACTACGACCGCTTTTATCACTCGTTCTCTAAGCTTGATGAGGACGCCGTGCAGGACCTCACTGGAGAGATGATCTCCTCTCCGGAAGACCGGTCTCGCCTGTGCAGCTTCCTCGTAAGGGCTGTGTGCGATCTCTATCAGGGAGACTACAATCCCCATTACCTGACAGGGCTTGGTTCGCTGCTATGGGTGGTCAACACGTACAACTTCGACCCCGGCCTTGTCCGGAACGCCCTCCATCAGTATCTTGGCTTTTATTTCAGGAGCATGAGGTCGGAGGACTAAAACAGGTGATTGGAGAAGGAGGTAATAGAAATGGTCAAAGGAACCGTGAAATGGTTTAACGAGTCGAAGGGGTTCGGCTTCATCGCGGCAGAAGATGGCCAGGATGTTTTTGTCCACCATAGGTCGATCGCGGGCGGCAGGTTCAAATCGCTTCGGGAGGGTCAGAAGGTCAGCTTCGACATCGAGAAGACGCCAAAAGGTCCGAGGGCGGTAAATGTGACGCCTCTAGATTAAGGTCAATAGGGCGGCCGATCGCACGTTTGCGCCCGGTGGTCCAGGCCCAGGAAGTAGTTGGCCCAGGAAGAGGTCTGGTCGAGGGCCCAGTTGCGGGGACGGATATATTCCCCCTCAAGCGATCCTTCTTCCCCGTAAGGCTTCAGCCGGCCATAAGCGCGGACAAAGATGCATCGACGTGTTCCGGGGAATACCTCGCACCAGCCTTCTGTGGACCCTCCACACTGGCCGTTGAAGAGAAACTTCGGGCACTGCGACTGGGGGCAGAGAAAAGCGACTTCCGCGAGCGTGCAATCCCCGCACCGGCGGCAGTGCGAGCTCACAAATTTAATCAGGTACTCCAGCTCGGTGACCGGTCGTTCAAGCCTGGTGGCAGCGATGCTTCGGAAGAATGAGCAAAAAGTCCCGTAAAGCGGTGCTTCTTTCGCAAAGGCGATGCGATGCAGAATGCGCATTATCGCGTAGCCCGGGGCCGGCAACGTTGGTCCTGCAGAGGACGTGTCAGGGTTGAGCCCTGTTGAAGGCTCTTTCTCGTAAAGGTAATACCCGTCTTTTTGTGGGTAGTCGAACTCACGGGCGAGAGACCGCCAGTCACCGGATAGCTCAGCCGATTTTCCTATTACCCATTCGATGTCTTCATACCGCAGGTTTGGTCCGCCTATATGAACACCGTTATAGCCTATACCCCGGAGTACCGCGATCAGCTTGGCTGCCCTTGTGAGACTGGCCGACTTCCCCTTGTCCGGCGATCTCGATTCCTCAACGCATGTCTGGTAAAGCTTGTCCGTGACGACGCATCCCGGGACGCCTTTCCGGTTCATTGCTCTCGCCACCGGAAGGTTGAGGATATAGACGTTGCCAAGGACCGGGACGTTCATGCCAGCGTCACGCATGTAATGCAGAAGCTCCTCAAACTTTCGGGCATCGAAGCCGACCTGGGTCACAACGAAATCGGCCCCTTCCTGCACCTTTTTCCACAGCTTAAAATACTGCGCCATGGTCTCCGATTCCAACTGCTTGAACGGCGATACCACGCACCCCTTGACCGTGTGGGTTGGCCGGACGGGCGTACCCCCACCCGGCGCCCTCTCATCGATACTCAGCCCCTGGTTCATCCTGCTGATGAGACGGAGGAGATGGACCGAATCGAGATCGTATACGGGCTTGGCCTTCCCCTGGAAGCCGTAAAGGGGATAATCCCCGGTCATGGCGAGGAGGTTATGTATACCAAGCCTGTCCAGTGCATAAAGGAGAGATTCTATCTGGTTTCGGTTTTTATCTTTACACGTGAAATGGACGATGGGATCGATCCCCATGCGGCAAATCTCAAGACCGACGACATCGGGGGACAGGGCCGGATGACCGCCCGGGTTATCAGTGACGGAGAGGGCATGAACGAGGCCTCCCCGGGCAAGTTCCCGGGCAAGACGCAAAACTTCGTTCTGATTCTTCCCGCGGGATCCCCTTCCGGGGACCAATTCGACGGTGTAAATGAATTGCTTTCGGTCCGCGAGAAGAGCTCCAAAACGTTTACCGGCTGGTCTATCCATTGGTCTCGTGGATTGCTGCTCTCCTGGCATGTATGCCTTTGCTTGATGACAACAATTACAATATAATCCCGTAAATGACCCGGGCACAAACGCTGTGCCCTAAAGACTCTAGCTCGATTCAGGCAGTTTACACGTCGGGATAGCAATGCCCATAATAAAAGAGGACCGGCACGTGTGTTAAGGGAGGAGTGGCCGATGGGACGTTATTGAAATGTTGACATTTGACGGGCGTAAGACCCCCGACCCATCACAAGGCGTCCGGCCACGTCTAAAAGACGGGGCTGACTTTCGCGTTATCGCTTTCACGTGGAAATATCGACAAATCTTGTCCCGCCGAAGCTCAAAGACTTGTAAGTTCATGCCGTAAACGATCGGTCCCCTGTGAGCTATGTTTTAAGAGGCAGTTCGCGGCAGGGGCGCTTCAGATCCGAGATTTCCAGGTCAAGCCCTGCCGTTGATATTCCCCCGCGCTACTTTCAGCACGGGGGAATTGCCTTTCCTTCCTTACACGGACTGGTCGGGCGGCGGTGTACCGGGAGGTGTCGGGAGGGTCAAGGGCCACCTGAGCCAGAAGGCGTTGTGGGCGATAAGCAAGGGACCGAGGA
>Ga0187878_1004499_pt1 | contig 10830 bp, 9 predicted proteins | sample June2016WEW_17_1_FD_132979 | JGI IMG/M metagenome (GOLD analysis project Ga0187878, IMG submission 132979) | Peatland microbial communities from SPRUCE experiment site at the Marcell Experimental Forest, Minnesota, USA - June2016WEW_17_150 | ecosystem: Environmental > Terrestrial > Soil >...
CGTTTTTGCTGGGCGCCTGGCGCTACAGAGTTGGCGCTCATGACCCGCAACTTATCATTAGTGAATGCTAGACCGACAAATATTTCAGCAGAAGGTATCCAGTTTATAACACAGTAGTACTAGTCTAGACTAGTCTAGTTAGTCTAGTTGTCCGTAGGTTCGACTTTCGCTTTGGGGGCGGGCAGGGATTTGGCAGGCTTCGCCGGTGTCGCCGGAGGCGCAGGGGGTGCCGATGAAGCGGTGGCAGAGACCTTGCGAATCTCAATGCCATCGTGCTCATTGTTGATCACTATGTGGGAAGTTCCATTCCCCACGGTGCCAGTGGCGCTGGCCTCGTGGTCCCCGTTCTCGACTTTCAACTCCGGAAAGTCCGACTGGATTTCGCCATCGCGGGTGCGCGCATCTACGCGGAAGCCTGCCTTGTCAGGCACGCTCAACTGCACGTCGCCGTTACGGCTGTCGATCTGCACATTCCCCAGTGAACGCATCGATACCTCAATGCCGCCGTTGTCATTCTGCAGGCGGACATCGCCGGAAACATCGATCAGGCGAATCTGCTTGGAGCGCGTGGTCAAGTGGAGGGGGCCGGTGATCTTTTCTGCGTGGAGGTCGTCGGAATCCAGATCGAGATCGCCATCGATCCGCGAGAACTCCATGTCGGTGCGGGAAGACTTGAAAGACACATTCTTGCTGATGCGGGCGAGTTTGACACTCTCCTGGAATTCTCCGTCGAGTTGAGCTGAACCCTTCACATCCATAACGGAGACTTCGTTGAGGCGGCCGTCGATGTGGACGTCGCCGGTAATCTGCTCGACCTTGGCGGAACTTTTTTCCAGATTCAGTTTCACGTTGCCGGTGACGTCTTCCACGGAAACTTCGCCGTGCTGGTTGGCAATCTCGACTTCTCCCTCGCGGCCGGTGACGGAGACATCGCCCTTGTGCGCAGTGATGTGGAGTTCCATCTTGCGGGGGACCGAGATATCGAGATCAGTTTGTACAGAATGGTCGCCGGCGGCCTGGGTTCTGGCATCGAGAACCATCATATTGCCGGCGAGGGCTATCTCTGGTGCAGTTTGTTTGTTGTACTTATCGGCGTCACCCTGGTTTTCCGCGCCGACGCGTTTGTGGATTATGACTGTGATTTTGTTGTTGTTGGCCACGCTGACGCGCACCGCGCCGTGCTCGTCATTAACGCGCAGACTGGTGACGGCGGGCGGTATGTCCTGTTCGAGGTGGTCATCGAAGTTGTAGGTCTCGCCGAAGATGTTATTAAGATCGCTGTCGTCCATGTCCATGTTGTCGCGGATTTGGCCCCAGTTGAAGCGCGAGGCTTGCGTGGCGATCAGTCCGCAGATCACGATGACGATGACCAGAAAAATCCCACCCGCACCAATGCCACGAGCGGGCAATCCGTCGCGTTGAGCTTGCTGGTGCTCGATCAGCTTGATCACTCCCCACAGAATCAACAGCAGCGGCCAGTAGTGAGCAAACCATGCGCCCAAGTGCGGCCACGACAGCATGTGCAGATTGCCGAGCAGGAAGATAATTCCGAGGACAATCAGCACGAACGGTCCGGCAAAAGAACGGCGATAGCGGCGTGGCGGAACAGGCGGTTGAACAGGGGTTTGAAGTGGGCTAGACATTGCGCACCTCCCCGGAAGGAGACGTTGCTCCCGGATCGGAAGATGAAGGCGGTGGGGGCGGCGCGGCGGGTGGCGGCCCTGGCGGCAGCAGTCCGATGTGTCCGGCCGATGAGGCGCTGCTCTGCAGCAGTTTCACTATGCCAACCACCAGCAGGATCGCGGGCCAGGTTCGTTCAAAGCTGGCGACATTGAGGCTCTGGAGCAGGAGCAACGTTCCAATGGTCACCAGGATGGCCGGCCCCATGATTTTCCGCATGCGGCAGCGATCGCATCGGCAGTTCATCCCGACGGCTTTTCGCACGCGGCAGGTTGCGCAAGTGCAGCCAGCGGGGTGAACTCCGAGCATTCCCCACTGCCTGGCGAACATCCATCCCCCGAGAGCGATGAGAATGATCGGCCAGAAACGGTCGAGGCCGAACTCCCAGATGTTCATGGTGTGCAGGAGGAAGAGCACGCCCAGTCCAATGAGGATGATCGCAACGGTGGGAATGTTCTTGGTCTCGCTTTTCTCTCCCATGCTGAAAGCCTGCGCAAGACCGAACGGATCCGGTGCAGGCTGGCCAGCCTGGAGAGCGTGAGCAGTGCGGACCGCGTCGATGATCTGGTAGACGTAGAAAAACGCGATGCCGATGCCGAACAGGGCGTCCCAACTTCCAGCGTGGTCCGAGCCGAAGATAAGCAGGCCGAAGATGAGCAAGTGCGCCAGTCCCTTGGCGTATTGCGAGCAGTAGACGGCGCCGACGCCAAAGGGAAAGAATCCAGCAAGAATGCCAGCGACTGCGGGATTCGGGCCTGACCCTGTGGATCGCGCGGCCACAGGCGTTCCCGCCGGCGGATATACAGCTTGCGGAGGCACGAATCCGGCCGCCGGAGCCGGAGTGCTACCTTCCAAACGGGCTGCTAGACAGGGCTCGCAGTAGACGACTCCGCGGACGTCGCGGGTGCAATTGGCGCAGAGCGGCTTGCCGCAGGTGCGGCAAAACGCGACTGCGGCCGTATCGTTGTGTGCAGCGCAGTTCATACGAACCTCCTGTACGTGGTCACCAACACTACAGGCAGATCGTTTACAGATAGACCCAGCGGAGCGCTGGCCAGAATGAGATGATTCTCAGTCTGGCTGTAGTTGCGCTCCTGCTTCTGCTCGGGCTGTTGAGTTGTGTCGTTCTTGTGGTCTTTCCTTTCCGGAGCGGGCTCGGCGGGCGTCACGGTGCGCTTGAGTTCGCGCACCCGCGATTCCACCTCATACACGAACCGGATATTTTCGTAATACCTTACTACGCGGGCTTGCGTGTTGTAATACGTGTGGCGTATGGCGGCGGGACGCAAACTCACCTGGCGCAGGTCGGCGGGTTTTACGCCGATTACGCTTAACGCCACCGACAGCGCGAAAAACGCCATGCCAAACGACATGGCAAACCGCGGCTGGCGGACCGTTGCCCAGAGGGGTTGCATTGCCCCCGAGGCCCACGCGTGCGCCCGCTCCAGCCATGTAATGCGTGGCTGCGGAGCAGACACGTTCACCCGCAGGCGTTGGGTGTCAACGCCCGTCGTGGATGCCAGGATATTCGTGACCAGGCTGACTGGAGGCTCCACCTCCGTGAGATCCTTCAGCCAGTTGCGGCCCGCCTCGACTTCGGCGAACAGCGGCCTGCAGGCGGAACAAGTCCGCACGTGAGCCTGGAACCGGTCGAGTTGAGCGCCGGTCAGGACACCATCGATCGCGTCCGAGAGCAGGCCTTCAAACTCGTGACACTGCATTCCGTTACTGGTGTGGTCTGGCATCACATCACCTGCCTATAGGTACGTTGTAAAAGGCGTGCAAGTTCCGCCCGCCCACGATTTATTCGACTTTTCACAGTCCCCTCCGGAACCTTCAAAACGGTTGCGATTTCGCGATAGTCCATATCTTGTAAATCCCTTAGAATCACAGCTTCACGAAGCTCCGGCGACAGCTTTCCGAGCGCTGCGTGGACGGCTTCTCCCACCTCCCGGCTGCGGACGTGCTGGTCGGGAGGCGCAGATTGGTCCTGAATTTGCTCACTGAGCGGCTGGGCGTCCTCATGTGCGGATGACGTGGCATCGAGCGAGTCGGTGATGCGATCCTGCTTGGTCTTGCGGAAATGATCGACCAGCAGGTTGCGGGTGATGGTGGTCACCCAGGTGACGAACGCACCCTTCGAGCTGTCATAGCTTGCCAGCGTGCGGTACATCTTGATGAAGACTTCCTGGGCGAGGTCTTCCGCGTCGTCGGCCGATCCCGCGAAGCGGTAGCAAATGTTATAGATACGCCGGTTGTAGGTCTGGACGATTTCTTCCCAGGCGGCGGCGTCGCCCGCAACACAGCGGCGGACCAGCATCGCAACTACCTGGACATCTTCCAAACGGAGCTCCCCGGAAAGCTAGACCTTGCCAAGACGCTTACTTTGCAAACTCTGACGTTCAGCTTGGGATGGTGACAGCACGGCACCCCATGCCCTACAAGACAGTACGCGGATGTAGTGGCGTAAGTTCGCCGGCGTAATGATGCGGGCGCAAGTTGTTCGAAACAAGGCATTGTAGCAGCGGGAGGAGGTGAGAGACTCCGACGTGCGCGACTACTCGCTGGTGAAGTAATCCACGGTCACTGGGTTCTCGAAGAGCGAATAGTCGCGGGTGACTACGGTGATGCCGCTATCGGTGACAAAGTAGCGGGAACGGTCGGCTTCGGTGTCATAGCCGATGGTCGTGCCTTCAGGGAGATGGACGTTGCGGTCGATGATGCAGCGGCGAATACGGCAATGGCGTCCTACAGCGACGTGCGAGAACAAGATGGAGGCGTCGACTTCGGAGTAGGAATTCACACGCACGTCAGGCGAGAGCACGGAATTCTTGACCACGCCGCCGGAAACGATGCAGCCATTCGAGACGATGGAATCGAGCGCTGTGCCCATGCGATCTTTCTCCGCGAAGACAAATTTTGCCGGCGGATACTGGCGTTGATGGGTGCGGATGGGCCATTCCTGATCGTACAGATTGAAGATGGGCGAGACCGAGACAATGTCCATGTTGGCTTCGTAGTAGGCCTCGAGGGTGCCCACATCGCGCCAGTAGAGAGCTTCTTTCTTGTTTTCGTCGAGGAAGTCGTAGGCGAAGACGCGATAGTCATCGACCATCTTAGGCAGAATGTCCTTGCCGAAATCGTGGCTGGAATTGGCGTCTTCTGAATCTTTCAGCAGGACGGGGATGAGGACGTCGGCATTGAAAAGATAGACGCCCATGGAGCCGGCAACTTTCTGGGGGTTCCAGGGGGAACGCAGTTCCGTTTTGGCGGGCTTCTCTTCGAAGCCATTGATCCGGCCGTCCTTGTCGACGTCGACCACGCCGAAGCGAGAGGTTTCTTCGAGATCGATTTGGATCGTGGCCAGGGTGACATCGGCAGCGGAATCCTCGTGCTGCTTCATCATTTTGCCGTAATCCATTTTGTAGATGTGATCGCCCGAAAGGATCAGGACGTACTTGGGTTGCTCAGAGCCGATGGAGTAGATGTTCTGGTAGACCGCGTCCGCGGTGCCCTGATACCACTGATCGCTCACGCGCTTCATGGGAGGAAGCACTTCGACGAACTCTCCTACCTCGCGGCCAAGAATGTTCCAGCCTTCGCGGATATGGCGATTCAGGGACAGGGCTTTGTATTGCGTGAGGATGTAGACGCGGCGCAGATCAGAGTTGAGGCAGTTGGAAAGAGTGATGTCGATGATGCGATACATTCCGCCGAAGGTGACGGCGGGCTTGGCGCGGTCGCGAGTAAGGGGATAAAGGCGCTCTCCGGCGCCTCCTGCGAGAAGGACTCCGAGTGTGTCTTTCATCAGACTGACTCTGACTTTCGAACAGACTGCATTCGGTTTTCCGCTGCCACAGAAAACAGTAGATGGTAGCACAGGGCCATGGGGTTGCGGCGATTCGAAGACGCGTGGCTTCCCGGCGCTCTTGGCATCCGCTTAGCGGGCTACGGGAGTTGGGTCGGGGACTCGGCTCCGGTATTGTGACGGTAGAGCCTTATCTGTTGCTTGACTGCCTCGAGGGCCCCGAAACCCCAGAGACTTGCGGGCTCGATATCGTCGGAAGTGTTGGCGTCAAAGCCCTCGTCGGGCGGCACGAACTCATTGAACTGATGAATGATGAGAAAGATGGGGTCCAGTTGCCGGGCGTAGGTCATGAAAGAGTCGAAGGTGTCGTATCCTCCATTGTCTCCGAAGCGCAGGGCGGCGTCGGGACAGTAGGGCGGAGCGTCGGGATTCGGGCAGCCCCATCCGTTTTGGCCGGCAGTGGCGATGGAGGCGATAAAGTTTTCTACGCGGGAACCGGTCCCGTCATGAACCTCGTTGTATGACGGATAGTAAGGGCAGTACGGGGCGAGGGTGCAGGTGGGGTTGAGGCGATCGACCCAGCTCCAGAAGCCGTAGGCGGGATTGATTTCGACAGGTCCGTCGGGAGTGCTCTGGTTAAGCCAGAGGTACGGCTGACTGTCGAGATATCCCGCGATCATTTTGAATGTGTACCTGCGCGCGATCTCGGGATGGTTTTTCAGAAATTTTCTGATCTGGAACCACAAAGGATTGTCTGACCGGCTTGGATCCTGCGCCGCCCCAAGGAAAATCAGCATGAGGGGCTTGCCTTTGTAGATCACCTGGCGATCGGGATATTCCTGCAAGAGCGACCCAAAATACTCGATCTCTTTTTCCAATGCGGTCTTACCGTCGACATCCTTGAACAACACATTGTCGTCGATGCCGCCCAACTGGGGAATGAGTTTGAGTCGAGTGCCCAGCTTTGTCCATGCCGGAAAAAGATTGCCGGTGTTGTCGCGGATGGTTTGGTTGTAAGAGCGGAAGGAGGGCGTGCAGTACGGGACATATTTCTTGATGAACCACTCGCTGTTGAAGATACAGCTCACGTTGTTGGTCAAGTCGCCGATCGCGGCGTCGATGCCCATGTATTCCATCTGGGCGACATGCTGCTGGATCACGGCGGGCTGGGCGCTGTCGTAGCCGCCGCCGACGCTTTGCATGTCCGGAGACTGAAGCAGAGGCATGGCCGCGCTGGTTTGAAAGGTAACCGCTTTGGGACCGAACCAGGCTTCATATTCCATAACCACGATGTGGCTGTGCGCGTCGACGATCAGCGGGCCAGCGGGTACCGAGGAGGAAGCGGCCGACAGTGCGGATGCGAGAAGGAGGGCCAGGGTTAACGAAACAGCCTTCATCGCACGAGTATTACCCTTCATACACAATGTAACCCTTGTCTCAAAGGAAGTTTCGGCGGTCATCGGGAAAACTAAAGACCCGAAGCGGAGATTCCCCAACTGATTACTTTTCTTCCTCGATCTTGATGCGGAGCTGCTTTAGGAACTTCAGATCCTGGTCGTTGATTTTGAATTCGGGATTGGTGGAGAGAGTGGTGACCAGGGAAGTTTTGTCGGAGGTTTTCTCACCCTGCTTGCTGACGCCGATAGTGGCTTCGAGAACCAGAAAAATATCATAACCGCCCTCTTTGATGCGAGAGACGACTTCGGCGATCTGTTCCGAATCAGAGAGAGATTCGTTGATGGCTTCGCCGAGTTCCTTCATCAAGTCTTTGAGTTGCTGGTCCACATATCCCCCGATCGCCGTTCGGTACAGACTTCCTACTACGATTTAGATGCCTGGCGCCGTCGAACGGTTTTGCTGGCGCGCAGGTTTGCGTCATTGTAGCGCTCCGGGCTGTTAAAATCGAGGCCGTGAGCAAGGTTTCTACGGTACGGAAGTTAGGCGTGGTGGCGCGGGTGGCGAACGAGCAGGCCAAGCGCAGCCGGACCCTGCGGGCTGCCAAGGGTGCCGTGGCTACCACAGCGCGGGCTTTCGGACGAGTGCTGCATCAGTTGTGGCTGGAGGTTACGGGGGTTATTTTCCTAATCATGGCCTTGAGTTTCGCGGGTGCGTCGGTGAAAGAGTACGGGAAGTATCATGCCGGGCAGACGGGGTTGGGGCGCGTGGCGATTGCAATTTGTTGCACAGTGACGTTTGCGTGGTTCGGAGTGAGTTCCTTCTTGAGGGTGAGGAAGAAGGGAGGAGGTGGCGCACGGTGAGGCGAGTTTGTAGCGCCGCATAGGGCAGCAGATTCCTCTCCGCTGTGCGGTTCGGAATGACAATATTTTTGGGCATGCGGAATGACGAAGATTTTCTGGGGTGGAAACGGGCGGGGTTAGGAAGAGTTGTTCACCATGGCGGACAGAATCAAAGTGGCGGCTGAGAAGCGTGTGGCGGACGTTGAAACGTCTTCGCACCTTCTGGTGAACCCGCTGTATACGCCGGCGGATCTCAAGGGCTCGGATTACGAGAGCGAGATTGGGTATCCGGGGGAGTATCCATTTACGCGGGGGGTGCAAGCCACGATGTACCGCGGGCGGTTGTGGACCATGCGTCAGTACGCGGGCATGGGCGACGCCGAGGAATCGAACAAGCGCTACAAGTATCTGCTGGCGAACGGGACGACTGGGCTCTCGGTAGCGTTCGATTTGCCGACGCAGATCGGGATGGATTCAGATCACATTCTGGCTGCGGGTGAAGTTGGCAAGGTGGGCGTGGCGATCGATTCGATTGAAGATATGGAGCGGCTTTTCGCCGGCATCGAGCTGACCAAGATTTCTACATCGATGACCATCAATGCGACGGCGTCGATTCTGCTGGCGTTGTACGTGGCAGTGGCGCGGCGTCAGGGCGCGGACATCCGGCAGCTTTCAGGCACGGTGCAGAATGATGTGCTCAAAGAATACATCGCGCGCGGAACGTATATTTATCCGCCGCAACAGGCGATGCGGGTGATTACGGACATGTTTGCCTGGGCAAAGGAGAATGTTCCGGAGTGGAACACGATTTCGATTTCGGGGTATCACATGCGGGAGGCGGGATCGACGGCGGTGCAGGAAGTGGCGTTTACGCTGGGGAACGGCATGGCCTATGTGGAGGCGGCGATCAAGGCCGGGCTGGATGTGGACAAGTTCGGACCACGGCTGTCATTCTTCTTCAACGCGCACAGCAATTTTCTGGAAGAAGTGGCGAAGTTTCGCGCAGCGCGAAGGATGTGGGCGCGCATTATGCGAGAGCATTTCAAAGCGAAGAATCCGAGATCATGGATGCTGCGCTTCCATACTCAAACGGCGGGGTCTACGCTGACGGCGCAGCAGCCGGAAAATAATATTGTCCGCACGGCGATCCAAGGGTTGGCGGCGGTGATGGGCGGGACGCAGTCGCTGCACACGAATTCCTATGACGAAGCGCTGGCGCTGCCGACGGAGCAGGCGGCGAGAATTGCGCTGCGAACGCAGCAGGTGATTGCTTACGAGTCCGGCGCGGCGCAGACCATCGATCCGCTGGCGGGTTCGTATTACATCGAGACGCTGACCAATGAAATTGAGAAGCGGGCGGCGGAATATTTGGGAAAGATAGAAGTTATGGGCGGCATGCTGAAGGCGATTGAGCGCGGATTTGTGCAGCAGGAGATTCAGAACGCAGCGTATGAATACCAGCAAGCCGTGGATCATGAAGAAGCGATTGTGGTCGGAGTGAACCGCTTTGAGGTGGAAGAAGAGAAGCCGATCCCGATTCAGCGAATTGATCCGGCGCTGGAGTCCAGGCAGATTGAACGGGTGCGGGCGTTGCGGGCTCGGCGGGATGCGGAGCCGTGGAAGCAGGCGGTCACATCGGTAGAGAATGCGGCGCGATCGGGCGAGAATGTTATGCCGAGGATTCTCGCGGCGGTTGAGGCTTATGCGACCGTGGGTGAGATTTCTGACGCCATGCGGCGGGTGTTTGGGGAGTACCGGGAAGCGGTGGTGATCTAGCGTGTGGCGTCCGAAGTTTTGTAGTCGCAAGCGTTGCGGCAAGGCTCGCAATACATGAGGCCGTCCGCGCAGATGCGGACGTCGAGCTGCGACTGGCAGAGGCAGCAGAACTTATCGCACTCGCACTGGTCCTCCAGCATTTCACATTGACCGCAACGATACTTGCCGTGACTGGTTCCGGCGCTCATAGCCGTAATGTAGCGCCGCTGGGAAAAGCTGGGAACGTGCCGTTAGTAACCCACAAAACTCTTGGGCGCGCTCTCGCTGGCGCGTATGGATTTTCCCGTGCCCTATAATTCTGAGCAATGACCTTCCAACAGTTGCTGGATGGAGCGGAAGTCCTCGCGCAAAACGGGGATCCGGGCGTGAGCAGTGTGGAATATGACTCGCGGCGGGTGAAGCCGGGGTGCGTATTTGTGGCCATGCGCGGCGAATCCAGCGACGGTAACCGGTTTATCGATCAGGCGATTCAGGCGGGGGCTGTAGCGGTGGTGACAGACTCGGCAGAGGAGAAGCCACGTCCGAATGTGGGCTGGGCCGTGGTTCCGAACGGGCGGCGTGCGCTGGCGCGGGTTAGCGCGAACTTTTATAAGAAGCCGGCTGAGCGGATTGCGGTCACGGGCATCACCGGGACGAATGGGAAGAGCACAACGGCGTTTCTGCTGGAATCGATCCTGACGGCAGCGGGACGGAAGAGCGCGCTCATCGGGACAATTGAATATCACGTGGCCGGGAAAGTGTTGCCCGCACCGCACACTACGCCGGAGGCGCTGGAACTGAATCGCATTTTCAATGAAGCACTGGGGCACGGTGCTACGGACGCGGTGATGGAAGTTTCTTCGCATGCGCTGGCGCAGGAGCGCGTGTTTGGTGTGCCGTTTGATGTGGCCGTATTTACGAATCTGACGCGCGACCATCTCGATTATCACAAGACGATGGAAGAGTACTTCGCGGCGAAGCGAGTGCTGTTTGCGGGCTGCGGCACGGATGCGCCGCGAGCGGTAGTGACGAATATAGATGATGAATATGGCGCGAAGCTGGCCGAGTTCAGCCGGAAGCGCAGTTCCTTGGTGCTGAAGTATGGATGGGAGCGAGGCGATCTGCACGCGGAAAAAGTTGAGATCACAACGCGCGGGACACGGTTTGATCTGCTGACGCCGGAGGGGAATATCGCGGTATTCTCGGCGCTGATTGGGCGCGTGAATGTGTACAACATTCTGGCGGCGGCGGGAGCGGGCTACGCGCGGGGGTGCAAGACTGACGCGATCGCTGCAGGGATCGACAAGCTAGGTTCCGTTCCGGGAAGGTTTGAGCGAGTGGACTGCAGTC
>Ga0187878_1004505_pt1 | contig 10821 bp, 9 predicted proteins | sample June2016WEW_17_1_FD_132979 | JGI IMG/M metagenome (GOLD analysis project Ga0187878, IMG submission 132979) | Peatland microbial communities from SPRUCE experiment site at the Marcell Experimental Forest, Minnesota, USA - June2016WEW_17_150 | ecosystem: Environmental > Terrestrial > Soil >...
CCGCACTGACTCTCAACGGCAGCACCAGTCCTGTCACCATCACGCATGGCGCGTCCGTCAAGGTGACCGTCAATGTTACATCCGGATCTGGAACGCCGACCGGCACCGTCTCGCTAATCAGCGATGCGGCCAGCGGCACGGGCATCGACGCATTCAACTTGAGCGGTGGCACCGCTTCCGGCACGACGAATCTGCTGCCGGGCGGCACGTACAAGGTGCACGCCCACTACCCGGGCGATGGGAATTTCGCGCCGTCCGATTCGAACGCCATTAGCGTCACGGTCACCAAGGAGAGCAGCCGGACCTCCGCCGCCATCGTGGCGTTCGATCTGAATACAGGAAGCGTAACGAGCACCAACGCAACCACGGCGGCTTATGGCTCTCCGTACATATTGCACGTGGATGTCACAAACAACTCAGGCATCGGTTGCCACAGCGGCGCAACACAGTATGGCTGTCCCACGGGAACGGTGACTCTTACGGACAACGGGGCGCCCCTCGATGGCGGCAAGTTTACGTTGAACAGTCTCGGTCATCTGGAAGATCAGCCCATCCAGTTGCCCGCCGGTTCGCATGGCATCGTGGCGAACTATGCCGGTGACAACAACTTCACCGAGAGCATCTCCGGCACCGATGCCGTCACCATCACGAAGGCTGCGACCACCACCAGCGTCACAGCCTTTCCGACCTCTGTCCTGTCCGGCAACAGTGTCGTGGTGACGGCGACCGTTAACACTCAAAGCAATGGCGCCGCGCCCGCCGGCACCGTGCAGTTCTTGGACGGGGCAACACCGATGTCCGGCACCATCACCTACACGCCCACCAATGGATCCGCCAATGGTATGGCTAGGCTGACAGCCACGCTGACGACAACCCTGTCAGCCTCCCTGATTCAAAACACTGGGGTCTACTACGCCGCAAACCATCAGGACGGGCCGGGCTGGTTCTTTACCGCCTCCGGCGGCGTCACACTCGGCTTCCTCTTTCTGCCAGGAATTCCCACGAAAGTGCGCCGCCGGAAGCGTTTCTTTACCTTGTTGTTTCTCGCCTTCCTGGCAGTGGGAATCGTGGCTTGTGGTGGCGGAAGTAGTCACACTCCTGCTTCAAGAACCCTGAGTATCACTGCCCAGTATGTTCCTGGCTCCGATCCGAATTATACGAGCTCGGCGTCGCAAGCAATCACCGTTACCGTCACCGGGCAGTAAGCCAGCGTATGCACTTCGTGAGCGCTAGAGACTCATCCGGAAAGCCTCTTTTTCGCGATTTCACGGCCCAGAAGTCCTTTGTTTTCAATGTCGTCATTCGCAAGAAACGGCCTTTCCAGATGAGTCTCTAGGAGCCTGTCCGAGAATTAGGAGGGGCCGCGTTCCGAGCGCCACGGGGGCAGATGCAAGGCGGCGCGACGCAGGCGATGTCTCAGCACATCGTCGAGGAGCGCCAACGCAGCAGATGCCCCCGCGCCGCCGGAACCCAAAGGGCGCATGGGGCTTGCGCGGCGACCGCTGCGTTGCTCGTCGTCAACGATGTGCACCGACATCGCCTCCTCCTCGCGCCTTGCGCTCACCGCGCAAGCCCCATGCGCGCGACCCCTCCTAATTCTCGGCCAGGCTCCTAGCAGGTGTCGGCGGGACATGGCTGTTCCGGATCGGCACAGCAAAGGCCCGTGCCTCCTGCTTGGCATGCGTGGCCAAGTTTTTCTCGTCGAGGGACACCGGATCGTCATATTATTTGTGCGCGAACCAGGAGGCGATTGTGACGAACCGGATAGTCGTCCAGGAAGTCGGTCTCAGAGACGGGCTCCAGATGGAACAGCAGACGGTTCCATTGGAACAGAAAATCACGTGGGTCGAAAAACTAATGGGCGCCGGCGTCGATATGATCCAGATCGGCTCCTTCGTTCATCCTGCCAAGGTCCCTCAAATGGCCGATACCGACAAGCTCTTTGCCCATTTTTCGCAGGCGGGCCGGAAGCCCGCCGGCGTAATCCTCTCGGGACTAGTGTTGAATGAGAAGGGGCTCGAGCGCGGCTTCACCTGCGGCGTCGAGATGTTCTGCATGGGAGTTTCGGCCAGTGAAACCCACAGCCGGAAGAATGCCGGGATGTCGATTGCCGAGGCAACCGAGCGCATCATCGCCATGGCGGGTCAAGCGCTCCGCGCGGCGAAAATGGTCCAGGTATCGGTTCAATCCTCCTTCGGTTGCGGCTACGAAGGCCCGGTTCCGGAGGAACGCGTGCTCGGGATCGTGGAACGATTTCTCAGCAGCGGTCTTAAGAAAATCAGTCTGGCTGATACAGCCGGCCATGCCGTGCCCGACCAGGTGAAACACATGTTCGAGCGGATTTTCAAGCTCGACTCCAGCGTGGAGTGCGCTTGCCATTTCCACAACACTTACGGACTTGGCCTGGCCAACTGCTGCGCGGCCATGCAGGTGGGTCTGAAGTATTTCGAATCGTCGGTCGCGGGCCTGGGTGGGTGCCCATTCACCAAAGTCGCCGGGGGCAACGTCTGCACAGAAGATTTCGTCCACTACCTGCAGCAGATCGGGCGGCGCAAAGACATCGACCTCGGCAAACTGATCGAGGTCGCCTGCGACGTGAGTGCTTTCTTCGGGAGGGAAATGCCTGGGATGGTCTACAAGGCGGGACCGATCCCGAATCAGACGTCGCGCAAATAGCCCGCAACGAGACAGGGTAGAGTTTTGGATTTTGAATTGCGGATCTTGGATTGACAAACAAGCCAATGCGAGGTCCCTATGCATGTGCTCCCAATCCAAAATCCAAGATTTAGTAGTAATCAGTTCACAAATAGGTGGCCATTTGATCCAAAAATGAGGACCTAGACGGAGGCCATGACTGCTCTTGGTGGCGATCATCGGTATCGGAATCGGGGTCGCAATCGCTATCGCAGTCGCTATCGGCTTTTGCAGACCCATACGACCGACTGCGACTGCGATAGCGATTGCGATCCCGACGGACTTAGCGTTCTCCTTTCTTTTCGGTCCCGCCAAATGTCAACATTTTTATGAACTGATTAGTAAATAATCCAAAGTTTAGATGAGGGAATGGCATATGAAACTGCTTGAGGGTATCAAGGTGCTCGACCTGACCAACGTCTTGTCCGGGCCGTTCGCAACATTGCATCTGGCGCTCCTTGGTGCCGAGGTCATTAAGGTCGAGCCACCTGGTTCCGGAGATCTGGCGCGCAAGCTGGGAAACGTGCCGAAGCTGAATGCCGACCTGATGGGAACCAGCTTTCTCGCTCAGAATGCCAACAAAAAATCTTTGACCTTGAACTTAAAGCACCCGGCAGCGCGCAAGATCTTCGAGAAACTGGCCCGTGACGCCGATGTGGTCGTTGAGAATTTCCGGCCGGGCGTGATGAAGCGCCTCGGCATAGGCTATGAGGTGCTGCGCGAGATCAATCCGAGGCTCGTATACTGCGCCATCTCCGGCTTTGGCCAGACGGGACCCGACGCGCTGAAGCCGGCCTACGACCAGATTATCCAGGGCTTGAGCGGGACGATGGCAGTCAATGGCGATGAGCGTCTCAACCCGTTGAGGTGCGGTTTCCCGGTGTGTGACACCGTGGGCGGCCTTAATGCCGCCTTCGCGATTCTCGCAGCTCTCTACCACCGCGAGAGGACGGGCGAGGGGCAGTCCATCGATGTGGCCCTGCTTGACTCAATCATGCCTTTTATGGGATGGGTCGCGGCCAATCTGCTGATTGGCCACCAACAACCTGTCTTAATGGGAAACGACAACTTCACCGCGGCCCCCTCGGGCACCTTTGCTACCAGGAACGGTTATATCAACATTGCCGCCAACAAGCAGGAGCAGTGGGAAGCGGTGGCGGATGTCCTCTGCCTGCCGGAACTGAAAACCGACCCTCGTTTCCGGGAGCGTGATGCCCGAAAAAAAAACCGCAAGGCGCTGACGCCGTTACTCGAGGCAAAGTTGAAGGAGAAAGATACTGATTTCTGGATCGAAGTTCTCAATGAGAATGATGTTCCTTCCGGCGCCATCCTCGGGCTGGAGGAAGCTCTCAACCAGGATCAGATCCAACATCGGGGCACACTGCAGCCGGTTCCGGTCGAAGGCATCGGGGACCTGCTGCTCTTCAATCTGACGGCTCAGTTCGAGAAAACTCCCGGCACCTTGGAAGCCCCTCCCCCCAGACTTTCTGCACACACAGAGGAGATTCTGAAGGCCCTTGGATATACAGAGGCACAGATCCAGGAACTGCGCCAAGCGCAGGCTATCTAGTACGGGTGGGAAAACTGGGGACGCTCACCTATTGATCGGTTCATAGATATGTTGATATTCGTTTGTTCCGAAAATAGAGGAGACCACTAGATCCGTCGGGGTCGGGATCGGTATCGCAATCGCACTCGCAGTCGCAATCGGTAGTGTCGATCTGCGAAAGCCGACTACGATTGCGATTACGACCCCGATTCCGATACCGATGCTCCCGACCCAGAGCGAGCATGAAAAATGGGGACGAACTGATAAATGCCGCCCTGCCATAATAACTGGGGACGTCACCTAATGGCCACCCTGCCATACCCTGGCGAGCGGCCTAGTCCAATGCTGTCGGCATCGCCCGGGCGCCCCTCCCACCAGTGTCTGAGCGGCAGTTGATGTATCTCAATTCCTTTTTGAGTTTGGCGGTTTCGTGTAAGATAGGCGGACTAACTTGCGTATTGTTGGGAGGAGGGTGGACTGAAAATGCTATTTTACGGCGCAACCACGTTTTTGAGCGCCCTATTGCTCTTCCTGGTCCAACCTCTAATCGGCAAGTATATCCTCCCATGGTTTGGCGGTACGCCGGCGGTCTGGACTACATGTCTGTTGTTCTTCCAAGCCTTGCTTCTCGGCGGCTATAGTTATGCGCACGCGCTCGCACGACGATGGCCTTTGCGCCGGCAGGCTCTGGTGCACCTGTTGCTCTTGGCCGTAAGCATCGTGGCAGTCGTGTCGCTTTCGATAATCCCGTCCCCGGCCTGGAAGCCGATGGATGATCAGTCTCCAGTCCTGCGGATCCTGGGACTCCTATCGGTCAGCATCGGCGCGCCCTATTTGCTCCTTTCTTCTACTTCGCCCCTGTTGCAGTCATGGTTTAGCCGCATGCGTCCGGGTTCTTCGCCCTATCGACTTTATGCGCTTTCAAACCTTGGCTCGCTGCTGGCGATCTTGAGCTATTCGTTTTTGATCGAGCCCGGAATGCGGTTGAGCCGGCAGGCTTCGATTTGGTCTTGGGCCTACATCGCCTTCGCCTTGATGTGCATCCTGTTGTCGCTGAACGTCATGAGGTCTCGAGAGCCCGAGGTCTACGTTGCCGCCCCCGGATTCGGGGAGGTTGTGCCTGACGACACCAAGCCGGGTCCGGCCCGCTACGTGCTATGGCTCAGCCTCACCGCGTGCAGCTCGATCATGCTGCTGGCCACAACCAGCCAGATGTGCCTGGATTTGGCTGTCGTGCCGCTTCTCTGGATTTTGCCGCTAGCCCTCTATCTGCTCTCGTTTATTCTCTGTTTTCAGCATGAACGGCTTTACTGGCGACCTCTGTTCATAGGGGGATTGGCGGCATCGATTGCCTGGACCTGCTTCGTCTTGTTCGGCGGCGTTTTCGCGGCTCTGCGTTGGCAAATCCTCAGCTATTCACTTACCCTGTTCGCCTGTTGCATGGTCTGTCATGGAGAATTGGTACGGCTCAGGCCCGGACCGCGCTATCTCACCTCGTTTTACCTGATGGTTGCGGGCGGCGGAACCCTGGGAGCGATTCTGGTCACTCTGGGTGCGCCCCACTTGCTCAAAGACTTCTGGGAATACCATTTCGGTCTGTTCGCCACAGCCCTGTTGACGCTGATCGTCCTTTTTCGCGACCGTAAGTCCCCGCTCTATCAAGGCCGCCGCCTCGTAGTGTGGGCTCTTTGGGCGCTGCTTTGCGCCGGGTGGGCTGGCCTTGCGATCAAGCTTTACGACAACATTTGGCACTCTTGGAAATACTATGCTGGGCTGTTCGCCATCGTCCTGCTGACGCTGATCGTCTTCTGGCGCGACCGCAAGGGCAGGCTTTATGGCAGCCGTCCGCTCCGGGTGTGGGCGGTGTGGGCCGCGCTCAGTGTCTCGTGTGCCGCGCTGGCGTTCGTGCTCGTCAATCACATCCGACAGTCGATGGAAAACAGCGTGGAGACGAGGCGGAACTTTTTCGGCGTCCTGCGTGTGCTGGAGCTCAACAAGGATGACCCGGCGCAACGTCGCTTTACCCTGATGCACGGTCGAATCGAGCATGGATTCCAGTTCCAGGACGCGGAAAAGCGCTACTGGCCCACCTCCTATTACGGCCCCGACAGCGGCGTCGGTCTCGCAATCAGGTACCATCCGCGCCGGCAATCCGATGGTACGCGGCAGGGGAATCTACGCATCGGCGTGATCGGCCTCGGCACTGGTACGCTGGCTTGCTATGGCCAGGAAGGAGATTATATCCGCTTTTATGAAATCAACCCGGAGGTGATTCGTCTTTCGGACAAGTACTTCACCTACCGAAAGGACAGTCCGGCGCGAATCGAGGTGGTGCTCGGGGACGCGCGGGTCTCGATGGAGCGCGAGCGCCAGCGCCGCGAGTCCCAGAACTTTGATGTGCTGGCCGTAGATGCATTCAGCAGCGATGCCATCCCCGTTCATCTGCTGACGCGCGAATGCTTCCAGAACTACCTGTTCCATCTTAAAGAGGATGGCATCCTGGCAATCCACATAAGCAACCGGTATTTCGACTTAGGCCCCGTCGTGCGCAACCTGATCACGCCCGACATGAAACAGAACATGCAGGCATTCTGGATCGATGGGCGAGGAAACGAAAGCCAGGGGACGGATGCCACAGACTGGGTCCTGCTGACCTCCAACCAGCTGTTTCTTTCAAACCCCGATATTCAAAAAAACATCACGGCTTGGAACGACCCGGCGCCGCCGGCGCGATTCTGGACCGACGATTACAGCAACCTGTTCAGCCTGCTGCGCAAGTAATCCATCTTTCAAACAACCCGCAAAGCCTCCACTGAGCGGATAGGCGGCCATGCATACGGGGACTTGTCCGGTTTCGCCACGATGCGGCCAGAATGCCACAATTCCCATCGTGTGAGCTTGGATCTGCCTCCCCGAAATGCCTTGACGTAGTACGTACAACGTCTTACACTTAAGCACGTGATTCGATCGTTTCGATCCAAAGATGCAGAGCTAATTTTTCATGGCCGATATTCCAAACGCTTCAATCGGCTTGCGCAAGTCATTGAGAGAAAACTCGTCCAGATTCACGCTGCGCCAATGCTCTCGGACCTCGCTCTTTTCCCCGGCAACCGCCTTGAAATGCTCAAAGGGAGCCGTTCAGGTCAACACAGCATTCGGATCAACGATCAGTACAGGATCTGCTTCGAATGGCGCGAGGGCGACGCGTTCGAGGTTGAGATCGTCGATTATCATTAGGAGAAGGCGTGACCAAGGCAATGAAATCTCGACCGCCGGTTCATCCGGGTATGGTGTTGAAGCTGGATCTACTCGATCCCTTGGGGATGAGCATCAATCGGCTGGCGAAAGAGCTCAGGGTCCCTGCCAATCGGCTTAGCCAGATTGTTCAAGGCAAGCGCAGCATTACTGCCGACACTTCATTGCGGCTGGCGCGCTACTTCGGCTTTTCGCCGGAATACTGGCTGAACATGCAGGCTCACTACGACCTCGAACTTACCCGCCGTCTATCCATGCTAAAGATCGAGCGGGAAATCAAACCACGCGCAGCCTGAGTCAGACGATTCGCTGGGACTTCTGGATCAGCCACGCTTGAGCGGCCCGCATTAGACGTGCAGGGATGGCAAGAACCGCAGAAGTGAGATGGGTCGCAGATCGGGACATTGGCAAGGCTTGAAAATCCACTTGTACGAGTACGCCACTACACGCCCGCAACTAAAAATGCAAACGTGACAGTTGCTATAAATACGCTTTATGAAATAAGATAAGGTCGCAACTGTACTTTCAGGCAGGGCCGGATGATTTCAGAATGCATCAGGCTATTTTGTACTTGGCGCGTGTAAACCATTCGGACTAGAGGACCCTATGACGTCATCATCGCCGGCGCAGCCGTCCAAGACCGACTTAACTCCAAGCGTGATTAAAGCCGATATTTTCAGTGCGCTGGTTGCGCTGGTCGTGAGCGTGGGTGTGACTTTGCTCTGGCGGGCTTTGCACTGGCCAGGGCAACTCTTCGCTTCGCCCCTCGCATTCTTCCTTGCGATGGGATCCTTCTTCGCGTGGAGGTCTCCGCGCCTCCGCTCACGATCTTGGACTATGAAGGTGGGATACACACTGCTGTTCGGGGTGCCCGGTTTGCTAGTCGGCTGGTTGAGCATTGCGCTACTCCACTAGAGGTGCCCCCTAACCACGCATGAAGCTGGCAGTCTGCGCGGGGTGTCGGTTCACTGAGAAACTCGGCCATTCGGACAATTGGCTGTGGTCCAAACTCCCCACGATCGCGAATGTAGAAAGTTAACAGAAAGCCAGTCACGCGGACGTAATACGGCGTAACCGGACATGTGGACCCGTGATCCCTGTCCAGAGTTAACCCGCCTTGGTCACCAGGTTTCGCAGCGAGGCGGCGCAGACGGGCATGAGCACAAGGCGCGCGACCGAGGGCTCCGCAGGCGTACATGACAATACGTCGAGGAGACCGACCGAGCGCAACGCAGTAGATATGCCCGGATCCGCCGCCGCAGGAGAAACCTGCTGAGAAATGCGCGCCAGGTGGGTCTACTGGAGCGGCTGGCCGCCGATTCAAGGTTACAGCTATGCCGCGCCGCGCCTTGCTCGGATTGCAGGGTCGGGTCAGGAAGCGTCCAGCAGGAGGATGCCGAACTGTTTGGGGAGTGACCAGAAGAGAAGCCTGGCGTCATCTTCGCTCATCCAGATTTCTATGGATTCCCGGTAGGCAACGCTTGGCCGGCCCAATACACGACGTGCCCATTCCCTCGCCTGGAGATATCCGCTCACCAGCCAGCGAGTAAAACGAGTGTGCGATTGCTCGGACGGCAAAGAGCGGATTTCAATCGCCTGGTCACCTTTGCAGACCAAATCGTAGTCCGCGGGCATCCTTTTCGGTCCCCATGGGTCAGTCGTCGCGACCGATGCCGTGGTCGCCTCGCCCGATCCGGGGACAACCCGGGCACGGGCCGTGGTTTGCAGCGGCTTCGCTTCGGTTTCTGCCCACGTTTGCGCGATGGTTGGTGAACCTCCGGTCCTGTTGATCTTGTCAATCGCGAAGCTGCGCAAGCTATGCCCTTCTACCTTCAGATCCATTTTCCGGTTCGCAAAGTCTACGGCGAGATAAGGGGCTGGGTTCTTGGCTAGCGAAAGTTCCGCCGCCAGAGCCTGCTCCTGCCGGGCCAACACTGCCATTCTCTGACGCAACTCCTGTTCTTCGAACGGTGCTCGGCCAGCCTGCGGAGACCGCTGCGAACAGCACGATAGGGCGAGCAAGGCCGCAAATGCCGCCGCCAGTGCCGGAATCGCCACTCGAGCCTTCGCCGGGCCTGAATGCATGCTGGTCGTGCGCCGCATCATTAACATTTAGTAGATCCAGATTGGGGTTCCGGGCTGTGCTGCCAGGTAGAGCTTCTTCAGAGTGTTGTCATCGACGCGGATGCACCCGTGCGTCACATTGGCACCCAGCAGACGCGTGTAGAGGGTTCCGTGGATAAAGAAGCCGTTGCCAAAAGCGATGGCGTAATCACCGAGCACGTTTGCCATGGCACGCTGGGAAGGGTCTTTAGGAATGGGCTCTCCTTCCTCGATAAAGGACCAGTCCGGCCGAAGCCATACCGGGTTCGCTACCTTGCTGACCACCTGGAAATGGCCTCGCGGCGTATCAAAGGTCCATGCGCGCTTGCCGGCGGCATCGGCCAATTCCATTCCATTGCCAGTGGAGCAAGTCCCCTGCACGATGACCTTGGTACCCAACATCAACGTGATTCGGCTTTGAGAGGTGTCTACCAGAATCAGAGGCCCACCTGGATACAACCGGTCCCTGGCCGCTTCGAGCTTATGCACCTTGTTTTCCAGGGCACGTGCCTGGCTGCGCAACGCGTTCAGGTCTCCGGGCGCGATGCGGCTCGCACCATTCTTTTTGAGCGTACCCTGAGCTTCCACAGCAGGCTTGGAGCAGGCCTGCAGCATAAACATCCAGAGCAGACAAACCAGCAGGCTCGACATGAAGCGCGTCAGTTTTCCAGGAGCCATAGCCCAAACCCAAGCTCTACCGATGAAAGCATCCCGTTACTCAGAGGCTTTGGTCCGTAGACAAGATATCCTGTTCAGTGTTGGATTTTGGACCTTGGATTGCCGATTTTCCCAAAAATCCGAGATCCGCAATTCAAAATTCAAAGTCCTATTCATTTCCGCCGCCGATGGTACAGGTACCCACAATTGTGACCGGCATGCCGACATAGGCTGATCTAAACAGGCTGTTCATATCGGGGTTCTCGAGTGACACGCAACCATCCGTCCAGTCAGAGTTAAGCCGCCCGCCCCCATGAATCTCTATGCTGCCGCCAATCTGCGCGCGCGCGGCAATTTCTCCTGTCTTTTTCATCGAGCTGAATCGCTGCCAGTCGGCGGCATTAGGGTAGTCCAACAGAAGAGCGGCACCAAAGCTGGTGGAACGGAACATCTGTTTGATTCTGTACTCACCCTCAGGGGTGGAGGCGTCCTGTTCTTGCACCTTGATCCGGTACCAGTTCCGGCCCAGGTTCGCCACATACGATTTTTCGACACGACCTCCC
>Ga0187878_1004510_pt1 | contig 10817 bp, 13 predicted proteins | sample June2016WEW_17_1_FD_132979 | JGI IMG/M metagenome (GOLD analysis project Ga0187878, IMG submission 132979) | Peatland microbial communities from SPRUCE experiment site at the Marcell Experimental Forest, Minnesota, USA - June2016WEW_17_150 | ecosystem: Environmental > Terrestrial > Soil >...
TACAACATCTTTGGACTGAAGGAAATGCCTGCAGCACCGGAAACATAGTGACTGAAAAAACTCCGAAACCCGCATAAACAAAGGATTCTGCTCCGCCAAATTCGGAAGTTGGGCTAATTCCGTTGGCTTGGTGCGCTTGAATAGGGAATCTGTGCGATCAGGCGAGTACCTTGGTTTGGCCTGGACTCGATTTGAAGTCGCCCGTTGAGCAACTCCAGCCGTTCTTTCATGCCCATCAAGCCGAACCCCTGGAAGCTCTTGATCCCGGCTGTCGCCTGCGGATCGAATCCCAGTCCATCATCTTCCACCAGGAGGGTAATCTGCCCCGAACCGAGGGTCAGTGAGACGCCGACACGGCTTGCTTGCGCATGCTTGGCTACGTTTGTCAACGCCTCCTGCACGGTACGGTAGAGAGTGATATTGGCAGCATCGGGCAGCGGCGGCAGTTCAGACCCGGAATAATCAATGACGATATGGGTCCGCCGGGCGAAATCACGGCACAGGCCTTCCAGGGTCGCGTTGAGACCTATGGCATCGAGCGCCGGCGGCCGCAAACCCTGGGCCAGAGTGCGAATCCGTTCCATGGCCTCGTTGACCAAGGTCCCAGCTTCCAGCATACGACGATGCAAGATGGAAAGCTCCAGAGGCAGATCATCCCGAATCAATTCCAGGCTGACTTTCAGCGCCGTCATGAGCTGGCCCATTTCATCGTGCAATTCGCGCGATATGCTGCGGCGCTCCTCCTCCTGCGCTGAGATGACCTGCCGGCTCAACCTTCGCAGCTGATCGTGCCCGAACTTCGCTTCCTCATACAATCGGGCATTCTCAAGGGCACCCGAGCCTATCTGCGCGAGTTGGACCAGTATGGCTTCATCGTCTTTGCTGAACTCCCCTTCATACTTGTCGGACAGCTGGACGATGCCTAAGTTGCACCCGTCATGTCCGGTGAACGGCGCCGCAAGCCAGCCGCGCAGCGGCGGGTGTTTTCCCGCGGCTTTAGAGAACCCACGCCAGGCAGGATGCGCTTCCAATTCGGCTTGCGTCAGGCGCATCGGCCTGTTGGACTGACAGACAAGTCTGTAGATTCCAGACCCGTCCGGCCCTTCATCATAGCCTTGCCAGGAAGCATACTTGGAGGACAGGGAAGTGTGTCGGATCAATTGAGCGTAGCTCTCATCCTTGGTGAGGCTGGCGGTGGCGAGATGTGCTCCTATGATTGAACGCGCCTTCTCGCTGGTAGTCTTGAGAACATCTCTCGCACGGAATAACGAATTGATCTCGAGCGCCGCCTCCGCCAGATGCTGCAGCTGGCCGGTATATCGAGCGCGTTCTGCCTCCGCCAGCTCGCGCTCCGTAATATCGGTGGTCACCACAAGGCGAGAGGTTCCGTCCCAAAGCGGGGCAAAACGATTCTGAATGAAACGGCGTTCGCCGTTCTTGCGCACGACCCAGAACTGCAGTTCCTTTAGGGGAAGATTCCCCTGCCGTATACCTTCCACAATTTCTTTCATCAGCTCCTTTTCCTCGGGCGCAGCAAGGTCGAAGCCGGTCATGTTGACAAGATCTTCCTTGGGGTACCCGAGAATCTCACTGAGACGATTGTTAACGTAGATGATTTTCCTGTCCTTTATGATGGCCAATCCGTCCTGGATGTTTTCCGTTATGCTGCGATACGGCTCCTCAGTGTGCTTTCGCTCCGTGATGTCAACATAGTTGATGACAATGGCCTCAATCTCGGGCTCGCTAAGGAGATTTGTGCCGGTCCCCTCCAACCAGCGCCAGGAATCGTCTTTGTGTCGGTAACGAAGCTGGCTGCCTATCGCGCACGCAGGTTCTTGAAGGAGTTTGGCCAACAGTTCGGCGGCGTGCCCCCGGTCCTCGGGATGGATCCATTCGAAGACGTTGCCACCGACTTGTTCGGTGAAGTCGTATCCCAAGATCCGGGTGACGGCAGGGCTAGAGTAGAGAATGATTCCATCGGCATCGAGAAGCCATAGGGCCACTGTGCTCTTTTCAATGAGAGCCCATAAGCGTCTCTCGGTCGGATTGTGCACGCGGTTGGTCATGACGACCTCCAGCAATTCTGCGGATCAGGATTCAACCTGAGTTCGATCGTATCCGGCGACATTAAAGCACGAAGGTCTCCTTCAGGAGAAGGCTGTAGTGGGCCCTGCACCCCAGCGGCGGTTCCATTCTTTTGTTTCCATACTCCGCATTCGTCGGATATCCCACTATCAAAGTCTGGCACGGGCCACATACAAACGGGCGCAGTCCCAGTCCAGGGGGATGCTTCCAGGGCTGTGATTCAAACACTGGGAATGAGCATTAGGTTTGTGCCGGGGGCCATAATGCCATTCAGAGCCGCGCGCGCACCAAGCGGAGCGGTTGCGCGGCGTCCGCTCCTTGCAGTTGCGGCTCTGTGCAGCATCGCTGCTTCCGCTACTTTGATCAGTGCCGCGGTGTGATCACAGCATCTGAATCGCAGTTCCAGGGATGAATGATAATTCCTACCGGCACGCCCAGGATGACATAGCAGCAGTACCCTGCTTTTCGGGTTCGTCATCCATGGAATAAGTTCCATAGGGCGCATTTCGATTCGGGTAGACGTCACTGGGAGAAGTCATATTTGTGGGCCGTGAATCCAGGGATTCGATGCCACGGATATTCTGCGGATCCGCGCGAAGAGCTTGGATTGACTCACGCTTGCGGCCTGACTGCAGGCCGGAGTGGCATGATGCCCGGCTCCCCGTCGCACACCTTTGGCTATCTTTATCATGCACTGGCACGGATCATGCATAAGGAGTCACAGACTCAACTGAAGTGAGTCATTTCCATAAACTCAAGATCGGCTGTTCTCAATTGAAAGGAGATTAACATGGCAAAGGTGGCGAAATCGACCGATTCCTCGAGCCTGGCTGAGGTTGTTGATCGCATTCTCGACAAGGGAATCGTGATTGATGTGTGGGCGAAGGTGTCGCTGGTCGGCATCGAATTGCTCTCGGTGGAAGCCAGAGTGGTAATCGCTTCGGTGGAAACATACTTGAAGTACGCCGAAGCCATTGGCCTCACGGCCAGTGCTGCAGCGCCAGCCTAAAGCTGATGTATTGACGGGTACCCGTGCCGGGCATGCCCGTTGCATTTCCGGCACGGGACCCGTATCAACCAAGCCTGAAAGGAGTAACACTTTGGGCACTTTAACTAGTCATGTCGCTCAGTTGTGTGGCGAGATCGTTTCTAGTCGCAACCAACGCCATGCTCTGAACCAGAGCCTGGCACAGGAAACCCTACATCGTAAGGCCTCCGTTTCCGACATGTGCTCCGACTTTGCCGGCTTGCGTCACGGCATGGCCCGCAGCACCCTGCACGAACGCCAGGCTTTCCTCGCGAATCTCAGGCGTGCGGTGCGCATGCAGCGATGCGATATGCAGACCGACCTGGCCGGAGTTCGCAAGGCATGGGCGGGCAAATGATTCCACGGATGCGGATGAACGTCTCAAAAACGTTCATCCGCCTCGAGATCAAGATCAGGCCCGCAAGTCTTGCCTGGGCAGAAGACCAAATGACGACATGCGGGGGAAACACCAACTTCAACCTGTACATACATCTCAGTCGAAGATCGTGCGACTACGTGAGGAACCCATGAAGAACGGATTGTCCGTCCAGGTCGAGGGACACGAAGATCACGTACTACCGGAGCCGAGTGAAGAATTCGTGGTCACGCCACAGATAGAGCTTCTGACCGAGCGCGCACTTTCCTATCTGGATGTGGGATGTGCCGTACATTTTGCCGGCCCGGCCGGAACGGGAAAGACGACGTTGGCATTCCACGCTGCCGCAAAACTCGGCAGGCCCGTTGTGCTCATCCACGGTGACGACGAATTTGGAAGTTCGGACCTAGTGGGCAAGAACAGTGGATTCCACAAATCAAAACTGATCGACAACTACATCCATTCTGTTTTAAAGACCGAGGAAAACGTCAAGACATTCTGGGTCGACAATCGACTTACAACCGCCTGCCAGAATGGTTACATCCTGATTTATGATGAGTTTAATCGCTCGAAACCGGAGGCAAACAATGCTCTGCTGAGCGTCCTCGAAGAAAAAATACTCAATTTGCCCGGGCTGCGCCGGTTCGGGGAAGGCTATCTGGAGGTACATCCGGATTTCCGGGCCATTTTCACGTCGAATCCGGAAGAATATGCGGGGGTTCATAAGACACAGGATGCCCTGATGGACCGCATGATTACGATCAACATCGATCACTTTGATCGCGAAACCGAGATCGAGATCACCACGGCCAAGTCCAATGTCGCACGGGCGGATGCAGAGGTGATCGTCGACGTTGTTCGTGAGCTCCGGCATATCGGGGTCAACAACCACAGGCCGACAATCAGGGCGTGCATAGCCATAGCGAAGATCCTGGCTCACCGAAAAGCCTGTGCACGGCTGGAGGACCCCGTTTTCCAATGGGTCTGTCACGACGTCCTGAACATTGATACCGCCAAGGTGACACGGAACGGCCGATCCCTCATGCCGGAGAAGGTGGACGAAGTCATGCGGCGAGTTTGCGCCGGCGGTCCCAAGGGCCAAAGATCTCGTGTCAGCACGGAGCAAGCAAAACAGGAGTGAGGGTTATGGCAAGTCGCATCAAGGGTGTGAGCAACCTCCGCACGTTGTCTGGGAAGATAGGCCAGGTCGCGGTCCCCTACCGCGCTTACATGCAGATTACCTGCCTGGAAATGGAAAAAGCGAGGCGCAACAGCGAGCGGCAAAGCGCGAGCCGGCTCATTACTGAAATCGAGTCGCGCCTTCGGGAAATCGAAACAGAAAAAGTGAGGATCCTCGAATCCCTGTCGGAACTGGACTCCGCAAGGCACCCCGAGATCAGCAGTCATTCTCAGCTCAGAGGCAAAGGCAGTTTCAAACTCCGATACTGAAAGATCATGAAAACGCCTTGCCGGCGCCCGCACCTGTTCCACGAGGAGGTCGCAAATGAATGAGCGATGTGCTGAAACCGATTCGCCGATGATGGAGCAGAAGATCGCGGTTGCGGCAAGCAGAAAACGTCTCTTATACGCCCTCATTCCGGAAGCGCCTCAACTAAAATACGAGTCCGCCGGCATCGGAGACACCTGCGTCTATACCATCAGCGAAGGGGGAATCTCGGCCGTTGTCAGTGACATCCACGGCCTCAGGCTGCGTCCGGAGCGGCGCAACATCGCCGCACACCAGGGAGTTCTCAATCGACTCATGGAGTTTACGACTCCATTGCCGATGGCCTTCGGCACGATCGCCGATTGTGCGGCGGCCGTCCGGGAGATGCTCGCGTGTAACCTGGACGCAATCTCGAAGCAGCTCAACAGGGTTGCCGGAAAGGCAGAAATGATCTTACGCGTGAAATGGGATGTTCCTAACATCTTTGAGTATTTCGTCCTCACGCATCGCGAGCTGATGCTCGCCAGAGACCGCCTGTTCGGCACGGACTGTGACCCGAGCCAAGACGACAAACTTGAAATCGGCCGGCTATTTGAACGGCTGCTCGAGGAAGAACGAGAGGCGCTTACGGAAAAGGTGGAGAAAGCCGTGTCCGGTTACGGCTCCAAAGTAAAACGCAACAAGTGCCGAAACGAGCTGGAAGTCATGAATCTGGCTTGTCTGGTACCAAGAGAGAGCCTGACCACGTTCGAGGATCGCGTCCTTCAGGCGGCCCGGCCCTTTGATAACAACTTTGCTTTCGATTACAACGGCCCCTGGCCACCGTATAACTTTGTCGAACTGAGCCTGGAACTCTGATGGCTGCAACAGGAGAGCAAACGCGTGCTGCTGATTGATGATGTCCTGCTGGCGCCATTCCGCGGGATCCTCTGGATCTGCCGGGAAATCCACAATGCCGCGCAGGAGGAATTGGCGGGCGAGAGTGATTCCATACGGATGGAACTGACCAGTCTGTACATGATGCTGGAAACGGGCAGGATTTCGGAGAAAGAGTTCGAAACCCAGGAAAAGAAACTGCTGGATCGACTGGACTGCCTGGAAAATGGTGAAACGGAGTTGGATGACGCCGAGGAGGATGAGGAAGAAGAGATCCTCCAGGCGACTGAAGGGCACAGCGTGGATGGCTGACGCAAGGATAAGACATGGAGATACCTTCCTTCTTGGAAAGGCAAGATTTCTCCTTGCTGCTCTTCGGTGGCAAGGGTGGAGTTGGGAAGACCACGTGCGCCGCGGCCGCTGGATTCTGGCTGGCCGACCGCTTTCCGGACGCGTCCTTTCTTCTCGTTTCCACAGATCCTGCACACTCACTTTTGGACAGCCTCGCGGGTGACCGCCCCCCCAAAAACCTCACAGTGCTAGAAATTGACGCCCGGCATTGCCTGGAATCTTTTAAGGCGAAACATGGGCGCAAGCTTCAGGCGATCGCATCGAAGGGCACATTTCTAGATGACGGCGACATAAACCGGATTCTTGACCTCTCGCTCCCAGGCCTGGATGAAATCATGGCCTTTCTGGAAATCTCCGAATGGGTTCGGGGAAAGCGCTACGACTCCGTCCTTGTTGACACCGCTCCGAGCGGCCACACACTGCGCCTGCTGGAGATGCCGCAATTGATCGAGAAATGGTTGAACTTCCTGGATTGCCTTCTGGCCAAGCACCGCTATCTGAGGCAGGTCTTCAGTCGGTCCGGGGACCGCGATGAGCTCGACGATTTCCTTGAGGAGCTGACGCATTCCACGGCAGCGACAAACCGCGTTCTCCGTGATCCCGCTCTGTGCCGATTCGTTCCAGTCATGATCGCCAAGGTCTTGAGCGTGCGCGAGACGCTCGATCTGGTCCGGCAGCTCAAGCGCCTCACCTTGCCGGTCACCGATGTAATAGTGAACGGACTCTATCCGGAAGACAGCTGCTCCGAATGCAGAGCGGAACGTGGCCGCCAGCTGCGCGCCCTTGACGACCTTTTCCGCGACCCTTCCATGAACGGGCATGCAATCTGGGGCACGCCTCTGTATTCCGTCGAGATGCGCGGCGCGCCGATTCTGCGGTTTTTCTGGAAGCGAATCCGACGAATAGGCAGCCCATCCCTTGTCTCTATCTCCAATGACTCTTCCCTGCCCGTCCTCTGCCGGCCGGTCTCATCGGCGCCCGCCCCGCCGCCGCCCCAGGCCAGGCTCATATTGTTCGGCGGGAAAGGCGGTGTGGGGAAAACAACCCTCGCCTGCGCAACCGCCCTCTGGTTGGCCCGAGCATACCCAGGCAGACAGGTTCTCCTTTTCTCCGCGGATCCCGCACATTCCCTTTCGGACTGCCTGGACTTCCCGGTTGGCCCCAAACCGAGCATCGTTGTCCCGGGACTGACCGCCATGGAGATCGACTCGCGGGCAGAGTTGGAAACATTGAAAACCCAATATGCCTTGGACCTGGAGCGGTTCGTCTCGAAGGTCTCGGACCATTTTGATCTGCCATTCGATGACCAGGTAATGGAGGAGATCCTTGACCTTGCACCTCCAGGGCTCGACGAAATCATGGCGCTCTCCCGAGTCATGGAGCTCGTTACCGACAAGCGTTTCGATTTCTTTGTCTTGGATTCGGCTTCGACCGGCCATCTGCTCCGGCTCCTGGAACTTCCAGCTCTTATCCACCAATGGCTCCATATGTTCTTCGACATTATTCTCAAGTATCAGAAGGTTCTTCCACTGCCGGCATTTTCGAGGCAACTGGTTGAGTTCTCCAAGCATCTCAAGGGACTGAGAACACTATTGGCCGACCCGGCTGCAGCCCACCTCTATGTTGTCAGCATACCAACGGAGATGGCACTTGAAGAAACGAAGGATCTCGTGTGCGCCTGCAAGCACATGGGCATCCACGTGCCCGCAATTTTTTTAAATCTGGTAACACCCGCGGCTGACTGCGGCTTCTGCTCGGCGCTCTACGAACGAGAATCCCGCGTCGAGATGAAATTCCAGAAATCATTCACAGATGTGGAACTCACCGTAATCTACAAACAAGCGGGTCTGCGAGGGCTGGCGCGACTCAGTGAATTTTCCGAAGCTTTGTACCATCCCGCCGGGAAGGAATCGGTCAGCTATGCCCGTTGAACGCTGCGAACATGCGGAGGATCCGGCTGAGGACGCATCTCTGAATGATATGGAGCGCGTTTCCCTGTGCGAAGTACTCGATCGGGTGCTGAACAAGGGCGTTGTTGTGGCCGGGCACGTGACGATCTCTGTGGCCGATGTCGACCTGCTCTACCTGGGTCTTCAACTGGTTTTAACATCCATGGAAACCGCCCGCCAGAGTATACAAGAAAGCAACTGGGGCATGGGCTCGGCAATCGACCTTTGAGAGGAACATGGGATGGATTCATATGCTTCCGTTGCCGTAGATACTGAAGCGGTTGGCGCTTTTGCCCAAGCGATGGGTAGCAACCGAATCGCAGAAAAACTCAATGTTGCGTCGCGCCGTCTGAACCTCGAGCACGACGACGTGAAGCATGGGCTTGGCCGGCTTGTGCTTTGCCTTATCAAACTGCTTCACGAGCTACTCGAGCGTCAGGCAATCCGGCGTATTGAGGCAGGATCGCTGAGCGACCAGCAGGTCGAGAGGCTCGGGTTGACACTGATGAAGCAGGCTGAAGAGCTCGAACATCTGCGAAGGGAATTTGGTCTTGATGATGAAGATCTGAACCTGGACCTCGGGCCGCTAGGCAGGCTCTTTCAGTAGTGGAGAATAGAATGTCGCAACTTGTGCATGCAGTTCAATCATCCACGCTCGCGGATGTCCTGGAAAGAGTCCTGGACAAGGGGATCGTGATTGCCGGAGACATCAAGATCAAACTCGTAGACATCGAGTTGCTCTCGATTCAGCTTCGTCTTGTAATCTGCTCCGTGGACAAAGCCAGGGAAATGGGCATGGATTGGTGGGTAAACAATCCGGTTTTCTGTGCTCAGCCAAGCCCGGAACAGCTGCAAGGCTCTGCCGCAAGCATCGAAGCGCGCCTTGCTAAGCTGGAAGCCATGGGCTGCGCGAGAGAGTCCCCGGCATGAGCTCACGTCAATTGGAACGGAAAATGCTGTATCTGATCATGCAGTCCGACTAAAGGCTTCTTGAGGCAGGGCTTGGGACCTGCCGGAAAGACGCGAAGACACACAGGCTCACTGAAATGGGCAAGAGCAAGATGAAATCGAGTCTACGGAAATAGCACCATAATTATATGGATCTTATTCCATGGTTAGGACACCATAGTCGCCGTGATGGACATTCTCAAGGGCGCCCACAAGGGAAGGTTGCTGGTTTACTTCCCCATCATCCATACTCAGGCGGACTTGGGTGCGCTTGGAGAACTGGTCCAACGAATCAAAATCAGGCGATTAGGCAGACGCGCGTGGAGCCGCAATATTCAGTTGATCGACGGGCTTTGGACAAGAATTGAGAGGGCCATCGTGGGTCTCAACCTAGACTACGAGCGCGTCCGTGTTTACCAGGACGGGTTGCCTGAAAGCGGCCATGAACTCGAAATCGTGGCCGAGCTGGCCAAGGCCGGGAGCCGGAATCATCGGCTGCTTCTTCAGCTGCATGAAAAGGGAGCCCGGATCATGGGCACGGAATCACCTGAGCTCTTGATCGAGGAATATCAGCTGATGACCCAAGATCTCGCAGGGGATCTCAAACAAACGGCAGGGGGTGCGGCAAGCCAAGTAGCCAAGAGAGATATTCTTCTGGCAAAGCGCGATCAATATATAGCCAATCGCATCAACAGCACGCTTGTGGCAGGCGAAAGCGGCATCCTCTTTCTGGGGATGCTACATTCCTTGTCCACACTGTTGGCGAAGGATATTCGGCTGGTTTTTCCGGTCGATCTATCTTCGCGCCAGGGAGGCGATTCGCGGTGACAAACAAAGGCAAAACCATCCTCATCGTCGACGACGACAGAACGGTCTGCCAGCTCCTTTCCCGGCTTGCGCAGGGAGAAGGGTTGGCTCCGACCGTTGCGTTCGAGGGCGAAACTGCACTGGCGAGAATCCAGGCAGAGTGCCCGGATGTGCTTCTGGTGGACCTGCGCATGCCTGGCATGGACGGCATGGAGGTGATGCGCAGGGCGAAGGCTTTCGATGAAGATCTTCCCGTGATCCTGATAACCGGCAATGCGGAAATCAAAGGCGCAGTGGCGGCGATGAAGGCGGGTGCTCACGACTACCTGGCAAAGCCGTTCAACGATCTTGAGGTGAAACGGGTCATCCTTCGGGCACTCAGCGAGCGCGAGCTGAAACGCAAGCTGAAAAACCTGTCGTGCGAAGTCCAACAGTCCGGATCACTCCGGGAGATCCTTGGTCCAAGCGACGCCGTAGGCCGATTAATCGCCGACATAAACCATGTGGCAAAATCCGACTTCGGCGTAGTGATCCTGGGAGAGACGGGGGCTGGGAAAGAGGTGATGGCACGGGCCATCCACCAGGCCAGCCTGCGCGCAGATAAGCCCTTCGTGCCTGTGGACTGTGGCGCAATTCCGGAAACACTCCTCGAAGACGAGCTCTTCGGGCATGAGAAGGGGGCATTCACCAGCGCAGTTTCAAAGCAGGGCGGGAAATTTGAAGCGGCGCACGGAGGCACACTGTTTCTCGACGAGATCTCCAACATGCCGCTCGGCTCGCAAGCGAAGCTCCTGCGAGTGCTGCAGGAAAAATCAATCTACCGGATCGGCAGCACTAAATCCATCAGCGTGGACGTCCGCGTGCTGGCAGCCAGCAACCAGGATTTGCAGATCTTGACGGAAGCAGGAACATTTCGGCGCGACCTCTACTTCCGACTGAACGAGTTCACCA
>Ga0187878_1004516_pt1 | contig 10809 bp, 6 predicted proteins | sample June2016WEW_17_1_FD_132979 | JGI IMG/M metagenome (GOLD analysis project Ga0187878, IMG submission 132979) | Peatland microbial communities from SPRUCE experiment site at the Marcell Experimental Forest, Minnesota, USA - June2016WEW_17_150 | ecosystem: Environmental > Terrestrial > Soil >...
GGAAGCTACGGCTGCTGGGCCAAGATCCGATGGATCGAGCTCGCGTATCCGTCGCGGGCAGTGATGGGCGCGCGTTGCCGATAGACATCGGGGTCGGTGGGAGCCCAGGTTCCCAGTCCGTCGACGTAGCGATTGAACATGCAGAAGGCCGCGGCGATGAGCACGGTGTCGTGGATCTCCCTGTCACTGGCGCCGCGCTCGCGGGCGCGCTCCCACATGTACATGCCCAGCTGTTGGCCGCTGAACCAACCGCAACGCCTGGGATGGACTACCGCGACCGTCCGTTCGGAAAGATAAGGAAAATGCTTACGGATCAATGCGGTGTCCGTGATGAGATCGGAGCCCCAGGGCTGATCTTCGAAACCCTGAGGCGGGGCGGGTACGTAGTCTTGCGTTCCTGGGCGCCCGTTGTGGTAGCGGACCGGGCCCGCCCCCAGTTCCGCCGCTTCCTCCGCGACACGCGTGAAGGTCCGAATCCGATCGGGATCCGCGGTGACGAACAGGTAGCCGCGCCGATTCATGTTGAACGCGTTGCCGCTCTCGTGCGCCAGCTCTTCCATGATATCGATGCTGCGGTTCATCAGGCGGACCATGGCATCACCCGGTCCCGGCCACCAGTTGCGGTAGCACTCGGTGGATTTGTCGCTGGTCAGTGACAGCGGAGGGCGCTCATCCACAACCAGGACGTTCTTGATGCCGTGACGGACGCTCAGGTGATAGGCGCTGGCTATGCCTGCTATACCCGCGCCGCAGATGAGGACGTCTGTAGTCGAGTCTGCCATGATTTATCCTGTCGATGACAAATTCGAGATTCGAAATTCGAGATTGAGAATTTAGAATCTCGAATTTCGAATTTCGAATCAGACTCAACGAACGATGACGGCCTTTGCGATCGTAATCATAGCATTCGCTGTAGTCCGAGGAATCCCAGTGATCTTGATCTGCTTGACCTCGAGGGTCTTGAATGCCTCAATAACGCCCGGGATTTTCGCGGTGCGAGTCAGCAGGGTTTTTCCGTTGGATCCTTCATAGGTAATGGTGACCTCTATGTCGGAATACGCAAGGGTGGCGATATTGTGAATCGTGAAGGAATGAGAGGCGACTCGAGAAACAGGATTAAAGTCCCATTTTTCATTGGCAATCCGCAGGTAGCGGTCCGGATACTGTAGGTAGTAATGCAGAAGCTGCGCTTGAGGATCCGGCCGTCCCTGCCGGCGCGCCTGCTCGACGTTTTCAACTGGCAGAGGGAGAACGCGCGTCGCCGCTTTGTAGGCCAAGATGATGAGAGCTCCGAGGAGAAGCACGGCTTCGAGCAGCAAGAGCCAGCGTGGTGTCTTTACCATCATGGAGCGCCTCCGCACGTGTCAGATCCACAGAAGCCGGCACCTCTTCGAGATTCTCCGAGTCTTTGAGCCTTCGAGGTTTGTCTTGCCTTTCGATCATGCCATCCGAATCTCAGAAAAATGCCAAGCGGTTACGGGGACATGGTACATCTATGTCAGGACTTTTTGATCGGTCTTTCTTTTCGGGTAGATGAAGTTCCTGCGATCCCGGGATGTTCTCGTGGACCTCCCGGCAGAGGCTCTTTGCTGTTCGTCAGGCGGATTCAGAGAAAAAGGAACCCTTGAGTTCGGCGAAGCGGACGGCGACGAAGGATACCCCGATGGAATAAAGACTCTGTCCATCCACGCGCTCCTCACGAGAGTTTATGACAGAAGCAGTGGCTTCGAACATCCGGCTGCTGATTCTCAATCCCGTGCCGGGCATGAGCTGCTCCGAGCACAGAAAACGCATTCCCCGGGGAGAAAGGTCGATCATGGTCGCTTCCAGGGCCTTTCCGGGCCAGGCTGAGCAATAGGAGATCTTTTCATTTCTTGCCATGCGGCTGATGGATCGTCGGTATTTTTTTTCGACTTCTGGCGGTTTCTTCGATTGCAGGGGGCTGTGGCAGGTTAAACAGCGTTCATCGGGCTGAGGTTTGCGCTCAAGCGGCCGCTTGCAGACTGGACAGAAGACGGTGATGAGCGGGCGCCGATCCGAAAGGAATTCCCGATGGGTGTATTGAGAATAGAGTCCCTTGTCGTAGGCAGTGCGCCGCTTCGCGTCGCTGAGCACTTCGTAGGCCTCGTTGAGGACGCGCGCTTCGAATGCGGATCCTCCCAGGTCGGGGTGCTGCTTCAGCTCTAGCATGAGTGTGCGGTAGCTCGCGCGAATGACCTCCACCGGCGCATCGGGCTGCACCTGAAGCACACGATAATAGTTTCGACGGTTTTTCATAAACGGACTCGAGTACTTAGAACTCCTTAACTCCTTCCTTTATCGTCACCGCAAGGCGATCACTTCACCCACGAGTACACCGAATCCTCGTTGCTGCAGCTAAACAGTTACAGACCCCGACCTTCCCGAAGTGTTCCTCCGCTATCATGTGGATTGTTTAATCGAAATTTGAATTTTTGTATGTATTTACTGATCCACACAAGTATTCAAGAGATAGCCACGGTCGCGCAACAGCGCAATTGTCCCGATAAACAGCAGAAATACGGAGGGTCTTCGGATGTGGACCGTCACTATAATTAGGCGATGATAACTAACGCGACGTTATCCTTAAAGAATTATAACATTCTTGTTGCGCGGGGCCATCCGGATGGCTATGATCAGGCCACGTTACACAACCTGGCGTGAGCAAACGAAACTGAAAGAGACACCGAAGGGCCGAGTTTTTCATGGACGGGTGCAGGGTGTCTGTTTTCGTTTCTCTGACTGTTTTGCTTTCAGAGAGCGATGTCCGAACAGGAACTGAGCGTCATTGGTTCAGTTTCTAGAATTAACCTGTTTCGATCCGAGGAAACCTTATGAGACATTGGATGTTCATCGCAGCAATAACACTGCTCCTGGCCGCGGCAATGAGCCTTCCTGTCTATGGACAGGGCGCAACTTCGTCGCTCACAGGAATCGTGGTGGACGCATCGGGCGCAGTGGTTCCGGGCGCGGATATAGTCGTCAAGGCAGTTGCCACCGGCTCGGAGGCCAGTACGGTGACGGCGGACAACGGGACCTTTACGATTCCGTCGTTGAGCGCTGGCACCTATACCGCTACGGTCTCGATGCCCAGATTCAAGCAGTCGATCATCAAAGACATCGTACTGGTTGTAGGAGTGCCCACTGATATCAAGATCGTTCTCCAGGTTGGCGGGAGCAACGAATCCGTGACTGTGGTGGCGGGAGCTGAGATGATCCAATCCAGCACCGCGACGATTTCGACGACGATGTCGACTACGCAGATCGCCCAGTTGCCGCTGGCGACGCGCAATGCCCTCGACTTCCTGGTGTTTCTGCCGGGCGCAAATACGACGGGAAGCTCGCGCAACGCGACCTTCATGGGCGCGCCGAATTCCACGGTGCACATAACCGTGGATGGCGTTCCCACGCAGGACATGAACTACATGGGGCAGTACGGCGGCGACGGTTTCTATTCATTCATCACACCGCGGCCCGACTCCGTTCAGGAAGTGACCGTGTCCACCGCGGCCGCTGGGGCTGACTCCACGGGCACCGGCGCCGTTCAGGTCAGGTTTGTTACGCGCGGAGGCGACAACGGGTTCCACGGCAGCCTCTATGATTACGAACGCAATACGGCGCTCAACTCCAACTACTGGTTCACCAACCGTGACGCGGCTACAGTGCAGGATGCTTTCCCGCATGCGAAGTGCGGCGTGGGCAACGTGCCCTGGGATCCGGATAATTGCCATGCCCTGCGCAGCCGATTTCTTCTGCATCAGCCCGGCGGCCGCGCCGGCGGCCCGATTACAATTCCAGGCCTGTTCTCTGGTAAGGATAGGGCATTCTGGTTTCTTAACCTCGAGACATTCCGATTGCCTAACTCATCGGTTCGGACCAATCAGATCTACTCCCCGGCGATGGAGCAGGGCATCTTCTCCTACGTGCAGGGAGGCCAAGTCTTGACTGCCAACATGCTTACCTTGGCACAGGCTAACGGCCAAACGTCGACCATCGATCCGACGGTGCAAAAGCTCCTCGCCGACATCCGGAATTCAACGGCGACAACGGGTGCCCTTCAGTCGTATCCGACGGTTTCCGACCCAAATTATCAGTATTTCATTTGGCAGAGCACGGGGATGGAGACGCGCAGCTACATGACCTCGCGCTTCGACATCAATCTTACGAAAAATCACAGGGTGGAACTGACCTGGAATGGCGAGGTCCGAACGCGGAACCCTGATTACTTAAATGGCAGGGGATGGGTGTATCCGGGTTTTCCCAGCTACGGAAGGGTAGACCAGCACCGTGGTTCGATTGCCTATGCGCTGCGGTCCACGATTACTCCACGGCTCGTAAATGAAGCCCGCGGCGGGATTCTTCTGGGCACAGTGCTTTTCAATCCGAATGCATCCCCCGGGGATTACAGTGGACCGATCGGCAGCACGGGCGGATTCTACTGGACCCCCGCCAATGTCCAGAACCCCGCGGCACTTCTTACGCCGAGCCGCCGCAATGGGCCGGTGAAGAACTTTGAGGATACCTTGAGCTGGACGAAAGGCGCGCACAACCTGAGTTTCGGAGGCTCGTTCACGCACGTAGGCAGCTGGGAGTGGTATCAGTCACTGGTGCCCCAGCTCAGCATCGGCCTGAATTCCACCTACGATCCTGCCTACATTATGTTCAACTCGTCCAACGGCCCGAAAAACTTTCCCGGAGCGACTTCAACCCAGTACGGCAATGCCAGCACTCTATATGCCGCTCTGACGGCACGCGTGACGGCAATCACGGCCAACGCGGTTATCAATGAGAACACCAACCAGTACACTTACAACGGGCCGTACACGGAGCGCGCACGCCAGCGGGAGATGGGAATTTTCGCTCAGGATTCCTGGCGCATGTTTCCCAACTTTACGCTGATCTATGGGCTGCGATGGGAAGTGCAGTTCCCGTGGACTCCGCTTAATAACGCATTCAGCTATGCTTCACCCGCGGATATATGGGGGCCTACCGGCGTCGGCAATTTCTTCAAGCCTGGCGCCACAGGCGGCACGCCCACACAGCTTCACCAGTTCTTGCCGGGCACTCACGCCTATAACGTCGACTACGGAAGCTTCGCTCCGAGCGTCGGATTTGCCTGGAGTCCAAAATCAAAAGGCTTGATGGGAAAGTTCCTCGGCGAGAATTCTCAGACGGTCATACGCAGCGGGTTCGCGATCGCGTACAACCGCATGGGGATGTTCGATTATGAGGACTATCTGTTCGGCGCCAACCCCGGCGGAACGATCGATGCCTCCCGTAACACAACCAACGGGAACCTCCTTACTACAGGCCAGACATGGCCGCTGTTGCTCACTCCAAATCTGAAGAGCGGGCTTGGCCCGCCCTCATTCGCGAGTTCGCCCAACTGGCCGCTCGTGCCGTCGCCGAGCAATTCGATCAATACGATCGACCAGAACATCCGCACACCGTACACCATGTCCTGGAATTTCGGGCTTCAGCGTGAACTCACGAAGGACATGGCACTTGAGGTGCGCTATGTGGGCTCGCGCAACCTGCACCCGTATACCCAGCCCAGCCTCAACGAGTACAATGTCGTGCAGAACGGGTATCTTCAGGAGTTCCGGCTGGCCCAGCAAAATCTGGCTGCAAACGAAGCCGCTGGTAAGGGTCCTACCTTTGCCTATACTGGCGTGACTGGCACCTCACCGCTTCCGATCACGCTGGCCTACATTGCCGGCAAGGTGGATCCGAACAATCCAGCCAATTACAATTCAACTCTTTTCACAAATTCAACGTACGTAAACAGCTACCTGAGCACCTTCAGTCCGGCTCCCGCAAGCCTTGCGAGCTCTCTGTTCGGCGACGCCACGCGGCGCGCAAATGGACTGGGCGCGGGCTTGCCGGCCAATGAGTTCATCGCGAATCCGGACGTGCTGGGCGGCTCCTATATTTACATGAATGGCGGCGGCAACTACTATGACTCGATGGTCGTGGAGTTGCGCCGCAGGCTGTCCCGCGGGCTGCTAGTCCAGGCAAATTACGTCTGGGCGAAGGAAATAAGCCTGACCCGCCTCTCCTGGCGCGCGCCGTGGGCCAAAAATCTGGGCACGACGCTGCCGAACGCCCTCAAGGTCAACTGGGTCTACGAGCTGCCGTTAGGGCAGGGCCGGTCGCTGTTTAGCAACGTCGGCCACCATTTGGATCGGGTTATCGGCGGCTGGGAGTTCCAGGGCACGAGCCGGATTCAAAGCGGCAACCTGCAGGATTTCGGCAACGTGGTCCTCGTCGGTATGACGGATCAGGACCTGCGAAATGCCGTCGGCTTGCGATTCGATGATGCCAACAAGATCGTCTACGACCTCCCGCAGGACATCATCGACAATTCGTACAAGGCTTACCAATATAGCGTCAACCCTGCAACGGGCACGAGCATGTACAGCGCCGCTTACGGCGTGCCGACCGGACGCTATATCGAGCCTGCCGGAATGGGAGGCGCGGGCAATTGCGTCCAGATCGTCACCGGCGACTGCGCGCCGCGCCACCATTACTTCCGAGGGCCCATGTTTACGCGCTTTGACTTGAGCCTGGTGAAGCGCATCAGGTTCAACGAGAACAAGAATTTCGAATTGCGCGGCGAGTTCCTGAACGCGTTCAACAACATCAACTTCACAGGATTCGCCAGCCTCGCCGGGAGCAGCACGTCTTTCGCCCGAATAACCAGCGCCTACACGGATGCGAGCAACCAGCAGGATCCGGGCGGACGATTGATCCAAATCGTCATGCGCATCAACTTCTAACCTGTCAATTAGGGAGGGGCACGGATCGGTCCGGGCCTCTCCCTGCGTTACCAGGAGACGCAGCCACCAATTCCACAGATTTCACGAATGCCGCTGGAACGCTTCGTGAAATTCGTGGTATTAGTGGCTGCTGTCTTTTTGGGGGGAGGGATAGCCCCAATTTCTATTCTAATGCGGCAGTCGCACAACTAGCCTGCGGCGAAATCGGGAGTCGTTGTGACTGTCGCTGAAATGAGAGATCCGAATGTCAGGCGGGTCTGGAAGGAAAATCAAGGGGCGGCCGGACAAACAGCGAGTGGCTGCGACCTCGGGAGAGCGGTACATAATCCCCCTTCTCATTGTGATCACCCTCGTCGTCTTCTGGCCCGTGCAAAACCATGGCTTCCTTACCCTCGATGACGACGCCTATGTGTACGACAATCCCCATGTCACCACAGGATTGACTGCCGCCAACATCTCCTGGGCTTTGACTGCCACGCACGCCTACAACTGGCACCCCGTGACCTGGATCTCCCACATGCTCGACGTCCAGATCTATGGGCTCGATGCGGGAGGCCACCACCGCACGAATCTCTTGCTCCACATCGCCAATGTACTGTTGATGTTTTTGCTTCTGAAAAAAACTACCGGACGTGCTTGGCGCAGCGGATTTGTTTCTGCATTGTTCGCGATCCATCCTCTGCACGTTGAATCGGTCGCGTGGGTGGCCGAGAGAAAGGAATTGGTATGCGCGTTTTTCATGCTGCTCACGATCCTGGCATACGCGCGCTATGCAAGGAAACAGGATGCAAGTAGTTATGTGCCTGTGGTTTTGTTTTACGCGCTCGGACTGATGTCCAAGCCGATGCTCGTCACGCTGCCGCTACTGCTCCTTCTGCTGGATTACTGGCCGCTGGCACGCATGGGATCCGCTGGCGCATCGACATTGAGATTGGTGGCCGAGAAGGCGCCCATGTTCCTGTTGGCCGGAGCATCGAGCATCGTCACCTTCATGGCTCAAAAGAGCGGGGGCGCGGTAATGAATTTGTCCGGTTACCCGTTGGACCTCCGCATCGAGAACGCTCTTCTATCTTATGCGCGCTATATGGGTAAGATGCTTTGGCCGTCAGGATTGGCACTGCCATATCCATACCCGGACGGCGGCGTGCGCGTCTGGCAGGTTGCCGGAGCGTCGATTGTGTTGGCACTTGCCACATACGCGGCCATTCGAGAGGCCAGGAGATTCCCTTACTTTTTCGTAGGCTGGTCCTGGTACCTTGTGGGCCTGATCCCAGTGATCGGCCTTGTTCAAGTCGGCGGCCAGGCGATCGCGGACAGGTACACCTACATACCGCTGATCGGCCTCTTCGTCATCATTGCTTGGGGAGCTGGAGACCTCTCCAAAAGGATCGAGGCCCGTTACAGGCGCCTAGGAGGAGCGTTCGGCTCCGTCATGCCGTCGATGGCAGTGCCTGCTGCAATCGTGATCGTTCTCCTCTCCATTTGCGCCCGAGTGCAGTTAGGTTACTGGCGCGACGGCGTCACGCTTTATACTCACACGCTGGCCGTGACCGGCGACAATTATCTGGCACACAACCAACTGGGCGTTGCCTGTGGCGCTGCCGGTGATCCTCGGCGCGCTGCCGGCGAGTTCCGCAAAGCAATCGAGCTGGCGCCCGATTATGCCTTGGCTCATTACAATCTTGGCGGAACCTTGGTTGAAAATGGCAAAGTGAGCGAGGCCGTCGCCGAATATCAGAAGGCAATCGAACTCGCGCCCAGCTTCTACAGAACTTACGACAATTTGGGCTATGCCCTGGTCAAATTGGGGAAGATCGATCAGGCGGAAGATGCCTATCGCGATGCGATCCGCTTTGAACCGCAGTCCGGCGAATCCCATTGGGATCTGGCCATGCTTCAGTATTCGAAGGGTCGATATGCTGAGGCGTGGTCCGAAATCCGGCTGGCGGAGCAAAACGGCTATCATGCACCTCCCGATTTCTTGAAAGCACTGTCGGCTCACATGCCGAACCCTGGCCTGTCCGAAAAGCAGCGCCCTTCGCGGCAGTAATCATAACCCCCATGTCTCACTAGGTTTCGTAGCGAGGCGGGGCGGGGGCATCTGTTGCGTTGGCGCTCCTCGACGATGTACCCCGACATCGCCTGCGTCGCGCCGTCTTGCATCTGCCCCCGCGCCGCTCGGAGCGCAGCCCTTCCTAATTCTCGGAGAGACTCCTGGCGATAGGAGTGCGTGTTAAGGGGCCGGCCTCGATCGAGCATGATCTCGCCGGCCTAGAGCGTGGATTTCGCGGAAGCGGAAGTTGATAGTCGAGAGAATCGTGCCAACGCCGAGCAACACGATCGCGATCAGCCCGAGGAAGCCAGCGAGAACGGCCAAGGGTACGTGGTAGACGTACTTATACAGCAGGTAGTCATGTATGGGCGGCCATCCGACAACGACGGAAAGCAGCGAGCATGCACCGGCGAGCGTTGCGAAGAAGGAGAAGGGACGAAGGTCCTTGAGAATGACGACAATTCTCCGAAGCACCCGAAAGCCGTCGCCGAAAGTGGACAACTTACTTTGACTTCCTTTGGGCCTCGCCACATAATCCACGGGTAACTCCTCAACTCGGAAACCTTTCTCAAGACTTTGAAGAGTGAACTCTGTTTCGACGTCGAATCCGCGCGACAGGATGGGTACGCCACGCGCAACGTCCCGCGTGAACGCCCGGTATCCCGACAGCACGTCCTGCAGATTTGTTCTGAATACGCGGTTCACGAGAAACGTCACGAGACGATTCCCGAAGGAGTGCAATGGACGATATGCCCTCTCCGGATTCACTGCCCGCCGCGCACCAACAACATGGTCTGCGCGGCCTGCAATCAAGGGTCGAATGAGATCGTGGACGCGACCTGCAGGATAGGTTGCGTCTCCGTCCACCATTATGTAAACGTCGGCCTCCACCTTTTCCAGCATGGCCGCAATGACAAAGCCCTTCCCCTGTCTCGACTCATGGACCACCGTCGCTCCCGCTGCTGCCGCCGCTGCCGCGCTGCCATCGGTGCTGTTGTTGTCGAAGACGAAAACAAGCGCGTCCGGCAATTCGCGCCGGAAGTCGGTAACTACCTTTCCGATCGTGACGACTTCATTGAAACAAGGAATCAAGACCGCAACTGTAGCCATAGCGACGCGAGTCTACCTCGGGCGGCAACTCTGGGCAACAAAAAGGCTCCGCGCAGCTCGGGCCGCAAGATATTTCCCGGCGAAAAAAGTGACTGTCCCCCAATTTCGCATATGCTATTCTTTGGCTCACCCTTAGAAGCGACTCCCTATTATTTATGTACTGCAGGAATGGAACATGAAGATCCGCCGCCGGCCAAGCTTGCTGATATGGATCGCCCTTGGTGCTTTAGCCCTGCGCCTTATCTATCTGGCTGGACTGTACAACACCCCGATTTTTGCTGTGGTGGTAGGGGACGGCCAACAGTACGATGCCTGGGCGCAGAGAATCGCAGGGGGACAGTGGATTGGTTCTGAAATTTTCTACCAGACGCCTCTATATCCGTATCTGCTGGCGGTGATATTCAAACTGGTGGGCCATCATCTGATGGCGGCGCGGCTCCTGCAAGCGTTTTTGAGCGCGACATCGTGCATGTTTCTGGGTTTGGCCGGGCGCCGATTCTTCAGCAAACCCGTGGGGACTATTGCTGCATTGCTGTTGGCAATCTATCCGCCAGCGATCTTCTTTGATGGCTTGATCCAGAAGTCGTCGCTCGATCTGTTCCTGATGACGCTGGTGCTTTTCCTCTTAGGTGAGTTTCTTTCTCGACCCCATTGGAAATGGTTGATTGCCGCTGGCGTGGCGACAGGAGCATTCGTTTTGAACCGCGAGAACGCGGGGATCTTGTATCCGATTGTCGTCGTCTGGCTGATAGTCTGGTTTCGCCACATCCCATTCAAGAGTCGGGCTGCCTGGGCGGCAATCTTTACAGCTGCCGTCGCTGCCGTTCTCCTGCCTGTCGGTTTTCGCAA
>Ga0187878_1004525_pt1 | contig 10781 bp, 9 predicted proteins | sample June2016WEW_17_1_FD_132979 | JGI IMG/M metagenome (GOLD analysis project Ga0187878, IMG submission 132979) | Peatland microbial communities from SPRUCE experiment site at the Marcell Experimental Forest, Minnesota, USA - June2016WEW_17_150 | ecosystem: Environmental > Terrestrial > Soil >...
ACGCCTCATTGAAGGCCTTCGCTGACCAGGTGGGAATCAGTGAGGACAAACTCTACAACATGCGTAAGGACTTCTTGTCAAGTCCCAAGGCTCTGACGGATTATCTCGGCCCGCTGGCTATGGCACAGGGCAAGACGTCCGAGTTCCTGGATTCACTTTCACATGTGACGACCGCGTGGGGTACGTTTGATTTCCGCAAGCAATACGAACTTGGGGAACTCACCGGCGATTGGAGTGCTCTCGACGACGCGTACAAGGCTGCATTCAAAGACAGCGCGGCGTTGAATCAGAGCATGCCTGACTGGCAGAATAAGTTACTCATACTCGGCGACACGACCAAGAAGACAGCCGCGGATTTCCAGGACCTTTACAAGGGGTTTAAGGACACCGGTACAATCTCGGACGAGTTCGTCACCTTCATGAACAAGAACGCCGACGCCCTGGATCTGGCGGCAAAGTCGTCATCGACCTTTGCTGATGAACTAACCACGATAAGGGGAGCCATGGATATAAAACCCCTGCTTGACGGCTTAAAAACCCTCAAGGACGGCATCGCCAGTCTGGCCACTCCGGTCCAGACGATGTACGACAAGTTCTTCCAGTCTGGCGAGATGACGGACGAGTTCGCGGCGAAGATCACGGGATTGGGCGGTGATCTTTCGAAGTTCACCGACCTTGCCGGGTTGATCAAAATCAATACCTACTTCGGGGAGATGGTGCAGCACTTCAAGGACACCGGCGAGATCCTGCCGGACCTGATCACTCTCTACGAGAAGTGGGGCGGTAGTATGGAGGCAATGAATGCGGCGGCGGCACTCCCGGGGTTACATAAGTCGCTCGACTTCATCACCTCGCTCAAGACCGAATTGCAGAACCTGGTTCCGGCCGACAACCCGGTAGCCAAGATCCTTGCCGGCAATTTCGATCAGTCGGTAATCGATGCTCTGACTGGGGCCGGTCTGGACCCCGAGAAGTTCAAAAAAGTCGGGGCGTTCAGTGCCGAATCGAACTGGGATCAGATGGCGTCTGATTTCAAGAGCACCGGAAAACTCACCGATCCGATGAAGCAGGCGTTGCTTCAGTACGGAGGTGAGGCGGGACAGACCGCCGTCAGTCGGTACGGGCAGGGATTCAACACGATCAGCGATAACCTACTGGCTCAGACGAAGGCCGCCATGGATGTGGCCTACCAGACTGAGATCAAGGGTCTCCTGGGCGACCTGGCTGATGCCGAGACGAAGACCACCTCGGAGATCACCACGCTGACAACCGCAGTGACTGATCAGTTTACAATCGTCGGCAACAAGATCGCCGATGCGATCACAGCTGCCGCCAATGCAGTGGTAGCCGAGATCGATGTGATGATTGGTGTAATCAACCACGGCACGACGACCCCCGCCACACCCGGGGGAGGGGATACGGTTCCCGTTGGGGGCGATACCTCAGTCAACCCGGACAACGGCGGCAAGGGCGACCTACCGCCGATCACGGTCAATATCAACGGCGATGTATACGGCAACGCGGACTTCGATTCGAGGGTCGCGCAGGCCATAACGACCGCCTGGCGCAATGGAGGCTTTGCCTACATGCGCAGCTCATAGTTCTCCGCCTGGGGCGAGAGAACCTGCAGTGGTGAGAGGCCCAGAGCGATCTGGGCCTTTCCTTTTCCTGGGAAATGTTCCGTATGGGATTCGCTTCGTACAAATACTTTCTCGACATCGACGGCACCGGCACCTGGACGGAGATCTCCCAGTACGTTTATCGCGCAACGTGGCGCTACGGGCGTGATTACAGTTCGCAATTGACGGGCCGTTCCTCCGCAGGCAGTTGCTCGCTCTACGTCCGCAACCGCACATCCTATTTCAGCAAGTACAATCCGAGCAGCCCGTTTCACGGCAAGACGCTTCCCGGCATCCTGATGCGCGTCCAGATGAGCGTCAACGGCTGCGCATACCAGACCATGTGGCAGGGCGACCTGCAGACCATCACTCCCGATCCTGGGGATCACATCAACGGCGCCACTGCGGTTCTGAGTGGAGCTGGAGTCTTGTCGAGGCTTGCCGAGTGCCTCGTTACCTTGACGATGCACGAGGGGATTGCCACCGGCGCGGCGATCACGGACGTGCTCGATACCGCGAACTTTCCAGCCGGCGACAGGTCGATTGATACGGGGTGCTCGACGCTTTCCCGCTGGTGGACGGCGGAGAAGGTCAGTGGCTTTCAGGCGATCCGCGACCTCGAGGAGAACGAGTGCGGGTTCGTCCACGAATCCAAGGATGGCAAGCTGGTCTTCGAGGACCGCGCGCACAGGGCGGGACACTCGGTTGTGGCCGACTGGACTGACGTCGACTCGACCGGCGCGATCCGCTACGGGTCGATCTTCATGGAGGACTGCGTCCGCGACATTTACAACATCATCGAGGCGACCATCCATACGTTCAATATCTCGGAAGAGAGCGTCATCTGGACGTACGTCGACCTGGCGGGGAATAACGGCGGGGATCCACTCGCGCTCGAGCCTGGAGAAACCAAGAAGATCACCGCTTCGTTCAATCCTTCGGGTAACAATATTGCCGTCAACGAATGGGGGATGATCGACTACCAGGCGTACGCCAACGCTGACGGGAGTGGCACTGAACTGACGGATGGGGTCGATATCGCCACACCCGACAAGACGGGCGCAACGGTGGACCTGGAGATTACAAACAACAACGGAGTCAGGGCATATGTAACGCTGCTGCGCGCGCATGGGACGATGGTCGTCGAGAGCGACGCGGCAACCGTGAAGGCCACTGCGCCGGCGAAGATTGACCGGACCTATCCGTTCCCCGGCAAGTTCCTGACGAACGTGCGGGAAGCGCAGGATTTCTGCGACCACCTTTTGGCCTTGTATAAGGGCCCGCGGCCGATCGTCACGATGACGATAAAGGCGCACCGCAGTCTTGAGAACGCACTCGAGGTGCAGGCCCGTGAGGTCAGCGACAAGATCAATGTTTACGCCGACGAGAAGGTTGGCCTCTTCATCGACGGAGATTTCTACGTCGAAAGTGTCCAACACGACGTGGATGCCAAGGCCGGCACGCACATATTGACCGTGCAGTGTTCCGAGGACTCGCTCCACGACTGGCCGAACAGCAGTTACCCATACGTTCCCAAGGTGATTCCGCCGCCGGTCGTAGGGCCGGGATCGCCGCATGTCCCGGACGATCTTTGGACCAATGGAATCTCCAATGGCCTCCGCCTTACTCTCGGATGCGCCGCCAACAAATGGAACGCCGATATTGACCAGGCTGAATTCAGGGCTCAACTGTTCGATGCCGGATTCTCCTCAACGTCCGTAGACTTGAGAACCGTGGCCGAAGGCGGAACGCTGGCCCACAACGGGACAGACCAGTGGATCATCACGGACCTGTATGCTGACGCCTACGGGGCGCAGTACTTCATCAAGGCAGCCCAGCAGGGACGGCTCTATTTCGCGTTTCGCCTGCACAACTCGGCCGGATGGAGTGTTTGGACCGATGGCAATGATGTTCCGCAAGTAGTCATTGATTTCTTGGACACCGAGGACCCGGCGATTGCCGACACGGCTCCTCCCGCAGATTGGGCGGTAGAAGTCGTCCAGGGGATTGCCGCGGGCACAGCCCGGGTCAGGGCGTCCCGGCCGAAGACGAACAGCCACAAAATCCTGTTCGCCATGTACCAGATCAAGGATTCCGCCACCGGACAATGGCGAGATATCAGCTCAAACTCCGGCGTGGCTGGTTCCTCACAAGTGCTCTATGACGGCAGCGCGATCTCGCACACTCTCGATCCGCTGACCGGCGACCTGACGATTGATGCTGGAGGTCCCGCAGACTATGGCGCCGCCTTGGCGGCCGGCGGCCTGCTCTTAATGGACGTTCGTCTCGGGAACTTCGATGAGAAGTACTGTCTTTGGAATGGCATCGGGGTCTCGCAGATCAGCGGCAACAAGATCACCGGCCGGACTGGTATTCGACCTATGGACGATCCGGACCCGGCTGACGGCCTGTATAAAAACGTCCGCATCATGATCGTTAAACCACCGTGGGAGTGGACAGCCGAAGGATATCAAGGAAGCCAGACGGGTCTCGGCTTCTACATGGGCAACTACTGGTCTCGAGGAGGAGACAAGTCGACGCAGACCTTCGAGAGTGTGGACATGCCCTATGATGTGGCTGTCGGCTTCACCTCTCTGCAGGGACGGGTGTGGTTCGCAAACTCCTACAGTTTCTCAGACGACGATACCACTTCGGCGACTCCGGTAGCACCGCCGCCGGTGGGGAATGATCCCGGCGTCATCATCGTCAAGACCACGACGACGATCATCATCGATTGCAGTCTCGGCAGCATCTTTTATCTGCTACTGACAGCGGACGCGACGCTGGCTCCACTCGTGAATGCGAAGCACTGCAAGCCGGTCATCCTGGTGGTGCAGCAGGATCACGTGGGAGGACACCGGCTGACGCTCGACGACAAGTACAACACAGGCATCGACATCGACGACGTGGCGCTATCGGGTGAGCCAGACGGGCGCGATTACTTTGGGTTCATGTACAACGCTGACTTTGACGAGGACGACGTCGTTGCTTTTGTGCGAGGTTACTGATGGCTGTTCCGAGTTTTCTCGATTGCGCGTTCAGATTCACGGAAATCCAGATCACCGATGTCGCAAGCATTATCACGACACTGCGTGACGAGTTGGTGACGCAACCCGCCGCCGCGAACAAGTGGACGGAGCCTGTGTCAGGAACGTTCAAATCTCCGGCGAGAAGTGACGGGGTTTTCATTACGTTTGCCACTGCGAGAATCTCGGCTACCCGCATAGCCTACGTGGTCCGAGATCACAACGGTTTGCTGGTGAACAACAACTCCGCGGACACTCGGCAGGATATTGGTACCGGCGCTACCTATGTGCGAATCTATTCGAGCCCGTTTTACGTGATCGTGGATTCTGCAAATCCCACGCAGAATGAATGTTGGGGCACTGGAATCATGGACAGAGCCCCAGAACCTTTGGCGGATCCACGGCCTTGCTATTGGTCATCGAGTGGCCCGAGAAACACCACCGGCGATATTTTCAATAACAATTGGTTCTACATATCGACGTTGGCTGTTGGCGGCACGTCTTACAGTGTGGACACGAGTGGCATCTTGACTAATACCGTAAATCAAACGTACTCGGACATGTTCACTATCGAGGGTACGATGCTGTTTGTGCCGCTGGAGTTTATTAGCGGAATTTGGCTCTTGGGCAGGATGTTCAACGTTCTGAGGACGGATATGAGCCAGCAGAGTCAGGCGCAGTTCACCGTTCCGCTTGACGATAATGTCACCGGCACATTTCGTATCTTGGGTTGGGGCTATGCTTATCAGAACAGGCTTTGCTGTAGGGTGGCGTGATGGCGATTCCACATTTTCTCAGTACTGGATTCAGGTTCTTCGAGCACAAAGGCGTCACAGATGTCCAGACCATCATAGACGATTTTGGGACCGAGGTCTTAACCGCCGACAACGCGCCGAAGGGTTGGTATGCATGGACAAATCCATCCACAGGTGTGTTTGTGAGTCCCACTTACGAGGGCAAGCACTTCCAGGTGACACTTACGCGGGCGACGCAGCAAAAGTTGCAGATGGAGGTGAGAGACCAGGGCAACATCGTGATCTGCACTCGCCGAATCAATTGCCCGTCGGCCAATGCCTGGACGGCGCGAATCTTCACCGGCCCGGGTCATGTCATGATAGATGTGACAATGTTCAGCGCACCTCCCGAAGCTCTGTATGCTGGAATTCTCGATCTCAGCCCTGACGCGCAAAATGCACATGATCATTACGTCTATGGCGGTGGCGCGAGGTCCAACCTCGATGTTGCGGACGGCAATAATAATGTCCACGAAGTCTACATGCTCGATGACACTGTGGCTGGACACCGGACCAGGGTGTCTCAATATGGCAGTAACCAAAACGGGGGCTCCAATGGCTCTAAAACATTGAGTGGTGCGCGAGTCTATCGCCCGCGTGAAATGTGGTGTCAGCAGTCGGGCGCTGGCGGTACTTATGGTTACCTGCACTTTGCCGGCAAAGCGTACCAGACGCTCCTGTGCCCGCAGTCCCTGGCACTGGGAGCCCGAATCTATGTGCCAATTGATCAGGGCGTCTTGGGTGAGTTCATCGTCATCGGGGGCGTGGGGTCGAATTGGACTTGGTTGTTGTGTGTGAGGAGCGCGTAGCATGAGCATTCCGACCTATTTGAGCTCGACCTTCAGGTACAAGGAAACGCTGGCCGTTGTGGACGTTCAGACGATCATCAACGATTTGTACGTGGAGCTTGTCACGAACGGCGGCTGGACTTGTACGGTTGGTGGCAGCGGACAGACGCCAACGACGTTCAAATCGCCCGCGCGAGCGGATGGGTTGTTTTTAACGATTCAATGTACGCGGACGAGCGCGACCAGAATCGCCTACGTGGTGAGGGACCACAACGGGATGCTGGTCAACAACCAGACCGACACACGGCAGGACATCGACGTTGCCGGCAGCACGGTCCATTATTTTACGGGTCCTTTTCATTTCTGCGTCAACACCGAGCGAGCGACGCCGGAATGTTTTTACTGTGGACTGGCCGATCAGACGCCAGAGCCCATCAGCATTCCAAGACCGACGTACTTTGCATCCTATGGTCCCCGCGACACCTCTGGGACTTGGGTAGTAAACGGGTATTGGAGCTATCTTTATATCATGAGCATGGGGGCGACATCTTACGTCGGCAACGCCTCCAGAGCAATCTTGCGTGCCTGCACGGATTCGTTCTTAAGAAAGACTATGAGCGGGGCTCTGCTGTGCGAACCTTTGGAGCTTACAGATGGGGCGGGTATTTTCATGGGCAGAGCTTATCAAGCGATGATTGTGGATAGCAGCCTGGCGTTCGCAGCCGAAGCCACCATTCCACTCGACGACAACAACACGGGAGTGTTCAAGGTGGTGGGGTGCATTGTCACTAGCAACACCAAGCTGGCCTTCAGGAAGGCTTAAAGATGAGCGTACCGGTATTCTTGAACTCAAGTTTTTATTACTTCGAACGCAAGGGCGTCTCCGATGTTCAGACCATCATGGACGACTTCGAGAACCAGGTGCTTCACGTCAACGTTCCGGCGTGGTCAAAACCAAGCGCGGGTCTATATAAGTCACCCGTTGATGCAAACGGCAGGTGGTACGACGTACTGTTCACACGCATCACGCAGCAGAAGCTGGAAATGCGACTTCGAGATGCAACAGGAGTAACCGTCTGCACCCGTCGAATCAACTGCCCGACGGCCAACAGCTGGAACGTCCACATCTTCACCGGCGAGCATCACATGCACATCGACGTGGATGCGGTGAGCGCAGTGGTGGAGGTTCTATTCGCGGGAATGCTCGACCCGACTCCGGACGCGGCCCACAACAAGTACGTCTATGGAAATGGCAGCAGATCGACTGCTGACTATGCTGACAGCTCCTGTGATGTGGCTCATAGCTTCATGATCGACAATGCGACTCCCGGCTACGGCTTTCGCACCACGAGTTATGGTACCGGCAATTACACGTACGCGTTGCTGTCAATGAATGGCTCAAGGATCTATCGACCGGTAGGATTGTGGTGCAGGCCAACCGGTGAGAACTACACCTCCCGTTTCGCAGGCAGAAGATACAACTCACTACTCACCGAAAGCACTCTGGCTTGGGGCGCGAAGGTGACGATACCAATTGATATTGGTCTGTCAGGCTTGTTTAGGGTGACCGGCGTTCCCACGGCTTATTCGGCGAAAATAGTGATAAGGATTGCCTGATGCCGAGACTTCCATATTCCAGAGATTCTGGCGTTCATGACGTGACTAACTTGTTGAGCATTTCGGCCCTTATCAGCAGCCCGGCGGCGGCGGAAGTTTTCGACTTTGGGTCATACGCCGAAACAACGGAAATCTTCGATATCTACGCGGAGAACAAGATCGAGACCACCTCGGACATCTGGACTGGTCGAATACGTGTCATGAACGATCAGAATGAAAGGTGGGGCGCAGGACAGCCTGCGAATGATTGGCCTGCGCCTCAATACCTCGAAGGCAGAAAGATCACGAACGACACCTGGGTCCAGACAACACAAGTCGGCGCTCGTGATCTGCGCAACTGTGACATCAACCTTGTCGCCACTTCGGTGATGGTCTATGACGCCATAAATGGCCCGAACGGACAAATTAACCCTCCAAGCGGATTTGCCATCAAGAACGGTCGGACGCAGGAGAAATGCTGGGTCACGGGTACTGGCCACTACACGCAATATGACCAGTTCTCAGGAATGGCGCGAGGTTGGGGAGGAACGACACCAGCCACCTGGCTCGGACACGACCGAGGCGCACAGAGTTTGGGACCTCCGCCGGTGCCTCCCGATACGGTGCATGATCCGGTGTTGATCAAGGTCTTCGACACGGCCTTGAAAAACTTTCTCACGACGGGCTCTGCACACGCTTCCATGTTGCCACGCCCGATCACCTACGCCCCGAAAGGATCGAGAAACGGCATTTTCATGCCGATCATCCTGAGGTATCTCGCTGACAGATTCATCACCAAGACGACTACCACAACGACCACGACTACCCCAGGAGGGGACCCGGGTGGCACTGGGACCCCAGTAGATCCCGGCATACCGCAGCAGCCTCCGGATCCATCAAATCTGCCGACGCCGAGTGGTCCCGGTGCGGGTACTCCCGTTGATAATCCGTACAATGCAGGTACTCCAGACTATCCCACTAATCCAGAGGGAAAGCCACCGCCAGGATTCCTGATGATGTAGATTCAAGAAGAAGATCCCAGTGGCCGCAAAGGTCACGGAAAGCAACACCCCGTCGATCGTGACGGGACGCGTGGGGCCGCAGGAGTAGCGGCCTCTGTCCGTTCCGGCGTGGCGCGCCGGCGCATTCATCAATCACACAATTCGGAGGTGGCGCAATGAAAGCCAGAAGGGGGAGCCTTCTGTCTGCATGAGCCCCGGTGCATGGGGAGACAGATATGTTCAGTTGGATCACCGATCATGTCGAGGCAGCGATCACGTTTTTCGGAGCGATTCTGCTCAACGCGACCGTCTTGGCAATGGGCTACGGACGACTCAGCCGGCGGCTGGAAGAGGTAGAAAGGTGCCAAGCGCAGTGCCCGGAGCTTTTCGTCCGCAAGGACGTGCTCCAGCCGCAGCTCGACACTATCACGAAATCACTGGATGAAGTGAAGCAGGACATCAAGACCCTGTTGAGAGGATCCGCATGATAGACAAAGCGAATGAACCAGCACTACTCAAACACATTCTGGCGACCTACCGCGCGATCCTCGTTGAAGCGGCCGAGCTGTACCAGCACAGAGAAGAGATCATGGCCGGCATCCTCATGCGGGAAACTCAGGGTGGAAAGTCTCCGCTGTTGAAGGATGTCTTCGGCACACCGGATAATCCGGCGGACGATGTCGGAGACGGCGGGCATGGGCACGGCTTGTTTCAGATTGACGACCGTTCGTTCCCTGAGTTCTGCGCTGGTGAGAAGTGGAAAGACCCGCGATTGAATGCATTGTGCGCGGCGGAGGTGCTGGCAAAGAAGCGCCAGGTATTACAGAGGCTGGCACCCAAAAAAGGCTTGGACATACCGGATCTGGAGCGCGCGGCCGTTGCTGCTTACAACTCCGGGGAAGGAAATGTCCTCAAGGCCCTGGCTCAAATGAAGGCGGATCCCATGGCGTGCGGACCGGATTTTGTTGACCAGTACACTGCCGGCAGGGACTACAGCCGTGAAGTACTCAGGTACGCCCGCATATACCGGGAGTTGGCCAATGCTTAACACCTTCAAAACCATCGCTATTGTCATTCTGGCGCTCACCCTGGCGGTGTGCGCCGGTGTCCTGACGAGGGACGCGCATTGCCTTCTCTTGAAGGCTGACAGTGCGGCCACAAAGCTTGACGGGGCCGTAGCCCAGGTTGACCGCACGGCGAAGTTGGTCGCTGACTATGCGGATAAGCAGAAAAGGATCATGGAGAGTCCAAAGAACCAGAAGGCCCTCGAAGCCGCCTGGCAGACGGCGGCCGTGCTGAACGGAACCGCGAAGGACATCAACAAGATCCTGATGCCGCGGCTACGGGATACCCTCGACAGCCTCAACAGCGCCGTGAGCAGTTTCGATCAGAGTGCGCAGGCACTGACAACTCTGGTGCGCAACACGGATAGAAGCCTTAACGAGGAGTTGTTGCCGAACCTGGCTGAGACAGCGAAAACGTTGGGCGTATCCGTGCAGGCGGTCACGGCCTCAGTGCAGTCGATAGCAGCGAAGGGGGGCGTGTCAATCGATGAGATCAACACCCTGCTGGCCGACCCGCAATGGCTGGAGACTCTAAAGAGTATCGCGGCGACCACGGCTCATGTGGATGTGATCGCCGGAAATCTTGAGGCAGCGTCCCGCCAGGCGCCGTCGATTGCCGAATCAGTCGAGAAGATCGCAAAAACCAGTTCGAAGTACCAGAAGCTGCTACTTCTCGCACAGCTGCTTGCTACGATCGCCAGAGCGTTCTAACACCCCCTACTCCTACCCTTCCCCACCTCACGATGAAGGCCCTCAAGCCGTTTTACACGGTTTTTTCTCGCTCAAACCGGAGGAAAAATGCAGCCTTACAACCTGCGTGCCCTTCTCTACCTCAATTTCGACAAATTGCTTCTGGCGTTCCTTTTCCTGGTCACCGGGGTTGTGGTTGTGAC
>Ga0187878_1004527_pt1 | contig 10767 bp, 10 predicted proteins | sample June2016WEW_17_1_FD_132979 | JGI IMG/M metagenome (GOLD analysis project Ga0187878, IMG submission 132979) | Peatland microbial communities from SPRUCE experiment site at the Marcell Experimental Forest, Minnesota, USA - June2016WEW_17_150 | ecosystem: Environmental > Terrestrial > Soil >...
CTAGTAATGTAATTGCGACTCGATGCAGAGATGACATGCTAAAAGCTGGGATGATCAGGATGAAAAATTCTGTGAGCCAGCAAGACGGAAGCCCCCGCCTTTAGGCGGGGGTTAGTTCACTATTACAAACTTTACATGGTAAAATATGAAACAACGAGTGGATTGGGGTAAAAATAATAGAATTATACTTCATGAAGTATTACCATTAGATACGCCATTTTCAATTATAATCGGTGTGTCAAGCATATGCAATTTTAAATGTAATTATTGTATTCATTCATTATCTAATAAAGAATTAAGAAAAATAAATTTTAATTTAAATATTATGAATTATAATTTATATACAAAAATAATTGATGATACAAACAAATTTCCAAACAAAATTAAATCTCTTCAATTTCTAAAAGATGGCGAACAACTTATTAATAGAAGATTACCTGAAATGATAAAGTATGCAAAACAATCAAATAAGTTTGAGAAAATTGAGTTAATAACAAACGGAGTATTATTAACAGAAGATTTAAATTTACAATTAATAAATGCTGGATTAGATACAATAAGAATATCATTACAAGGTTTAAATAAAAAAAAATATCACGAAATTTCAAAGGTCGATATAGACTTTGATAAATTCATATCTATAATTAAACACTTCTATGATAATAGTAAAATAAACAATAAGAATTGTAAAGTACATTTAAAAATGATAAATATAGGAATTGATAATGAAAAAGATATGGAAATTTTTAATGATATATGCGATGAATATTCAATACAATATGTTATTCCATATTTTACTAATGTAAATTATAATAATAAATACGATAATGATTTATATGGAAATAAATCCAAAACAGTAAATATATGCTCTAGACCATTTATGTCATTATATATATCATCAGATGGTAACATTATGCCTTGTTGTAGAGAAGATAATAAAAATCTAATAATAGGAAATATAAAAAATGAATCATTATATAATATTTGGAATGGTAAGTTATTAAAAAACTTTAGAATATTACAATTAAAAAATAAAAGATTTGAACATGTAATATGTAAAGATTGCTGTCTTCCAGATACAATAACAACAAATGAAGATAACTTAGATAACCATAGTAAAAAATTATTAACCAAATATGGAGAAAAATGAAAATATTAATAATAGGTGGAAATGGTAATATAGGTTATCAATGTACTGTAGAATCTCTAAAGCAAGGACATGAAATTTGGGTAATAAATAAAAATCATAATACATTTGAACATCGTAGTCTTCCAGAAGATTTACGTCTACATAGATTATATATAGATATTAGAAATATACCACTAATAAAACAAACTCTTGATGATATAAAGTTTCGAGAATATAATAAATTTGATGTAGTAATTGATTTTGCATGTTATAAACCTGAACATGCACATACAGATATCGAACTATTTAATAGAATAACAAATCATTTTATATTTATTAGTTCAACGGCAGTTTATAAAAGACCGTATAAAGAAATATTTGCTAAGGAATCATCACAACTAGATTATAATACAACATGGGGTTATGCATATAACAAAATACAATGTGAAGAAATTTTTAAAACTGCATATAAAAATATTGGATTTCCTGTAACAATTATACGACCATCATATACTTATGATACAGTAATTCCATATGCAATTGGATATGATAAAGGATGGACAGTTTGTCAACGTATGTTAGATGGCAAACAAATTGCTATGCTAGGAGATGGAACAAGTTTATGGTCACTTTCACACTCATGTGATATATCAAAAGCAATATTTTTATTATTTGGAAAAGGTATTAATGAAACTTTTCATATTACAAGTGATGAATATCTTACATGGATAGAAATAACTAATATAGTTGCAAAAACAATAAATGCTCCTTCATTAAATATAGTAAATATTCCAACTAATTATATCCTTCGTAATAAATTAGACTTGGGAATTCATTTATATAATCATAGAAGATGGAACGATTTATATGATAATTCTAAAATAAAGAAAATCATTAATTGGAAACCAGAAATTTTATTTAAAGATGGAATTAGAAAAACAATTGAATGGTTTAATGAAGATATTAGACGTAAATGGATTAATGACGATCTTAATAAATTCTTAGACGATACATGTAAAAAATTTAGTCAATTATAATTAACAATAAAATATTTAGGAAATCGATTATATCATGAAAAAAGCAATTTTTTTTACTGAAAGCTGTGGAAATGATAAAGAAAATGAATTTGAATCGTGTAGAGGAGAAGGAAGAATTTCAATTCACACTGCCTTCGGATTTTCGTTATTTGGTTATGAATGTTATATAGTAAATAATTGGAAATTAGAATCCCCCAAAAAAATATGGAAAAATGTTTATATAATAAACAAACCAGATAAAGACGAGATATATGATATAGCATTTTCATGGGGCTTTGAAAATTTAATAGATAGAAAGAATTATAAACATAAAATATTAATAAATACAACAGATACTGTAAGTCTTTCAAAAATTATAAAAGAATTAAATTTAGATATTATATTAACATGTAATGTTCCTTGTATGATGCACGACTTAACACATTTCAATTATGAAAATACACAATATCTTCCAACAATTTATCCTATACCAAGCATAAATATAGGATTTCTTCCATATAATTTTGATCCAAAACTCCCAGAACTAAAAGTATTATTATATCATAGCTCATGGGAAGGTACAATTGCAAGAAACCAATATTATGCACATAAACAACAATTAATACTTGATATTTTAAATCAAAGATACAAAGTGAATCTTTATGTCCTAGTTGCAAATGAAGAAGTTGCAAAAAATTGCCCGTACACATACAATTTATCTAAATGTAATGAAATTCATTATGTGAACAATGAAAAAATGAGATACGACGATATTATATCGTTGATATTAAATGTTGACTTATGCCTATCAGTTGGAGGAATTAATTGGAGCGGGCCACTTGTAGTTGATATAATTAGTTTAGGAAAACCTATGATATATGCATTTGAAGGATTTCCGACGCCAAATACATTTAATAATAACGGTTTTTGTAAATGTATAGAATATATATTAGGTCCAGAAGACGATAATATTTCGATTAAAAAAATAGAAAAAGTACTTGACAATCTAGAAATATCATTCAATTGTTATAAAAAAACAATAGAAGATTATGATTTTAAAAATTGGAAAAAATATACTGAAGATTTTTTAATTAAAAATTGTGGATATAATAAAGAAAATATTATGAACAGTAATAATAATAACAACATAGAAATTATTGGAATAACTACATGTGGAACGTATCCAGCATGGACAGCGCAAACCATAGCAAGTTTTTATAATCATGTAGATAAAATAATAGTGATAAATGCAGGATATGATATTTTTAATCCTAATAGTGGAGCAATACATCCTTTATCAAGAGACCATAAACAACTAAAAGAACTTGATATTAACAATAAAATTACAGAATATACTCCATCACAAGATGATATAGACAGAATTTTTGAAACTTCTTGTATTAAAGGAAAAGATGAATGTGGAAGATCTACTAATATGACTTTATCTACACAAATAGCTGCCAACTTACCAAATCCAAACAATAAACAAAGATGGATATTAAAACTTGATAATGATCAAATATTATATCAAATAACAAGAAATCGATTAATTGAACTGACAGAAAAATACCCAAACAAAACTGGATTCAGATTTGCTCAATATGCAGATTATATACACGATTTTGAACACATAGGTTCATTACCAGATGAATTTACAAATGATGGATCCCTATTTTATAAGGCAATTCCTAACCAAAGTTATTGTGGACAAGGAAGTCCTGGCAATATAAAAGTTGATCAACAGCAAATATATACAATACAAACAAGTCATATGAGAAGAATAAGTCCACCTGACATAGATGACTATGAATTTTTCTTCAAACGGTACTGGTATCATACATTTGGTCCAAATTCGATCATGGAACACGATTACAATAGAAAAACTGGAAAAAAACTTACTAATGAAATGATATTAAAAATTGCTAATGATAGTACAATAGAAACACTAAAAAGCAAAGGAAATCTTATATCAACTTTACCTGATGACATAAGAATTCCGATAAAACCGCCGTTAGTATGTACAATGAATCCGTTAGAATATATTAAAAAGGGATATTGACTATTAACTATTAACTATTGAATATTGATTATGAATAACAGAATATATTAATAATTATGGATCAGAAAAAATGGGATGTTTATTTATCATTACAAGGAAACGATGAAAATACTCCGGCAACTAATGAAGATATAACCACACCTTTTGTTCAAAAATATAGAGAATTAAAAGAATTAAATGTCTTTGAATATTTTAATCAACCAGATTATAATAAAATATTAGTAATAGGTGCTGGCGATGGAGCAGAAGTAATATCTTTTATGTGTAGAGGATATGATGTTATTGGAACAACGATGCACTACAGTGATAAATATTTTGCAAAAGAATATTATAATATCGATCTCGTAATTGAAGATATGCACGATATGACATCTATACAATCAAATTCATATGACGGTATATTTTCTTCACATTCATTAGAACATTCTATTGCACCATTAATTACAATATATGAAATGAGAAGAGTATTAAGATTAGGTGGTAAAATATTATGTGTATTACCAACAATAGGAACTGATCTTGAAACTGGTTTGCAACATTATTCAGTATTAAGAAATGAACTCTGGAATCATTTATTTGATATTATAGGATTTGATGACATAACAATTAATTCTTCATGTGGCGGAATTACAATAAAAGCAATAAAAGGTAATAGAGATTGTGTTGGAACTCATTTTGAAAGATCATTAAAAAATTAAGGAAATAGAACACAAATGTATTCACTAACATTACCAACTTATAACAATCCAGAATATCTTAAATTATGTGTAGATAGTATCTTACAAAATAGCTACTATAAGACACATCAACTATGTATTCATATAAATGGATATAATCAGAAATCAATAGATTATTTAAAAAATTTAAATAATAAAAATATCATATATACAATATCAGATAACAATATAGGATTACCAAAAGCCACTAATATATGTATAAAAAATACTATATTCGATAAAATAATATTTATAGCTGACGATCTATATTTTCCTATAAATTGGGACTATAATTTACATCAATGGGAAATTGAATTAAATAATAAATTTCCTGATTATGTACATCTTATAAGCTATAAATATTGTGAACCGTACAAAGGTTCATTTTTACCGCCATGTGAAGCAGGAACAGATATCAATAATTTTGATGAAAGTAAATTTAATGAACATCTTAAAAAATATTCTGTTCATGATATACAAGATTGGTTATCAAATTCATTATACCCAAAAAATATACTTTTAAAATGTCCTATACAAGAAGATTTTGAATATAACTTGTCTGATATTGATTATACGTTAACCGTTCTGAAATATTTCAAAGACAATAACATAAAATATTTGTTGTTTTGTGCTAAAGATGTATGTGTTTATCATTTTGGTTCTATTGCATCAAAAAAGTCATTACAAAGACATGTACCAGATTTCACTATAGTCCCAAAATTTGAAAACAAATGGAATATGACTGTAGACAGTGCATATCATAAAGTATTAGATCCTGAATGTAAAAGAAGTAATAAATTAGTAAAAGACATGTTAAACGATAAACTAAAAATCCCAAAAATATCAACTTATATATCAACATGGAACCCATTATTTTGGAATAGCACTTTAGAACAAACAATAAGACAAGCTTTACTTTTTAGTGATGAAATTGTAATAGTAAATTCTGAACATTCATCAGATGGAACACAAAACTTTCTTGAATCATTAAGACTAGAATATCCTGATATTATCAAACTTTATACATTCAAAGAAGACTTTAGAAATGGATGGAATACTGTTACAGAAAAAAAGTCATTTGCACTATCAAAATGTACTGGAGATTGGTGCATATTACAGGATGACGATGAAATGATACATGAAAAGTATGTAGAATATATCAAGATGTTACCTATAATATGTCCAGATACCATTGCATTTCGATTTAATACTATTCATTTTTACCGATCTTTTGACCATTATCAAACAAAAGAAGGATGGTATCCACAAAAGGTTTATATGATAAAAAATGGAAAAGGAATAAAACATGGATTAGTAGGAACAGACCCAGATAATCACATACTATTAACTGGTGAACCAGTAGATTCATTACCAAATCCTTTGATAATAAATACCCCAATTACATCTTATCATTATGGATGGGCAAATCGCAACGATTCTGTATTATTAATGAAAAAATATGAGCAAGAAATCCAGTGGCATGGTAAAGATTACTGGAAAATGAAAAACCATAAATTCCCATTCAAGTTCGAAGATCCATCTAAATTAGCCGAGTTTAAAGATACTCATCCAAAATATATGATTCCAACAATAGAACAAGAAAAAAGGTTCAATACTAAAAGAATAAAAGAATTTACAGAATAATTTATAGCATAATTAAGAGATTAGATTTGATGACGAAAAAAAAAGATATTGGTGTCGTAATTCTTTGTAGAAATGAAGGATACAAACTTGGACAGTGTATAAAAGATAATCTTCTTTTAAAATTTTTTGATAATAAAAATATAGTTGTAATAGATAGCTCGGAAGGCAATAATTTAATCATCGAAGATCAAATATGTAAAGATTTCAATATAAAATTTATTCATAGAAAAATAGGAGATAAAGATATTGAGGGAATTGCTGATCTAAGAAATCTTGGTTCATATTCTTGTCCCACATCATGGATCTTTCATATAGACGTTGATGAATTATTTAGTAACAAATTATTTGAAAATATTGATAATATAATTAAGTTTGATTCTGAGAAAATAGAAAACAAAACAGAAAACAAAATATGGGCATACAAATTTCCGAGAATTAATCTACCATTCTACGAACAATATCCTGATTACCAAACAAGATTAATTCATAAAGAAAAATGTATATGGGAAGGTAATATACACGAAGTTGTCAAAGTTTTAGAAGATTCTTATGTTCCTTCCATACTAAAAGAGTATAGTATTTTCCATCAAGATATAGGCATAAAGTCAAAAATAGACAAAAATATTCGATGGAATAAAAGTAAAAATAATATATTGATATGTTCGTTATTTAAAGATGGAAAAAAATATTTAAATAGATTTCTAAGTTCTCTTGAAAACGAAATAGATAACATATATAACAAAAATTCTAGTACAAATCAAAATAATTCTGATATAAACCAAAAAAAATCTAATATAGAAATGGAATTATGTTTTATAGAAGGAAATTCTATTGATAACACTTTTAATATATTGACAGAATTCTGTAAAAAGATGAAATCTAAATATAAAATAAACTATATTCTAGAAAAATTTAATTTACACGATTCGCTAGAAAGATTCCAAAAATTAGCAATATTAAGAAATATGCTAATCAAAATCGGATTAAGAAATAGTCACAATTATATTCTAATGGTGGATTCTGATTTAACATTTAACAATAATTTGATAATAAAACTGGTAGAAAGTATAGAAAAAAATAATGCAGATGTAGTTGCGCCATTGATAATGATAGAAAAATTTAGAACATTTGGTAATGATTATTTCTATGATACACTGGCGACGTTAGATAATAAAGGGAAAAATTTTGATCATTATTTTCCTTATATCGATAAAGACAATATTAAAGGTATAAAAAACTTAATTAATAATCGTCCTATTGACATGAACAGTGTGGGAACGTGCTATTTGATAAAAGCAGAATTATATAATTTAAACGATTTTCAGAATTTTTCTATTAGCAAATGTTATCGAGAAATCCAAGATAGAAATAAGGTTATTAACAAATATGACGGTATTAAAAAAAGTGAGCAAATTGAATTTTTTGAGAACTTAAAAGAAAATAATAATCAAATCAAAATTATATTAGATCCTTCGATCAAAGCATTACACATAAATCTTGAAAAAATTGGATTGATGTGGCATTAGATTTTTTGGGAAAGTTTTAATGACAGAATATAACGAATTATTTATGAACGATAGTCGAGTGGGAGACTTTCACGTACTATATTATGAAAATCAAGTATGGACCGTGAACACGAGTTGGATGGGAAATATTATCCAAAAATGTCCACTAGACTTATGGTTATATCAGGAAATTATATATGCAACAAAACCAGATCTTATTATAGAAACTGGTAGCGGATTTGGAGGTAGTACTCTTTATTTGGCCAATTTATTAGACATAATTTACAAAGACAATTTAGATAAAGGGAAAGTGATATCTATAGATTGTGAAGGTAAAAAAAGACCAATTCATAATAGAATAACATATATTAATGATATATCAATAACCGAAAATGTCATAAGTCAACTCACAAAGGTTATTGAAAAAACGTCGTCACTATCAGTAATGGCAATACTTGATTCAGATCACTCAAAAGATTATGTATTATCTGAACTTGAAATATATTCAAAATTTGTAACAAAAGATAACTATCTTATTGTTGAAGATACAAACATTAATCCTCTTACACCAGATGGAATAATGTTAGAAGGTCCTTATATGGCAGTAAGAAATTTTATTAAAAAACATAGTGAATTTATAATTGATAATTCAATGCACAAACATCTTTTGACATTTAATCCGTATGGATATTTGAAAAGAATTTCGTTGTAGAAAAAAAATAAAAAGAACAAAACGTTATACTTATTCAATATAACAACAAATGAATAAGACAAAGATGGAAGAATAGGGCAAACAGCCAAGGAGACTGGGAACTGGGACTATTAATATTATCATATAGTCCCGGTATTCATTTAATATTTATTAGTTTTATTTAATAGAATGTAGAAAATAAGACGATTAAAGGGATTCGAATAATGTCAGATAATGAAATATATATAAAATTTGAGAAGCCTTATGAAGGTCTAGAAAAAATAAACGAAAAAGAAGTTGTATTACATAATTATAGAGGAAATATATACCTTCCAAAAGGATCAATAATTATCGTCAAAAAAGAATTTGGCGGCACAAATCTAGATATTAAAGAACTTATAATAGAAAATTCTAATGAAAGCATTGAATATATACAGGCAACAAGATCTATAACAGGTATATATTTCCTATTGAAAGAATGTGTCATAAAAGATTATAGTCAAATTCGTATAAAAACAGAATTAGATATAGGAGATAATCCTGTAATTTATATAGAATATGAAAACGATTGTAGACATAAACGATAAAAAGTATGTCATTAATTACTTCTGTTGTAATCTGTGTTAATCGCTTAACACAAAGTTTATATACTTATGTATCATAGTATATATACGTATTTAAAATAAATACGTATAAGATATAACAGAGGTATAAATATGATAAAAAAAATTGAAATCACAGTTTGTATTTGTGAAAACTGTGGTAATGTATGGACACCAAAACAGAAAGACATATTACCAAAAGCGTGTTCAAACCCAAATTGTCATTCTACACATTGGAATGATAAAGGATTAATAGAGGAATAGTTATGAGAAAAATAATTATTCTATTCCTACTAATGGCATTTGTTGTTATAGCTGTTGCTCATAATAATAGACACATAGATCAAACGACGACTCCAGTTCAAACATATACATACACATATCAAACTCCAATTCCTACAGCAACTCCACCAATTTCTGGACCAATTTATACATCGAGAGTAGTTCCTACAACAACTCCTACACCAACTCCTACACCAACTCCTACACCAACTCCTATACAATTAGACAACTATGACAATATAGTCGTTCACCACACAATTACATTATGTAATCCTGTTTCTGATGCTGAATATGCAATAACAGGACTTAGTACAAAAAATTGTGGAAATCCTGATTTAGATATAAATCATTATCCATTGGACGATTTACCTAGTGGAGGAGATTCTGGAAAAGTAAGTGCAGGAGAAATGTTAGAAGTTAAAGTAAGAACAGATGGACATATAAGTTTGATTCCATGGGAAAGTCAAACAGTCTGGTTTTATTGGTACGACGGAAGTAATAATAAATTACTGGCACATCTTTCATCAGAAGCCACTTCTTTCAATAATGAAGTTATATGTATTATTGGTCACTTCTCATGGGAATTGAGTAAACCGGGTATGTACTATGTGATTATCGACGAAGGAGACTTGGGATCTGCAAGAGTAGTGTTCAATGTAACATAGAAATTTAAATTTTTGGTTATTATTTTTTTTTCGACTTTCAATTTTCTAATGAGTCAAAATATTCAACGGAGTGTAGAAAACAAAAATGATTGAAGATAACTTAGATAACTATACGAAATCCACTTGTACTAACTGTGGATCTGACGATACTGAATTATTGATAAGAATTTCAAATAAAAATGTAAAAATATATAGAGGAAGGTGCAAAAATTGTTTACGAGTATTTAGAACCTGTCAAATTATTGGATAGATATAAATATATTAAAATTCGGCAATGACGCAAAATAGATACATCTTCTGACACCAAAACTTAATTTCCAAATGCAGAGCCGATATAATATTGGCTTAAGTTTACAAACATTAATTTTTGTAGCTGATACACCATCATACAACAATGATAACTGTTTTATTAAGCCAATATTTACTATAATAAAATTATATTAGAATAAATAAGTTAA
>Ga0187878_1004528_pt1 | contig 10765 bp, 8 predicted proteins | sample June2016WEW_17_1_FD_132979 | JGI IMG/M metagenome (GOLD analysis project Ga0187878, IMG submission 132979) | Peatland microbial communities from SPRUCE experiment site at the Marcell Experimental Forest, Minnesota, USA - June2016WEW_17_150 | ecosystem: Environmental > Terrestrial > Soil >...
ATCAACATCACGGGGGAACTGGAGAAAGCTTTGGACAAGGCCCAGATCAAGGAAGGTCTGGTGCTCGCCTCGGCGATGCACATCACCGCGGGCGTTTACATCAACGACGCCGAGGACGGCCTGCTTGCCGACATCGAAGAATGGCTGGAGAAGTTGGCGCCGTTCCGTGCCGATTATCGTCACCACCGCACGGGTGAGACCAACGGCGACGCGCACTTGAAGAACCTGCTCGTCGGCCATCAGGTGCTGGTGCCCGTCACCAACGGCAAGCTCGACCTCGGCCCGTGGCAGCAGGTTTACTACGCCGAATTCGACGGCCAGCGACGTAAGCGCGTGCTGATTAAAGTGCTGGGCGAGTAGACTGCGTGCCGGGCGTTGACGACGCCCACCTTGGATGTTGGGGGCCTCTGCTCTCCCGCTCACGAGGGCTTTTCGAAGAGCTTTGGGTCCACCGCCGGATTGATGTCGATCTCCTTGATGTCGACCGAGCCCTCTTTCTCGCCGCCGAGAGTTCGGGTTTCCTTGGTCGGAAGCGTCAGGCCTTCGACCGTCTTCCAATCGCCGTACTCGACTACCCTTTCTCCCGGCCCCGCTGGTCCCGTGGTCTGCCAGGCAGCCCGCAGGATCCGGCCGCTCTGGGGGTCCACGAACCAGCGCACCGCGGCTCCCCCGGCGTTCACGTCGAGAATCGTCGCCTCAATGTCTCCCACCTTCTCGGACCCCGCAGCCGCAAATGCATAGTTTGGATCATCCGCGTGCTGCGTCACCAGAAGCGGATCCCGCATCATCTCGCCCAGCAGGTCCTCTTTCTGCGACGCCGGCAGGTTCTGGATTCCCATCGGTCCCTTGATGAAAGCCACCGCCGGCGAGGCGACAAGGAGGATATCGCCCATCGGCGTGGTCATCTTCTGCCAGATCCGGTCGGGGTAAACGACGACCTGCTCGGCGGTCATCGCCATCTCACCCATTGGAGTCTTCATCTGCATGTCGAGCTTCGCCCGCAGTGAGGTGACGGAGCGGACCTTTGCTGCACCTCCCAGACCCTCGACTACCTTCGCCAGCACAGCCTTCCCTTCTGGGTTCGTGGTTGCAGGCCCCTTCGCTTTCGCTGCTGTCCCGGCGGGAATCGTAATGTCCACATTCGTCACGGGCCCGAACGACGAAAGCGGCCGGTCGAAATCAGCGGCCTTCCCGATGACGAGCACGGCGAGACGATCCCTGTGCATATACTGCCGCGCAACGCGGGCCACATCCGGCGCGGCCACCTTCTCGATGCCCGCCCGGTAACGCTCCAAAAAGTCGGCAGGATAACCATAGAACTCATAAGCCATGCGCTCGCGCAGGACCTTGGCCTTGGAGTCGAAGCGGAAGACGAAAGAATTGAGCAGTCCATCCTTGGCTTTCTTCAGCTCGTCCGCGGAGGGCGGGTTCTTCTCGACGGCGTCGAGCTCCGCATAGAGAGCGTCAATCGAGGTGGCCGTGGTACCGTTCTTCGTGCCCATGGCCATCTGGAAAGCGTCCGGATGATCGTAGGCGGCGCCCACGCCGCCGAACACGTAGTAGGCGAGGCCGCGCTTGGAGCGGATGTTGGCGAACAGCCGCGAAGAGAACCCGCCGGCGAAGGCCTGATTCAACACTTCCAGCGCAAAGAAATCGGGATTGTCGCGCGTCGTGCCGAGGTGCACCATGCGGATGGCGCTCTCCGTGACGTCGTCCTTCGCGATGAAGTAATAGCCGGGTTTGGGCCCCGGGAACTCGCTTTCAGCCTTCTTCGCGGCAGGCCCGCGCGGCCAGGACTCGAACGCCTCCCGGAGCTTCGCTTCCATAATCTTGGAGTCGAAGTCGCCCACCACACCCAGGATGACGTTGTTCGGATGCACGAAAGCGTGGTGCCAATTGAGCAGGTCTTCGCGCGACACGGCACCCACGGTGGCGTACTCAGGAACGCGCGCATAGGGGGAAGTAGCGCCGTAGACAAGCTTGTTGGCCTCCCGGCCTGCAATCTCAAAGATGTTGTCGTTGCGCCGGGCGATGCCGGTGTTGGCTTGGTTTTTGGCCAGCCCGATCTTCTCCTCGCGGAATTCAGGCTCGCGCAACAGGTCCGCGAAGGCCTTGAAAACTTCATCGAAGTTTTCCTTCAAGCAGTCCAGGGAAACGATTGTGGAATCCATCTCCCCCGAGGTCTCCACCTTGGCGGCCCGCGCTTCCAGGAAATCGTCGAGTTGATCGCCGGTTTGGCTCTTGGTGCCCCCCGTGCGCCAGACTTCGCCGTAGATCTGCACCAGCCCCAGCTTGTCGGCAGGCTCTTCTCGCGAGCCGCCGCGAATCCGCGCCGTGCCCCGAATCAGCGGCAACTCGTGGTCCTCCTGCAACAAGAGGACCATGCCGTTACTCAACTCGATCCGGCGCGGCTGCACGGCGTGAAATTCATGCAGGGGAGGGATGACGATCTGCTTCCAGTCGGTAGCCTGCGCGCGAGCCGGCGGCGCGGGAAGGAAACAGAGGGTAACAGCTAGCAGGAGAAGGAGTTTTTCGCGGCCGCTCATTGCTGGACCTCCTTGGCGGGAGAGCCCGCCAGTTGCGTGGACTCGAGATAGCCCACGGTGGCGTTGGAATCCAGGAAGGTTTTATTGGCCACCCGCCGGACGTCCGCCGCGGTGACCTGGTCAATCTTCTCCACGCGGCGAAACAGTTCGTGCCAATCGCCGAAAAGCGATTGGGCGACGCCCATCTCGACGGCCAAACCCTGGTTATTGTCGAGCTTGCGGAGCAGCGCAGCCTTGGCGCGGGTCTTCACCATCTTCAGTTCGTCGCCGCTGACATCTTCGTTCTTCAGCCGTTTGATCTCCTCCTGGACGGCCGCCCGCACCTCCGCCGGTTTGTGCCCAGGCGTCGGCACGGCGAAGAAGACGAACAGGCTCGGATATTTCTGGCCGGGGAAGCCATTGAACCCGCCGGAGAAGGCCGCAAGTTTCTTATCGCGCACGAGCGCTCGGTAGAGCCGCGAGGTGCGCCCTGCCGACATCAAATCCTGGATGACGTCGTAAACCGCGTCATCGGGATCGCGGGCGTCCGGCTTGTGGTAGCCCTCCACATAGAACGGCTGGCTGGCCTCGTGCAGGACCACAGTTCGGTCGGCGTCCTGCGGGGGTTCAACCGTGCGCAGCGGTTCCGGCCGTGGCCCTGCCGGCAGGCGGCCGAAGTACTTCTCCACCATGGCCAGAACGTCGTTCGGCCTCACGTCGCCGACCACCGTCACCACCATGTTGGACGGCACGTAATACGCGCGGTAGAACTTCACCGCGTCGGTCGCAGAGAACGATTGCAGGTCGGACGGCCATCCTACCACGGGCTGCCCGTAAGGGTGGGCGACAAACGCGGTCGCCAGGAACTGCTCGAGCAGCCGCCCCTCCGGCTGGCTCTCGGTACTCATCCGGCGCTCTTCGTAGACCACGTCGCGCTCCTTGTAGAATTCGCGCATCACCGGGTGGAGGAACCTCTCCGAGTCGAGATAGGCCCAAAGTTCGACGCGGTTGGAAGGAAAAGAATAGAAGTAGCCTGTCTCCTCGTTGCTGGTGAAGGCGTTCAGCCCTTCTCCCCCTTGGCGCTCCACAATCTCGCCAAAAGCTTCTTTGACGACGTATTTGTCGGCCGCGGCGATGGCGTCCTTCCAGGCTTTCTCAAGTTCCGCAACCTTCTTCGGGTCGCTGCCTACCTCCTTGCGCCGCTCGCGGTCGTAAGCGGCGTATGCTCTCTCGACCTTCTCAAGCGCGAGCTTCTCCGCCGTGTAATTCGTGGTGCCGATCTTGTCGGTTCCCTTGAAGGCCATGTGCTCGAACATGTGCGCCAAGCCGGTTATGCCGGGAACTTCCCGGTCAGACCCAACACCCACATGCGTGAAAAAGGAGAAGACCGGTGCCTCGTGCCGTTCGCAGACCAGGACGGTCAGCCCGTTGGGCAGAACCTTGAGCGTGACTCTCTTTTCGAAAGACGCCAAGTCCTGTCCGGCCGCCATCGCCGCGAGTCCGACCAAGCACACGAGAAGTAGTAGCCCTTCACATCGATGCTTTCTCATTGGAGATGGCCCCCAGAAGTGTGAAATCTTCCCTTGCCAGGAACCCGCTAGCGTGAATCAGCCGAGGCCCAAACGCAAGCAAAAAGTGCCGCGTCTGCTAAGGCCGCTCTCCCGGCCTGCCCCATCTCCAACGACCGGCAAAGGGCCGGCTTGGGTTAGAATGGTCTTGGCGTGTCGCGGGGAGCGACGCGACCGAAGGCTTTCTCTTTTATGCCGCCGATCATTGAAGTCCACAACCTGAGCAAGGCGTTCCGCACCTTCCGCCGCCGCGAGGGCGTAGTGGGCGCGCTCCAGAACCTCTTCGTCCGCGACTACCTTACGGTGCGCGCCGTTGACGGGATTAGCTTCTCCATCGAGCCGGGCGAAATGGTGGGCTACATCGGCGCGAATGGCGCGGGGAAATCCACCACCATTAAGATGCTGACCGGGATCCTGGTGCCGACCAGCGGGCGCGTCCTCGCCCATGGCTATATCCCTTACCGCGACCGCCGGCGTTACACGAAGCATATCGGGGTGGTCTTCGGCCAGCGTACCCAGCTTTGGTGGGACATCGCCGTAGTCGAGTCCTTCAAACTGCTCAAGGAAATCTACGAAATCCCCGAGGCCGATTACCGCCGCCGGCTGGAGATGTTCTCTGAAATCCTGAGCCTGGGAGATTACCTGCATACGCCGGTGCGCAAGCTCAGCCTGGGAGAACGGATGCGCTGTGACCTGGCGGCTTCCCTGCTGCACAATCCGCCGTTGCTTTTCTTGGACGAACCCACCATCGGGTTGGACGTGGTGGCCAAGGACCGCATCCGTGAGTTCCTGAAAGAGATCAACCGGACCGAACGCACCACCGTACTCCTGACCACCCATGACCTGTCCGACATCGAGGAGCTCTCGAAGCGCCTCCTCATCATCGACAAGGGGCGGATTCTTTTCGACGGCGAGCTGCGCGAGATGAAGCAGCGCCTGGCGAAGTTCAACCAGGTGAAGTTCTTCCTGAAGGATCGTGCGCAGGTGGCACGGCTGCCGCTCATCGCCACCGATGGCATTTCCTGCGAGCGCGTGGACGACCTGACCTATCTGATGCGCTTTGAGCGCGACCGGCACTCGAGCGCCGAGGTCATTCGCAACCTGGTGAACACGCTTGAGGTCCGGGACATCCTGGTCGAGGAAGAACCGATCGAGGATATCGTCAAGCGGATCTACTTGAGCGGCGAGGTGGGGTAAGGCAGTTGTCAATTGTCAGTGGTCAGTTGCCAGTTGTCTGAGAGCCAAGAGAGATGAGCATTCCAGCAGCACTTCCTGCCCGGGGGTTGTTCGACCGTGATCAGACGCCTCTCGTGCAGGTGGCCCGAATCTATGCCGAGTTTGTGCGCGTGGGTTTTGTCAACACCCTGGCCTATCGCTTGCGGTACTACACCGGAATCGCCACCTATTTCATCTACGTGTCGGTTTACTACTTCATCTGGAAGGCCATCTACACCAACAGCGCGAGCCTTGAGGGCTTCGACTTCAGCCACATGCTTACCTACATCGCCGTGGGCTGGATCATCCGCTCGTTCTACTTTAACAACATCGACCAGGACATGGCCTACGCCGTGACGGAAGGCAAGCTCGCCATGGACCTCATCAAGCCCGTCAACCCGCAGCTTATGTACGTGGCCCAGGCGCTGGGCGAATCGCTTTTCCGGCTGGGAATGCTGACTGTGCCCACTGCCCTGGTGCTGCTCCTGGTGTATCCGATCCGGCGACCGGCGAGCCTGCTCCACTTCCTGGGCTTTTTTGCCGGCGCGCTGCTGAGCTTCTTTATCGTGGCGGGAATCAACTTCGCCGTCGGCACGTTTGCCATCCGGCTGAAATCCATCCTGGGATTGCTGCGCGCCAAGTATTTCTTGCTGGAGTTGTTCTCCGGGTTGCTGATTCCGATTTCGTTTTTTCCACATGTCTTACAGGACATTTTCAGCGTGCTGCCCTTCCAGTACATCAGCTACATCCCAGTGTTGATTTATCTCGGTAAAATCAGCGGGGCAGGAATTCTCCGAGCGCTGGCCATTCAGGCTTTCTGGGTGTTTGCGCTCGCTGTTCTCGGCGACGCGCTGTGGCGGTGGTCGAGCCGGAAGATCACCATCCAGGGAGGGTAGGAAGACAGTAGGCAGTAGGCAGTAGGCAGTAGGCAGTTAGCAGTCGGCCGAGTGAAGGCAAAGATGAGTGCTACTCTGAGGCGCGACGAACGCACGACGAGATGCCGTAAGTTTTTGTAGCGTTCTGACACCTTCTACCTAGGGGAGATCACTGACATGAGACTTCGCAGCTTCTGCCTGCTGGTTTCGATCCTGCTTGTCGCATCCGCGCTGAAAGCCGAGGAAGAGGCCTCACATTATCCGACGCTCGCTATCGGGTCGCCCGCGCCGGACTTCTGCTTGCCGGGCCTCGACGACAAGACTCACTGCTTGAAGGATTACGCGTCGAGCAAAGTCCTGGTGCTCGTCTTCACCTGCAACCACTGCCCGACGGCTCAGCTCTATGAGAACCGCCTCAAGAAACTGGCCGACGACTATCGCGACCGCGGCGTGGCGCTGGTGGCCATCGAACCCAACGTTCCCGACGCCGTGCGGTTGGACGAGATGGGTTACACGGACGTCAGCGACTCGCTGGAGGAGATGAAAATCCGCGCTGCGCACCGGCACTTCAACTTCCCCTATCTTTACGACGGTGCGAGCCAGAAGGTGACACAGGCCTACGGGCCGACAGCCACGCCGCACGTCTTCATCTTCGATGCTACGCGCCACCTGCGCTACGAAGGTCGAGTCGACAACAATCCCCGCGAGCCGTATGTGACCCAGCACGATGCACGCGATGCCCTCGAGGCGCTCCTGGCCGGCAAACCGGTTGCCGTCCCGAAGACGCCCTCGTTCGGCTGTTCGACGAAATGGGCTTACAAGTCCGAGGGCAAGAAAGAGGAAATGGCCGAGATAGAGAAAGAGCCCGTCACGGTGAAGCTCGCGAATGCCGAGGATTTGAAAGCCCTGCACCAGAACTCCACCGGCAAGTTACTTCTGGTGGATTTCTGGGCGACGTGGTGTGGGCCCTGCGTCAAGGAGCTCCCGGATTTCCAGACCATGTTTCGGATGTACCGCCACCGGCCCTTCACCCTGGTCACCGTGAGCGCCAATTACCCGGACGCGGAGAAGGGCGTTCTGCGCGTCCTCAAGGAGCAGCACGCTTCCAGCACCAACCTGCTTTTCGGTGACATGGACATCTACAAACTGATGGCGGCCTTCGATCCGGACTGGAATGGCGCCGTGCCTTACACGATGCTCATCAAGCCGGGCGGGGAGGTCGTTTACAAACACCAGGGGGAGATCGATGCGCTGAAACTGAAACGCCTGATCATCGCGAATCTCCCGGACGACGATTACCTCGGACACCGGGCGTACTGGCAGTCGGAGTGAGGGTGCGCCGCGGAGCCCCCCTGGGCTGAAGCGGCCGCCGCCCTTGAGCATGAAACGACACCTCAGGCTTTTCCTTCTCTATTTCGCGCAGTACGCCAAGGTCCGCCTTGCCTACAAGGCGGATTTCTTCATTGCCATCTTCTCTTCTATGACCGCGACGGTTCTGGGCTTTGGGTTCATGCTGGTTCTCTTTTCGAAAATCCCCAAGCTGCAAGACTGGTCTTTCTACGAAGTCCTTTTTCTCTACGGCTTCTCCTTGATCCCGCTGGGCTTTTTCAACGTCATCAGTTGGAACCTCTACGAATTCGGCGACGTCTATATCATCCAGGGACGCTTCGACCGCGTCCTGCTCCGGCCTGTGGACACACTCTTCCAGATTCTGTTCGAGAAGTTCCGCCTGGAATCATTGCAGGAAGTGCTGACCGGAGCCGTCGTGGTGGCCATCTGCGTCCGGCGCTTGGGGTTGCCGTGGCACGCCGCGGATTACTGGTGGTTTGCCCTCATGGTCGCGTCCGGCGCGGTCATCTATGTTTCGGTGTTCCTGATTCTTACTTCCGTGTCGTTCTGGTTTGAGGACCGCGTGGGCATCGTGCCGCCCGTCTTCAACATGCTGACCTTCGGGCGCTACCCCCTGACCATCTACAACGTCTTCATCCAGTTTCTGCTCAGTTGGATCATCCCCTTCGGTTTCGCCTCGTTTTACCCCACGACGCACTTCTTGCGGCGCGAGGCTTTCGCGCCTTTCTTCCACTTGGTTCCGGCGGTGGCGGCAAGCTTCTTCCTGCTGGCGGTGGTCGTGTGGAGAAGAGGGGTTCGCAATTACAGCAGTACGGGATCGTGACGGCAGGCGTGGCAGCGCGGCTGACGGCGTTCCGTCTAATCTCGGCTGTCGCGCGTGGCAAACGAATAGGCGCAGGGCTGAACCACGAGCCCGGCGCTACGCCGGCCGTGACGCGGCAACTCAGAGATCTCGCCCTTGCGCGGTGGTCATCTTCGCCAGGTTGAAGCTGGTCTTGAGCACAAGCTCCTTGGCCTTGCAGGAAAACTCTACGGACTTCTCCTGATCGGAGATTACCGGCTGGCCGTCCATCTGACGGGGAAACACGAAATGGACCGCAATGACACGGCCGTCCTGGGCCTTCTGGACTCTGACTTCCGCGGGTTCAACCCTAGTCTTGGCATTCTTCGGACGCAGGTACGCGCTCGCTTTGAGTTGAGCTTCTGCAACCGCGTCAAACACTCTCAAATTAGGCCCTTCCAGCGAGAGGACATATAAGGCCAACGGAGCTGGCTCGGCGTCAACTTCCTTGGTCTGGCTCTGTAGCGCCGTGAGATGCGCACCGGCCCGGCGGAAAATCTTCGCTGATCTCCACTCGATGAGAAAGGGCGCTCCTGTCTGCCCGCTGATGGGGACATCAACCGTAGATCGTTCATCCACCCGTCCTGCCGCGGCTGACGATTCGCCCATCCCCGAGCTCTCCCCGGCACTATCGCCGGGCGCGCTCGTGTCCAACAGCGACCCTCCCACGAAAACCCGGTGCGTCCAGGGCGAGTCAAGAAGGAACTGCTGTGTTTCCTCACGCGTCCACTCACGCACCGGTTTGGTGTTCCAAATCTCCGCCGGCCATGCCACCGCCGAAAACGCCACAAGACCGAGCGCTCCCATGAGCAATCTACTCCTCATTGAAGCTTACCTCCTCGAGCGACTCGCCTTCCTGCGTCAAGTCTAGCAAGGCTGCAAGGTTGTCACAATGGCGAATGCCTATGAGGACTTCCTGTCCTGGGCCATGGCACCCCAGCGAGTACGCTCATCCAAGCAGCCGGGACCGCTCACCGCGCAGCGCCTTTTCCAAGGTAACTCACATCGCCAGCACTTCATCGTACACCTGGCACGTTTGCTCCCCCAGGCGCCGCCAGGTGAACTCCCGCGCCCGCGCCAAACCCCGCTCAATCAGTTCTCTTCGCAGGGCGGCGTCATTCGCCACCTGCAGTACTTTCTCTGCAATGTCCCGCGGTTCTTGGGGGTCAACGTAGAGGACGGCGTCGCCGCCCACTTCCGGCAGCGAAGAGGTGTTGGCCGCGACTACCGGCAGCCCGTGGGCCATGGCTTCGAGGATCGGCAATCCAAAGCCCTCCTCCAGAGAGGGGAACAGAAGTGCAGTCGCCGCTTGGTAGAGAACCGGCAGGCGCTCGGCCGCCACGTGACCCAGCACGGTCACACGCGACTCCAGTCCTTGCTGGCGAATGAAGCTGTGAATGGCCTCGCTGCCGTGACCGTCGCCTCCTGCCAGAACCAAGCGGAAGCGGACGGGCAGGCTAGCCAAAGCCCGCAGAGCGTTGATGGTGTTCTTGCGGGTTTGCAGCACGCCCACGCTCAGGAGCATTTCATTTCCCTGCCCTACCAAGCGCTCACGCTCGCGGCTGCGCTCTTCGGGCGTCATCACGCGTTCAGGCCAGTCCACGCCTTCGGGGATAACGTGAATCTTCCCCTTCGGCACACCGGCATGCTGCGTGAGCTGGTCGGCGGTGTAGTGAGACGGCGTAATGACCCGCGTCGCGCGCTCCACCGCTTCCAGGAGGAGTGCCGAAAACTTCCGCTGGAATTGGGGCGTGGAGTAATCGCGCCCCGTGAGCGGGAAGACGTCGTGAATTGTGACAATCTCTCTTTCAAACCTGAACGCGGGAGGCCGCTGCGCCAGGCTGTGAAACAGGCGTGCCTGCCAGGGGAGCCAGAACGTCAGAGGCTCCTGGAAGAAGCGCACGGAGAAGGTTGGCCCCCGCCCACGCGCCGTGGCAGGTCGCAGGAAGTCGCGCCGCCGCCCGAATCTCGAGAGGCGATAGCACAGCAGAAAGCGGTGCGGTATCTCCAGCGTCGCCAGGGACTCGATCAGCTTGCGCGAGTAAATCGCCACGCCCGAGGGCTGAGGGTCAACCGTGTAAGTGGCGTCAAGCGCGATGGTAGCCATCAAAGGGAATTGTCGATTGAAGATTGGAGATTGTCGATTGTTTTTTCACGTCTCGCCGGCCGTGACTTGGCAAAGCCTCGTGGAAGGGAGAAGCCTTCAGCCTTCAGCCTTCAGCCTTCAGCCTTCTGCCTTCTGCCTTCTGCCTTCTGCCTTTCAGACGCCACTGTAAACCTAAATGTAGCCCCTGCTCTGCTTGACGATCCCATAGACCGGCGCTACCGCGGCGGTTCTGGGAGCAGAGCTTCCGCGCTCCCAATGGGACATTATAGCTCTTGACAAAAAGG
>Ga0187878_1004537_pt1 | contig 10747 bp, 8 predicted proteins | sample June2016WEW_17_1_FD_132979 | JGI IMG/M metagenome (GOLD analysis project Ga0187878, IMG submission 132979) | Peatland microbial communities from SPRUCE experiment site at the Marcell Experimental Forest, Minnesota, USA - June2016WEW_17_150 | ecosystem: Environmental > Terrestrial > Soil >...
AAAGGTGGATTCCTCGGCCCCATGTTCTGCATCCGTACCCGGACGTGCGCTTTGACGCCAGCCATCCAAGGTAGGAGCCGTATGCGGTAATTCCGCTCGTACGGATCTGTGCGGGGGGCGGCCGGCGATGGCCGTCCCTACCGCGACCTGAGCCGTCCCAAAGGCGGACGGCCTGGGCAGTCCCTCGGTTGCGGTCAGTGCACCGCTTCCACGGAGGCGCGGCGCTCGAGCTTGCCCCAGCCCACCAGGCGGCCTCGGAGGGCGTAGACGACGGACTTGGCGAGCACGTACTGCATGAGTTGGCGGTAGTAGATGCGCTGGAAGAACAGCAGCAGCAAGTCGCGCGGGCTTCGCCACTCGAGCCCGTAGGCCAACAGGCCGGTGAGCAGCTCCAGCACGAAAAACGCGCCGTAATACAGCAGCACGATTCTCCAGTTGCCGGAGACCAGGGCGATGATCATGGCCAGCTCGGCAAAGGGCGAAAGCGTCGAGAGCAGCACCTGGAACAGCCAGATGCTGGGCAGCGCGATGAAGGCCAGCGAGCCGTAGCGCGGGTCGAAGGTGGCGTCCCGGTGCTTCCACACCGATTGCAGGGTGCCGAAGGCCCAGCGGAAACGCTGGCGGGCCAGGCTGCGGGTATCCTCGGGCGCTTCGGTATAGGCCACCGCCTCCTCGTCGTAGCGGATGCGGTAATCCAGGCGCCGGATGGCCAGGGTCAGGTCGGTGTCTTCGGCCAGCGTGTCGTGGGCGAATCCGCCGGCTTCGAGGATCAGGCTCTTGCGCCAGGCGCCGGCGGCGCCGGGAACCACCGTGATCGCGTTCAGCACGTCCAGCGCGCGCCGGTCCAGGTTGAAACCGTAGGTGTACTCGATGGACTGGAATCGGGCGATCCAGGGCTTGCGGTTGCCCACCCGGGCGTTGCCCGAGACCGCGCCCACGCGCGGGTCGGCGAAGTGCCGCACCAGTTTCTCGATGGCGCCGCGGCGGAAAACGGTGTCGGCGTCCAGCGCCACCAGGATCTCGCTCGAGGTCTCGGCAATGGCCCGGTTGAGCGCGGCGGACTTGCCGGCGTTGGGCTGCGTGAAGATCCGCACGCGCGGCTCGCCCGCGAAGGCCTCCTCGAGCACTGCCAGCGTCCGGTCCTTCGAGCCATCGTCCACCACGACGACCTCCAGGTCCGGGTAGCCGTTTTCCAGGATCGATTCCACCGTCCTGCGGATCACCTTCTCCTCGTTGAAGGCCGCGACGACCACCGAAACCGGGGGCCGCCAGGCCGGATCGAAGCGGCGGCGCCGCGCCTGGAACTTCTGGATCGCCGCCAGGACGCCATAGGCCAGCGAGCGCAGCGCAGTGAGGTAGATGGCCCACAGGAACAGGATGCCGGCGGCCTTCTTGAACGTGCCCTTGACGTCGAACGCCTCTCCCTGGATATGCGCCCAGCGCAACTCGCTCGAGCCCGGCGCCGGCATGACCTCGGCCCGGGTCCTGCCGATCAACTCCCCGACGGTCACGAAGCGGTATCCCTGTTGCTGGAAGTAGTCGATGATGCGCGGCAGCGCCGCTACGGTGGCGGACCGGTCGCCGCCCCCATCGTGCAGCAACACGATCTGGCCCTCGTCCTTGTCCCCGATCACCTCGGAGGCGATCGTATCGGCGGTGGCGCCTTTCTCCCAGTCGCGTGGATCGATTCGCTCGCCGATGGTGATGTAGCCGGCCTGTTCGGCGCGCAGGATGGGCACGATTTCCTCGGGGGTCTGCGGCTCGCTGTCGGCGTTGTAGGGAGGCCGGAACAGGATCGTCGAGACGCCGATGATGTGCTCGATGATGCGCTCGGTAGCGCTCAGCTCCAGGCTGGTGCGTTCTCCCGACACGGCGGCGATGTTGGGATGCGAGTAACTGTGGTTGCCGATCTCGTGGCCCTCGGCGTATTCGCGCCGGATCAGGCCGGGATTCTGCTCGGCTTCGACGCCCACCACGAAGAAGGTCGCCGGCACGCGTCGCGCCTTCAGGACGTCGAGGATCAGCGGCGTGTAGGTGCCGTCGGGGCCATCGTCGAAGGTCAGGCAAATGACTTTGCCGGGCGCCTTCCCCGAGCCTTCGATCACGTAGAAGGACGGGTAGTCTTCATATTGCTCGGTGTAGCCGCCGTCGGCCTCGCGCCAGACTTTGCGTTGGCCTTCCCGCGGCGTGTCGGCGATGTGCAGCACCTCGCCATCCCCGTACTGGCTCACCGATTTCTGGGACACCAGCCGCGCGAGCCGCGATGTGTCGTAGTTGTCGGCCGGCCAGCCGTCCGCCCGCAGCAGGTTCCAGAGGCCCGGGTCCTCCGCGCCCAGCCGCCAAAGCGCGCAGCCCCGGAACCCGGCGTCGGAGACGGCGTTCACCTGGTTGAGAGCCGACACCGCATCCAGGAACCAGACTTCGTGCTGCTGCGCGCCGGAGCGGTAGCGCAGCACCGGGTTGTCGGTGTCGCGGTCCCAGACCACCTGCGCGTGCCTCGACCGCGCAGCCGACATCACGTCGCCGAAGACCACCTCGGCCGCGCCGCGCGATCCGATGATCCAGTCGTAGCCGTAGTTGCCCAGCCCGATAATCGTTTTCTGGGGAGGCAGGCTGCGCGCCAGCGTGCCGAGCTGGCGCTCGAACCATTCCTGGGAGGCTACCGGTCCGGGCGAACCCGACTGGTAGTGCTCGTCGTAGACCATCGGCACGATGTAGTCGCACTGCTCCGCCAGCCGCTTCAGATCGTAGGCCGGATCGTCCACCGGCACGCTTTGGGTGAGCAGCAGGCCCTCGGGCGCGAGCCTGGCCTTGAGGCTGCGCATGAACTCGACCAGCCTTTCGCGGTCCTTCACCGCGAGCTGCTCGAAATCGATATTCACCCCGGCGAACTTGTGCTCGGCCAGGTTGTAACTGATGTTGTCGATGAGATCGGTGCGGGCGCCGGCGTCGTTGAGCACGCGGTGAAGGTCGCCTGCCTGCCAGCCGCTGCGGAAGTTGGTCACCTCGGGAAGCACGGGCAGCCCGGCGTCCGCGGCGATCTGAATGACGGTGGGGTCCGACTCGTCGTTGAGATCGCCGCGCCCATCCTCGAGCACCAGCCACTCCGGGAGCAGGTGGGTCAGGTTCTGGAGGTTGAGCCGCAGGGACACGATGCTGGCCCGGTCCCAGTTCACGTAGAATCCGAAGACCACCGGGCGGCTAGCCCCAACTTTCGCCGCGGTCTTCGGATGGACCACCGGGGAGGAGGAGCGCACATACTTGACGTCCTGGGCGGCTTTGCGGAGCTTGAACGGCACGTTCTTGCGGGCCTTCTCTCCCCGGATCACCGAGGGCACCTCCGAGAAGCGCGCCAGGTGCTCGACTTCCGGCAGTCCGAGGGTGGGAAGCTGCGGGCTGCTGAACAGGCTCAGCGCAAAAAGCAGAGCCGCGATGCCCAGAAAGATGGCGCCGGAGCGCGCAATCCGCTTCACGCGGACCCAGCGCCTGCCCGAAGGATCCAGAAAGACGAACGAACCCGGCATATCGTTGACGACCGCTGCCTCAGGGTTTGGCTTTCTGCAAAACCCTGCGGAGGATCTTCATCGCCCGGTCGACTTCCGCGTCCGCGATGATGTACGGCGGCAGGAACCGCAGCACGGTGTCGTGCGTGCAGTTGATGAGCAGGCCCTCGGCCATGGCGTCCAGCACGATCTGCTTTCCGGGAATATCCAGCTCGACGCCGATCATCAGGCCGTAGCCGCGCACCTCGCGGATAAAGCCGAAATGCCGCGCCAGATCGGAGAGCTGCACGCGGAAATCGCCGCCCAGGCGGTAGATCGAGGGCAGCAGCTCGCCGATGATGTCGAGGCACTCGATGGCCACGCGGCAGGCCAGCGGTCCGCCGCCGAAGGTGGTGCCGTGCATCCCGGGGCCGATGGTTGCGGCGGCCTTCGCGTTCGCCACGACCACCCCCAGCGGCAAGCCGCAGGCCAGCGGTTTGGCAGCCACCATGATGTCCGGCAGGATCACCGGATCGGCCAACTGGTAAGCGAAGTACTTCCCGGGCCGGCCGACCCCGCATTGGATCTCGTCGAACACCAGCAGCGCGTTGTGACGCGCGGCCAGTTCCCTGGCTTTCGCCACGTAGTCGTGCTTGAGCGGATAGATGCCGCCCTCCCCTTGGATCCACTCCAAAACCACTCCGGCGGTGCGCGGGCCGATGGCCTCCTCGAGCGCGGCCGCATCGTTCGGCGTCACGAATTTCACGCCCGCCAGCAGCGGCTCGAAATCCTTGCGGTACTTCGCCTGGCCGGTCACCGAGATCGCGCCCATGGTGCGGCCGTGGAAGGAGTTGTCCAGCGAGACAATCTCGTATTTCTCGGGGTTGATCTTGCCGCCGTGGGAGCGCACCATCTTGATCGCCGCTTCCATGGCCTCGGTTCCGGAGTTGCAGAAGAAGCTGCGTTCGAGCCCGCTGATCTCGGCCAGCCGCTTCGCCAGCGGCCCCTGGTACTCGTGATAGTACAGGTTCGAGCCGTGGATCAGCAGCCCCGCCTGCTCGCGCACCACTTTCAGGATGCGCGGGTGCGCGTGGCCGAGCGCGTTCACGCCGATGCCCGCGATCAGGTCCAGGTAGCGCTTGCCCTGAAGGTCGAAGAGCGTGCAGCCTCTCCCGCGGTGCAGCACGATCGGGTAGCGGGCGTAATTCTGTAACACGTACTGGCTTTCCAGGTCCATGATCTCCTGCGCGCTGGCGGCGGCGCCGGGCTCGGAAGTGCTAGGCATGCCTTCATTATAGGCGTGATACCATCGACTTACAGGATGCTATTCGCCGCTCTGCTGGTGCCGTGCATGACTCTCCCCGCGATCGCCGCGGCGGTTTTGCCCGCCAAGACGCGCCTGGAGGTGGTGCGGGCGATCGAGTAATTCCTACTTCTCCACCCTGAGGTTGTTGGTCACCGAGAAAATACCCGGCACGCCGTTGGCCTGGATGCCCGCCAGGTTCTTGTCCGCCTCGTTCGCCACCACGCCCTCGAGCGTCACGTTGCCATTCTTCACGATGATGTGGATGGGCGGGACGGCGGAGAGGGCGTAGCGGTCGAGGCCGGTGGCGCCGAAAATGGCGCGGTACACTGCCAACCGGATGCGGTCGTCATTCGGCGACAACGGCAGAACCTCGATGTTGTTGGTGATCTTCTCGACGCCTTCGATGCCCCGCACCGCCCGCTCCGCATCCGACTTCAGAGTGGGCCGAGTGACTTGGCCAAGGAGCGTGACCTGGCCGCTATCCACTTTGAACTCAAGATTGTCGAAGACGCTGTAGTAGGGTAGCATCACCAGTTCGTGCCGGACCTCGCGCTCCAGGTGCATGCGGCCGCGCTCGGAAGCGGGCCGCTGAGCGAGCGCCAGGGCGGCGATTGCGAATGCGATTGGAAACAGTGTTCGGGCTTGTGCTCGCATGACCTTACCTCCTCTTTCTGCTTACAGGATGCATCACCGGGGACGGCCGCGTCCAGCCCCTCGGCGACATCACTTCGCCGGAACGAACTTTACGCAGGCCGGCGAAGCGACTTCGAGCACCTTGCCCGTGGGCGTCAGCCGCCCGGTCTTCGCGTCGCGGCGAAAGATCACCACGCTGCCGGAACTCCGGTTGGCGGCGAACAGGTACGAGCCGGTGGGATCGATGCGGAAATTGCGCGGCGTCTTGCCTTGCGTGGGTACGTACTCGACCGGGGTAAGCGTGCCCTTCGCGGGGTCGATGGCGAACACGGCGATGCTGTCATGGCCGCGGTTGGAGCCGTACAGGAACTTCCCCGCGGCGTCCACCTGCACCTCGGCCGTCGTGCTGCTGCCGGTGAAACCCTGCGGGAGTGTCGAGACGGTTTGAAGCTCGGAGAGCGCGCCCCGGGCCGCATCGTAGGAGAACACGGTCACGGTGGAGGCGAGCTCGTTGATCACATAAGCGAACTTGCCGCTGGGATGGAAGGTGAAGTGCCGCGGCCCCGAGCCGGGCTTGACCGCGGCGAACGGGGGATCGTTGGGTGCGAGGGCGCCCTTGGCGGCGTCGAGCCGGTAGACCATCAGCTTGTCCAGACCCGCGTCGGCGACGATGGCGAAGCGGTTGTCGGGCGAGACGTTGACGGAGTGCGCGTGCGGCTCGCGCTGCCGCTGCGGGTTGATGCTCGAACCGGTGTGCTGCACAAACGCCGTGGCCTCGCCGAGCCGGCCGTCGCTGTGAATGGGGCACACCGCGACGCTGCCGCCCGTGTAGTTGGCGACCAGCACGTTCGTGCCGGTCCGGTCCACGGTGACGAAGGCCGGGCCCGCGCCGCGCGATGAGACCTGGTTGAGCAGCGTCAGCTTGCCGCTGGCGGCGTCGATCGCGAAGGCGCTGACGGCTCCCTCCCGCTTGCCCCCGTAAGTCGCGATCTCCGATGCCGCGTAGAGGTACCGGTTGGTTGGATCCACCGCCAGGAAAGCGGGGTTCGCCGCCTCGGCCGCCAGGCCCAGCGGAGTTGCGGCGCCCGAGCCGGCATCGAACCGCCAGGCGTAGATGCCCTTGCTCTGGGCGCCGGTGTACGTGCCGACGTAGACCAGGAACCGGCCCTTTTCGGCACTGCGGCCCAATGGCGCCACAAGCAGCGCCGCAGCCAATAACCAGAAGTGTGGAGAAGTTCTCATGAGTCCAATGAAAGCGCACCGGAGGGGTGCGATGCAAGCCGGTGGCCCGGTGTCGTACACGCGCTCGTGGAGGAATCCGTGATCTTCATTGGCATTCAGGGGAGCGTCCTGGCGCTGGATCCCGCCACCGGCCAGGAAATCTGGCGCGCACGGCTGATGAGCAGCGACTTCGTGAACGTGGTGCTGGAGAACGGTATGCTCTGCGCCGCCACCCAGGGTGAATTGTTCTGCCTCGATCCGGCCACAGGAGAGCTGCGCTGGCACAACAAGTTGAAGGGCCGCGGCCGCGGCCTGGTCACCGTCGCTTGGGCCAGCGCAGGGTCCGGGGCAGTTTTGAGAGAGAAGCAGCGCCGCGACGAGGCGGCGACAGCGGCGGTCTCCGCCTCGGCTTCAGCAGTCTGATGCGAAGACGCCTCGCGCGACCACGGTGTGAGGTACGCTAGTGATCGTGACTACTTTGAATACCGCAGGGGGAACATGGGAGTGAGACCGCGCCTAACCAGAATCACGCTGCGAGGTTTCAAGACGATCCGCGAACTGACGGATTTCGAGCCTGGGCCGCTCACAGTCCTGATCGGCCCCAACGGAGCGGGCAAGACCAACTTCATCTCCTTCTTCCGCATGCTTTCTTGGGCGTTGGCCCCGCCGGGGAATCTCCAGGAGCACATCGGGGAGTTGGGAGGCGCAAGTGCGCTTCTGCACGACGGACCCGCTAGAACACCACAGATGGAAGCCGCTCTGGTGCTGAGTACGGATGATGGCGAGAACGAGTATCAGTTCCGCCTGTTCTATGCGGCAGGCGACACGTTGATCTATGCCGACGAGGGGTTCCGCTTCTCGCCAAGCGACGTTCCCCCGGAATTGTGTCGCTGGACCAACCTGGGCGCCGGGCATCGGGAGGCGCAGTTGATTGCGCGAGCGGAACGGGGCGACAAGACGCCCGGTTTCATCCTCGGCAAGCTTCGCAAGATCATTGTCCATCAGTTCCACAACACTTCCGCAACAGCCCGGATGCGCAACAAGTGGGATGTGGAGGATGCGCGGTGGTTGAAGGAAGATGGCGCCAACATCGCCCCGTTTCTGTTCCGGCTGAAGAACGAGCAGCCGGGTCACTACCGGCGGATTGTGGAGACCATCCGACCTATCCTGCCGTTCTTTGCGGACTTTGAGTTTGAACAGGAGCATGGCAAGATGCTGCTGCGCTGGCGCGAGCGCGGCAGCGATCGGGTGTTCAATGCATCCCAAGCTGGCGATGGCATGCTGCGGTTGATGGCTCTGGTCGCCCTGCTCCAGCAACCCGAATCGGACCTGCCCGACGTGTTGATTCTCGACGAACCGGAACTCGGCCTGCATCCTTATGCAATTGGGACGCTGGCAGGCCTCATCCGCAGCGTATCGACACAGGTGCAAGTGATTCTGGCGACGCAGTCCGTCGCCCTGATCGACCGTTTCGAGCCGGAGGACATCGTTGTGGTTGACCGTTCGGGGAGGGAATCCGCGTTTCGCCGGCTCGGGCGCCAGGAGTTGGATTCCTGGCTTGCTGAATACACCATGTCCGAGCTTTGGGAGAAGAACGTGATTGGCGGGAGGCCCGGTCTTTGATTCGCTTGCATGCGGTCGTTGAGGGACAGACCGAGGAGAGCTTCGTCAATAGAATCCTTGCCCAGGAGCTGTGGCCACATCAAGTGATCACCGACGTCCACATGATCACAACCGGGCGGCACGGGTCCCGGATCCATCGCGGCGGGCTCGCCAGTTATGCGAAGTGGAGGAAGGATCTCACGCTGTGGATGAAGGAGGACCACAATCCCGACGCCCGGTTCACTACCATGGTGGACCTGTTCCGGCTGCCGAGCGATTTCCCTGGGTACGATGCGTGCCGCGGAGACATAGACCCCCTGAGAAAGGCAAAACGCCTGGAGGACGCCTTCGCGGATGACATCGAGGATCGCCGTTTCATCCCTTACATTCAAGTCCACGAGTTCGAGGCGTTGCTGTTTGTCGAGCCGCTGAAGTTCGACGTTGCCTTCCCGGGCAGGGCCGAGGCCGCCGAGCGCTTGGCAGCCGTTCGGCGCGACTTCTCCAGCCCCGAACACATCGACGACGGCGCGGAGACTGCGCCCTCGAAGCGAATTCTTGCCGTCCTTCCGGAATACCAAAAACCCGTGGCTGGCCCGCTGATCCTTCAGCATATTGGAATGACTGCCCTGCGGCGCGAGTGCGCCCATTTCGATGAATGGATCCGGCAACTGGAGAGTTGCGGAGCGGAGCAGACAGGTTGAGGAGTGGCCGGCACGCGGGCCACCGCGCAGTGCCTACGCCCCCTCGATCTTCAGCGCGATGGCGTGGTCGCAGGGCTTCTCCGGGGGCATCTCGACTTTCAGCCCCGTCTCGTCCTGGGTCCACTTTACCTTTCCTGCGAAGCCCAGCAGTTTGACGTTCCGGATCTTGCCCACACCCTGCTTGCTCGTGGTGGCCAGGGGCGCGACCACGGCTTGCTTTTCCGGCCACCCCATCACGAACGCATACAGCGTCTTGCCCTTGGCGGTGAATCGCACGTCGTTGGCGGTGAGGTCCTTGCGGTTGCGCTCATTGAGCGGCGTCGCCTTGCCCGCGGGCGCCGGGGCGGCGGGGCTTTCTCCGAAGATCTTCCACGGGCGCGTGGCGTAAATCGCTTCACTGTTGACCGCCATCCACCTGGTGATTTCGTCGAGGATCTTCAATTCCTCGGGGTCCAGGGTTCCGTCGGAACGCAGGGGGAAATTCAGCATCAGGTTACCGTTTCGGCTGACGATATCCACCAGCATGTCGATCACGGTCTTGGGCGTCTTGTACTTGGCTTCCTTGTTGTAGTGCCAGTAGCCCACGCAGGTGTCGGTCTGCCACGGCCGGGGCCAAATCGTGTCCACCGTGCCTCGCTCGATGTCGAGCACGCGCGTGCCGGTCTCGTCATCGACGTGCTGCTTGCACGTGTAGACCGCTTCCACCGTGCCGCGATTCCGCCTGGCGCTCTGGTTGTACAGGTGCGCGATGAAGCTCAGCCCCCACTCCTCGAACATGATCGGTCCGTCGGTGTACAACAGGTCCGGTTCGTACTGGTCGATGATGTCTTTCACGCGTTGGAAGTACGTGCGCTTCCAGGCAACCGGCACACCCTCGGGGCTCCACGGGCTTTTCGGGACCGGATGCGCCTCGTGATAGAGGCTGGCGTACTTCGGGTCGGCCCCATCGTAGGGCACGCCCTGGTACGGCCCCTCTTTGTCGCTGCCGTGGCTGGTCTGGAACCAGTGGTAACTGGCTCCCAGGTGCTCGCTGACCGCGAACTTGAGCCCGCGCTTCAGGGCCGCCTTGCGGAACAGCCCCACGACGTCGCGCTTGGGCCCCATGTTCACCGCGTTCCAGCTTTGGTGCTTCGAGTTCCACAAATCGAAGTTGTCGTGATGGACGCCCATGCTACAGAAGTACTTCGCGCCGGCCTTCTTGTACAGATCCATCAGGCCTTCCGGATCGAACTTCTCGGCCTTCCAGGTGGGGATCACGTCCTTGAAGCCGAACTTCGAAGGGTGACCGTAGTGCTCCAGGTGATACTTGTACTGTGGGTGCCCTTCAACGTACATGTTGCGGGCATACCAGTCTCCGAACTCGGGCGCCGACTGCGGGCCCCAATGCGCCCAGATGCCGAACTTGGCGTCGCGGTACCACTCGGGAATGCGGTAATCCTTGAGAGACTCGCGGGCGCCTTTAAACGGCCCGGGTGGGATCTCCGGGCCGCTGCCCTGGGCAAAGGCTCGCGACAGTCTCAGGGCAGGCGCGCCACCCGCCAACAGACCCATAACACTTCGTCTGGTCGGAAGCATTGCAGTCATCCTCGTGCAGTTGGAATCGGTGCGGAGTGACCCAGCCATCCGGCTGGCGGACCGCAGCACTCATTATACGTTAGCGATCACTTTTCCGCTGACTGCAGAATTGTCCAATACAGGATGAGCCTGAACGGGGAGTCCGTTTCCAATGGTCAATGAGCCTGAAGCGACGGTTTGTTTCCAGGGCATGATGAGCCTGAAGCGGAGGGCCGGCGGAAGCGGCA
>Ga0187878_1004538_pt1 | contig 10745 bp, 9 predicted proteins | sample June2016WEW_17_1_FD_132979 | JGI IMG/M metagenome (GOLD analysis project Ga0187878, IMG submission 132979) | Peatland microbial communities from SPRUCE experiment site at the Marcell Experimental Forest, Minnesota, USA - June2016WEW_17_150 | ecosystem: Environmental > Terrestrial > Soil >...
GGCCAGTGCGGGTAGTCGGCGTTGATTTCCGTATTCTTCCCACCCAGCGTCTCGGGATGATCGCTCCAATTCACCAGGGTGGCGATGGGCTGCTCTTCAAGGGAAGTGAGGCGCATCACGAAGAGAAACGGATCCTTCACATAGGGAGGCCGGGAGTCCGATTGCAGTTGCGCCAGAAGGGGATGGTCGTCGCGGCCAATCGTGAGGTGGGCCGGCTGCATGGAACGAGTCGCCTCCACGGCGGTGGAGGCAATCCGCTCCTCCAGCGAATTGAGGTACGTCTCATCGATCCCGGACTGGAATGGCGTCGGCCCCCAAAGCCCCATCGTGTCCGGGCCTTCATGGTCGTGAGTCGAGGCCACGATGATGTGGGTAACTTGCGGGGCTTGCGTCTGCACCTTCTCGCGGATACGGAGAACGTCGTCATAGAAAAGCCCGATCAAGTCCACCGAACACAAGACTATGTTTGTCTCCCCTGCCCCGAGAGCCAGGCAGCGAGCGTAAAGATCATCGTGGACACCGGTGGCAACGCGATTGTTCCCAAAGCCGGCCATGTAGACCTTGGCCGCGCTGACATTCGGAGTAACCACCGCTTTGGCGGCGCCGGCACGGAGATCCGCCCCGCTCAGGCTTGCCGCCGATACGGCCAGCAGGAGCGCGACGGCCGCAAGAACGCTTCCCTTCAACCGCATGATCTGCCTCCCTCTCGTCGCCAGTCGCGACGCTCTAACGCAAAACTGCCAATTGTGTTGTGGCCCCCAGGTGATTGACATCCTTCTCGACTACTTTCTGGAATTCCGCCTTCGCTTCGGCGCGCTTGCCCAGCCCAAAGTACGCAAGGCCCAACAGATACCGCGCGTGCGCGACCCGGAAGGCCTCCGTCCGTTTTTCCCCGAACTTCGCGAAGTAGTCCAAGTCAGCAGAGGCTTCCAATTCTTTCTTCCCTTCGGCGAGAATCGCCGCGAAGATTTCCATGGCCCGCGCCCCCTGGCCGAGGGCGCGCCAAGCCTGGGCCTGGAAGTAGCTCGACTCCGGCAAGTCCGGCTTTTCATTCACCGCCTTTTCATAAAACGTGCGTGCCTGCCCCTGGTCGCCCAGCGCTGCGTGGGCCAGAGCAAGCCAGTAGTCAATCTCGGCGTTCCTTTCCTCATGCAAGGGCCGGCCGACCTCCAAATTCTCTGGATATTCCGTAGCCGCCTCAAAATCTGCCAATGCCTCGCGGTACCGCTTGTTCTTCAAGGTCTCCTGGCCGCGCAGAAGATGGGCGTCGACATACACGTTATGGATATCCCCGCCACCTTCCCAGACATGGAAATGGCGGCGGGCAAGCACATCGAGGGCTTTGTCGTATTGCCCCAGTTGAACGTAAAGGGCAAGCTGCTGCTGAACCGCGTCGTCCCTCTCCAACACAGCCGGTTGGTGACTTTTCAGCCTCGCCAGCCTTTTTCCCGGGGCCAGGCCAGCTTGCTGGGAAAGCATGTCGAGCTCATAGAGGACTCGCGCATCCGCAGGATCGATGGCCACTGCCTTCTCCAGGCTTGCGATTCCTTTGGCCAAGTCCTTTTCATGGCGTGCGTAGGCAAGGCCCAGATTGCGGTGCACGGTCGCGAAGTGGTCGTCGAGATTCCGCGAGGCCTCCCAGGCGCGAATCGCCTGCACCGGCTGGTCATCGTAGAGCAGGTTGCCCAGGTAATAGTAAGCATGGGAATCGCGCGGATTGGCTTTCAACGCGTGTTCAAGAACTTCCCGCGCCTCTGTGCGGAACGGGAAGCAGTAAGCGGGGTCCGCCTGACTGCCTAGGCGATAGAATTTCGCTGCCCCCAAATCGTTTCCGCGCCGTTCATTGAAGTACCCCAGAAAGTAGTAAACCATGGGCGAGGTCCGGCCCTTCTCCGGACTGGCATCGTCCAGGCGCGAAAGCACTTCGTTGGCCTCGTCCCAGCGGCCACAGTTGGAGTAGTCAACCGCCAGCTCCAGGTAGTTCTGCAGGTCGCCGCGCATGTGAGCGGTCAAGTCCTGGAGCGGATCGTGTGCCTCGTCCGGCTGGTGGACCCGCGACTTCGCCAGATAAAGTTCATTGCCCGCCCAGAAGTCCAGCGGATCAATAGCCAGAACGATCGAGGCAAGCCGCGCGGCATCCTCGTCACGGCCCATCTGACGGAGCACCGTCACCTTCAGGTCCAGAGCCTTCAGATTGTTCCCGTTCGCGGCAATCGAACGGTCGAGGTGTTCGAGCGCCGCCTGATAGTCCGCTTTCCTTGCGTCCATTTGGGCAAGGGCGAAGTAGGATGCCGCCGACCACGCCGCGCTCCACGTCGCCTTGTAGAACACCGAGTAGGCTTCTTCTTTTCCCTGGGCGGCCAGGGCAACCGCCAAGTAGTAAAAGACCTCCCCATCTTTAGGACTGGAATGGTCCTTCGTGATGCGCGCCACGGCGGTGCGAAACTTCGTTTCCGCCTCCTTGAACATGCGCCGCTGCAGATAAAGAGTTCCCAGCGCCGTGTTGACCTGGGAGTTGCCGGGATCTCTTCGGAGGGCTTCCTCGAAGTAGGGATACGGCTCCAGCGCCGGATTGTAGAACTGGACCAGGCGCAGGCCGGTCAGGTAAAGCTCCTCGACGGTCTGGATCTGGCCAGGCGGTGGTGGCGGCTTGACCGCTTCGGGCATGGGGTCGCCCTTCGGCTTAGTGGGGCTGTAGGCAATCAGTTCCCTGCCCGTGCGATCCAAAACCGACAGCCGCAGGTCGTACTCCGAAAGGCCCTGCGGCATCTGTGCTTCCCTGGTGAGGGGCCGTGCTGGGCCGATGTCAGTCTTTTCGTCGAGCAGATTCCGCCCGCCGCCCTGGAGCAGCACCCTGGCCCCAGGCTGTTCAGCGGACGCATTCACCCCTATGCTGACGACGCCGGACTTTATCTCCAGATTGACAGCCGCCTCCCGATTGGCGCTCGTGAGCCCGTCGATTTCCCGGAGGGGATACCAATACTGCTTCCACGTCTTGACCTCATAGGGCTGAATCCAGCTGTAGTCCGGCTGGTTGTCCGAGTAGGCCCCGGCCATGAGTTCGATATAGGGCCCGTCAGTTTCGGTCAGGATCTTGTCCCACATTCGGCCCACGTCGCCATTGGCGAATTCCCAGAGCTTCTTGCCGGGCACAATATGATGGTCAGCGAAGTGCACCACGCCCGCCTTCCGGCCGTGATCATATCCGCCGAAGAAATCATCTTCGTAGTTCCATGCAAAAAACGAGGTGGGGGAAGGATGATTTTTCCACCAACTCAGGTCCACGCCGCGCGTGTAATCCACCCCGTTGAACACACTTGTGGAAATCGGCCAGCGAGTGAAATGCGTCTTGCCATGAAAGGTGGCGTATTCGGTACTGGGCGGAAAGAAGACTTGATAGTTTTCATTGGCATGCACGGCCACATTGGCAAAGTAAAGGAAGGAATGCACCAGGGGAGTGCGATTCATGAGCCTTACCGTGGCTTCAATGTAGGAACGATCCGGGTAGAGGGTCAGGCCGACCATCCACTTCATGCGGTGCCGCCACTCGATCTCCCCCACCCATACGGTCTTGCTGCCATCTGGGTTCTCGACGGTTACGTAGTCAACCGGCATGAAGGATGTGGCCCGGTGATGGTGCGGGATGTTCCACTCCACCCCGCCGGAAATCCAGGCGCCGAGCATGCCAATTAACGCCGGTTTGATGACGTGCTGGTGATAGAAGAAGTCGTAACCGTTCGTCTTGTCCGTGGCCGCGAAGATACGCCCTCCGAGTTCCGGCAGAACACAGATTTTGATATAGCGGTTCTCCAGATACACAGCTCGGTATGTTTTGTCTTCTCGAACATCCGTCAGCCTGTCGAGCATGGGATAGGGATACACCCGCCCCCGGGCGCCCTGGTAAGCCCGATCACCATAGAAAAGCGGGTTGCGGTCGGGGGCGCCCACCTGATACGTGGGGATCACCAGGGGCTCCTCCCAAAGCCGTACGGGGACGTCCTCACTGGCGGCGAATGCTCCCCCAGCGAGCAGGATGATCGCTACACCTGCACCCGCCCAGGCGATGGATCTCTTCGGCTTCATACCATGTTCCTCCAGAGGGATTGGAGACTGCGGCGAGGGCCTCAGGTAACGGACAAAGGATGTTCGCTTCCATCCTGGGCGCCCCACCAGGCGATGTCGCCCGGAGCCGGGCTGTCGGCTGATGGGGGACGAAGGTAACGGACGGAGATCAGAGGGTGCCCACCTGCGTTGGCTTCCGCTCCGGAGATCACAACGCTTTTTCGATGGTGTTGACGACTGTTTTCAGGGCCTTAATCCGCGCCCACCATTTCCAGTTGCCCTCGATGATGGTCCAGGGGGCGCACTCCGTACTGGTCTTCTCGAACATATCTTCCAGCGCGGCGATGTAAGCGTCCCACTTCTCCCGGTTCCGCCAGTCTTCCTCGGTCAGCTTCCAGTTTTTCCAAGGATCTTTCTCGCGCTTCTTGAAGCGGTCGAGTTGCTCCTTCTTGGAGATGTGGATCCAGAACTTGACCAGCACCAGACCATCGTCAGTAATGGTGCGCTCGAATTCGTTGATCTCCCGGTAGGCACGCTGCCACTCTTCCTTCTTGGCGAATTTCTCGACGCGCTCTACGAGCACACGCCCATACCAGGTCCGGTCAAAGATCCCGATGCGGCCGCGAGGTGGCAGGCGCAGCCAGAAGCGCCGCAGCCAGTGCTGAGCCTTGTCACCCGCCGACGGTGCGCCGATGGGATGAACCTCGTAGCCGCGGGGGTCGAGGGCCTCAGTCAGGCGCTTGATATTGCCGCCCTTCCCCGACGCGTCGCAGCCTTCGTAGGCCACACAGACGGCGACACCCTTCTCGATGATCTTGCGCTGAAGCTTCAGCAGCTTGAACTGGTACTCTTCCAACAGCTCTTCGTATTCTTCCTTGGACTCCAGCTTCTTATCCAGATCGAGCTTGTCGAGATATCCCATGGCCTCTCCTCTCCCGATGAGCACCTCTCAGGAAATGGCTGCGGCCGTGACGCGGCGCTCACAGCCTGTCCTGCTGCAAAGGGAATCTACCATTTCTGGGCGCGGATTCTACCAAATGGTTTGCGGGGCCGCAAAAGGTTTCTGGTCAAGGAGAGGGGTTGGGCAGGACGGCCCACCGGCTCTTGTGGAGGAAATCCTGAACCAGGGAAATATCTGCAGCGTCACAGAGGATTTCCTGGCAGAAAAACTCACTTTTAAGGACTTGCGGCTGCGCCTTGTAGGCTTGGGCCAGAGCCCGCTGCGCGTCTTTCCTGCGGTCAAGCTTCCACAGGCAGGCGGCTTGCAACGCCATCATGGGGAGCGAATCCGGGTCCGCTGCGAGCGCCCCCGCGACTTCCGCCAGCGCCGACTCCGCGTCGCGCTGCCGCCAAAGGATCAGAGCCATCAACCGGTGACCCTCCGCTGCGCGCGGACTCTCGGCCAGCATCAAGCTTGCATGGCGCGCAGCTTCCTCTAAATCCCCCTTACGCAAGAAGCTGATGCCGAGCAGTTCGCGCGCCGCCAATTGCGTTGGGGAACGCTTCAAAATGTCTTCCAGAAGCCCGACCGCCCGGGGCAGATCACCCACATCCATCAGCAGCGAGGCGAGCTGGACGCGGCTCTGCAAGTCCTGGGGATCAAGGGCCACGGCTTTCTCGAGGAGAGGTCGCGCCTCACTCGACTTCGCGGTTCTTAGCAGCAGGTTGGCCAGTGCAACATGAGCCGGCGCGGAATTGGGTGACCAGCGGACCGCTTCGCGCAATTCCTGCTCCGCCTCCGGAAGATGCTGCTGCGCGAGGCGAACCTGGCCGAGGCCCAGGTGTGCGTCACCCAGATGCGGATTCATCTGCAGGGCGTCCTGGAAGGCCTTCTCGGCGGCCACGGCATCGCCGCGCTCAAGCGAGTTGAAACCCTCCGCCACAAGCGCGCGAGCTTGCGTCGAGGACTGGCCGGCGTTGTCGGATTGCCACGGAGACGCCGTGCAACGAGGTGGCGCGGCCAGAAGAAGCATCCCCGCCGCCAGCCAGCCGAAAGTCCTCCGCGGACCTTTCACGGCCCTGGGCAAGAACTCAAGGCGCCAAACGGATTTGCTTTGGATCATGAACAATGATTTCCGCCCGATGGTTATAGTAAGTGACCAGGCCGCGAACTTCCACTTGACGCCCCTGAAGCTGGCTGAGGTCGCCGAACTTGGCGCGATCTTCTGAGAAAATTACGCTCGCGAAGGGGCAGCTTCGATAGTCGGCGCAGAAGTCGAGAAAGGAGTTCCCAGACCGCGAGGTGAAGACGCGCAGGATTCGCCCCGAGACGCACGCCGACTTCCCCACCAGCGGCTCGGCTGCCGAGAATTCGACGCACGGTCCTTCCACCACCTCTATCGAGACCGAGGGCGTGGACCCAACTCTTGCTCGCCGCGCGCCGTGCCGGTAAGCGACGAGCGCGCTGAACGCCGAGGCCAGCAGGATGATAATGGCCACCAGCAAAACTTGCTTGCGCGTCACTCTACCAACTCTCCCGGTGCGGAGTATATCAGGCCTACGCGAACGCTTGTCCCGAGATTCCCGACGCCAAGACAGGAAATGGAGTGGGGCGATCGATCGCGCCCGGTCTCCCGACACAAAGGTCACAAAAGTGCAGCCAATTGGGCGGGTGAGCCCGAATCGGGACGAAATGCCCGAATAGAGTGGGCGATAATCCCTTCTAACAGGTGAAAATGACCGAATTTGCCACCGCGCCGCCAAAGAGTCGCAAGTTCCGTGGCGTGGTACACATCGACTGGGACCGCTGCAAGGGCTGTGGTTTTTGCGTCGAATTTTGCCCACCCAAAGTCCTGGTTCTTTCCGAAAAGTACAACACTCACGGATACCATCCCCCCGAGCTGATCAACGAAAGCGGATGCACGGGCTGCGATCTCTGCGGCCTCTATTGCCCGGACTTCGCGATTTTCGGGTTGCGCGTGCCGGTCGAGGCCCCCATCGCGGAGGTGACGAGCTCTTGAAAGCGAACCCTGCTGGAGTTCTCACCGGAGCCCATTTCCTGGACGGCGACCAGGCCTGCTGTGAAGGTGCGTTGGCTGCGGGCGCCAATTTCGCCGCCGGATATCCAATCACTCCTTCCACGGAAGTGGTGGAGCGTTTTGCCGCACGCATTCCGACCGTCGGTGGTGTCTTCATTCAATTGGAAGATGAGCTGGCTTCCTCGATCGCCATTCTCGGAGCGGCGTGGGGGGGCGCGAAGACCTTCACCGTGACCTCGGGACCCGGATTTTCACTGATGATGGAGCACATCGGCCTCGCCGCTATGACTGAGACGCCCTGCGTCATCGTCGATGTTCAGCGCGGCGGCCCGTCCACCGGCCTGCCGACGCTTCCCGGCCAAGCCGACATGATGCAGGCCCGGTGGGGATCCCACGGCGACTACGAGATCATCGCCCTGTGCCCCAACTCCCCGCAGGAATGTTTCGATCTGATGATCCACGCCTTCAATTTCTCCGAGCAGTACCGCGTGCCAGTCCTGTTCCTGATGGATGAGTGCGTGGGTCACATGACGGAGAAAGTGATCATCCCGCCGGCGGACGAGCTCGATATTTTCCCGCGACGCTATACCTCTCGGCCGCCCTCCGAATACAAACCCTACCAGCCCGCCGCGGATGGAATCCCGGAAATAGTAAAGGCCGGGGACGGCTACCGCTTCCATATCACCGGCCTCACTCACGACGAGCAGGGCTATCCGGCAATGAACTGGCGCGCCCAGGAGAAACTCGTGCGGCGCTTGGTGGATAAGATCCGCGCCCACGCCGAGGAAATCGCCATCTACGATGAGCTCGAGATCGAGGACGCCGAAATCGTCATCTTCGCCTACGGCATCACCAGCCGCGTCGCTCAGCGGGCGATGCAGATGGCGCGCGACGAAGGTATTAAGGCCGGGCTGCACCGCCCCATCGTCGTCTGGCCATTCCCGGAGAAGCGCATCCGAGAGCTGGCGGACAAGGTCAAGGCGTTTGTGGTGGTCGAGATGAACTACGGCCAGATGGTTTACGAGGTTGAGCGCTGCGCCGCCGGCAAGGCCAGGACCGAATTCGTCGGGCACGGCGGCGGCACTGTCCACGAACCGGAGGAAATACTGAAGGTGATCCGCGAGGTGGCACGATGAGCATTCTGTCGGTGGTAGAGCCCGCCGTCAATCCCGTCGAGCCGTTCTTGCGCACCGACCGCATGCCCCATATCTGGTGCCCGAGTTGCGGCATCGGCACCACGGTGAATTGCTTCGCGCGAGCGCTGGTCGAGGCCAAGCTCAATCTCGACAAAGTAGCGATTGTGTCCGGCATCGGGTGCACGGGGCGCGTGGCGGGTTACATGAAACTCGATTCGTTCCACACCACGCACGGCCGCGCTATTCCGTTCGCCACGGGACTCAAACTGGCCAATCCCGATCTGACCGTCGTGGTCTACAGTGGTGACGGCGACCTGATCGCCATCGGAGGGAATCATTTCATTCACGCCGCACGGCGCAATGTTGATTTGAAAATCATCTGCGTCAACAATTTCACTTACGGCATGACGGGCGGCCAGGTCGCGCCCACAACGCCGCTGACCGCCACCGCGACCACCACACCCTATGGCTCCTTCGAGCGGCCATTCAATCTTCCCTATCTGGCGGAATCCTCGGGTGCGGTCTATGTGGCGCGCTGGACGTCGTTTCACGTCCGCCACATCACGCGCGCCATGGTCGAGGCCTTTAACAAGAAGGGGTTCTCTTTCATCGAGATCATTACCCCTTGCCCCACGCTTTACCTGCGCCGCAACAAGCTGGGCGATAGTCTCGATACCATGCGCTACTACAAGCAGAAGAGCGTAATTAAGAATGGGGCCAACACCAAGGATGTGGATATCGGCTTGGGTGGGGAAATCGTCTGCGGGAAGTTCGTGGATATCGAGCGTCCCACTCTCGACCAGGCGATGCGCGCGCAACTGAGTCAGTCCCTGGGAGCGCGTTACGCCCCGCCGGGAGGACGCTGATGTCTTCAACCGAGCTTCGCATCGCGGGATTCGGCGGGCAGGGCGTGATTCTCGCCGGCATGGTCATCGGCAAGGCCGCCACGCTCTTCGACAACAAATTCGTCACGCTCACTCAGAGCTTTGGCCCGGAAGCGCGCGGCAGCGCGTGCAGCGTGCAACTGATCGTTTCCCCCCAGCCTGTCCTCTATCCTTACATCACCAACCCCGATATCCTCGTCGTCATGTCGCAGGAGGCCTGCACGCGTTTCTGCACGGAGGTCAAACCCGGCGGGCTGCTCCTTTACGAGCAGGACCTAATCAAGCTCAGCAAGAAGTGTGCCCGGGACATCAAGGCCTTCGGGATCCCGGCGACTCGACTCGCCGAAGAGCTGGGCCGCAAGCTCGTCCTCAACATGGTGATGGTCGGATTCGTCATCGCCATGACTCCTCTCACCACTGCCGACGCCGTCCGCAAAGCCGTAGAAGACTCCGTCCCCAAAGGCACTGAGAAACTTAATCTCGCCGCGTTTGAGAAAGGCTACGAGTACGGCCGGAGCCTGCTCGCCTCCGCCGCAAGCGCTGCCTGAGCGTTCCTCCTTGTCGTGTAGCACCGGGATCCAGGGGGATTGGCGCGCCGAAGCGCCCAGGGGGGCCACCTTGCCTCTGCCTCAAATCCTACCGGAGGAGCCAAACGAGCCTTGTAAGATTCTGTCCAGCCATGTAAGATTTCGTCGTTTCATCAGGGCAACACCGCACATTGCGCAGTCGGTTTAACTCCGAAGAGTGAGAGCATGCCAAGCGAGCGCGCCTCGCCCCGTACATTTCTCGCCCGCTCCCTCACGGGGATCGGGTCCACATGGGTCACCGCCTCCTGGTCAGAGATATTCGCCGCGCACCAGCACGCGCAGCATGCGGCGGCCGCCGACCCGCCGGCCAAATTCGAATTCCTTACTTCCGGGCAAGCTGCCGTCGTCGAGGCGATGGCTGCGCAAATCATCCCCGCCGACGACACGCCGGGCGCGCGTGAGGCACGAGTCATCTACTTCGTCGACCGCGCGCTTTCGACATTCGACCGCGAAAAGCAATCGATCTACGTCAAGGGGCTCGATACGCTACAGGAGCAGTGCGCGCTGAAATTTGGCCCGGTTGGGAAATTCTCCGAGTTGAGTCCAGCCCAACAGGTCGAAGTGCTCCAAGCCATAGAAAAGACCGAGTTCTTCGAAGTGGTCCGCACCCATACTACCGTCGGCTTCTTCGCGAATCCCGAATACGGCGGCAATCACGGCCAAATCGGCTGGAAGCTGATCGGGTTTGAAGATCAATTCAGGTACGAACCGCCCTTCGGCTACTACGACGCGCAAGAAAACGCCGGCCAGGCCAAAGCTCAGGAAACAACACCAGGTGCTCATAATGGGGAAGAAGTTTAGGACGGACCAACGCGTTGACTTTGTCATCATCGGCGCGGGCGCGGCGGGCGGCATTCTCGCCAAGGAATTGTCCTCCGCCGGATTTGATGTGGTCGTCCTCGAGCAGGGCCCCTACCTCAAAGAGAGCGACTTCCGCCACGATGAGTTCGCGAACCTCTTCCAGGCGGCTTTGAGCAATGACCCCAAGCGTCAGCCGCAAATGTTTCGCCCCAACGAGAATGAAAAAGCCAAGTCCCGGTTTGTGATGATCTACGGCCGCTGCGTGGGCGGGGGCACGGTTCATTTTACGTGCAATTA
>Ga0187878_1004545_pt1 | contig 10735 bp, 11 predicted proteins | sample June2016WEW_17_1_FD_132979 | JGI IMG/M metagenome (GOLD analysis project Ga0187878, IMG submission 132979) | Peatland microbial communities from SPRUCE experiment site at the Marcell Experimental Forest, Minnesota, USA - June2016WEW_17_150 | ecosystem: Environmental > Terrestrial > Soil >...
AATATTTTCTTCTTCATCATCACCTTCGATTTCATTGGTAATTTTTTGACTTAACATACCTTGAATTCGTGGTGTAAACATCTCGGTCAATTTTCGTCTTGCTACTTCAACTGCTGATTTACGAACAGCTTTCGCATCGGCAATTGCTTCTTTAAATATATCGCCCATAATATTTTCTCCATTAAATATTTTAACTAACGGAAATATAGTTATTGATGTGAACTATAATGAAATGAATTAAATGTGTGCCACTATATGAGGTTAAATTGGATAGTGTATTATCTTTTACATAAATAAGTATGTAGTTTTTTTGAAAACATACGTTTTTTTTTAAAAATTTTCATCTTTTTTTGTTCGTGAAAATCCTCTAAATTTTTTCTTTCTTTTTTTAGCAGATGGTTTTTCGAACTGTTGTTTCTCTTTATATAAAAATAATATCTTGGAATCTTTAACAATGTTTTTAAATTTTTTAAGTGCAGATTCGATATCTTGATTTTTAACTTTTACGCCAATTGGAGTAAAATATATTTCTTCTTTTTTCATAAACTTTATATTTTTGGTTCTAAAATGTAAGTTAAATCGTCGACATCCGAATATAATTCTTCTGGTGGATTATATGATTTATCTAATGCCGTATCTGAAAAAATTAATTTAGCAAATCCTATAACTCTACCATAATCATCCGCCATTTTAAGATATAAACAAGATTTTTGCATTCGATGAATCATTTCTTGTTTAAAATCAGAATCATCTTCAACAGAATATAAAACAAATTTATTATCTTGCAAATCATGAATAAAATCCGAATAATGAGATGTTAATAAACTTTGATTTTCTTTTTTGTATGAAAATGTTTTATTATCCGTGTCCTCGTGTGTTTCAGAAAATTTAATTGCTGCTCTGTTACTCAAATAATGTTCTCCGTTATGAAACTGATAGATTGCTATTTTATTACATTCGTATTTTACTCTCATCTCTATCAACTTTCTGTGTATTTGTTGATGCCATTCGTTTTCCGTGAAAACATCTTCTGTTCTCATTGCTCTTTTTTTCTTTAATAATTTTTGAACATAACTTAAAATTCCCATAAATGCTGCCGTTAAAAAAGAATATATAACAACACCTAAATTTTCTAATATTTTTTCCAGTAAATCCATATAATAATTCCTCCTTGTTGGATTTTTTATTAATCAATAGTAAAATATTTGGAAAGAATAGTACCTATCTCTTCGAATGCATTTGTTGACCTATGCCGTAGTGCACTTAGTTCTTTTATAGATTTTTCAAAAACTTGAATTGCTGTTTGAAGAGATTTTATATTCTTTTTAACGGTAATAGAATCGAACCACGTATCTTCTTTTTCCGCCTCTTCTCTCATAAAATTAGCAGCCATTTCAGATACTATCTTGAGGTCTTCAACTATTGCTTTTAAATCCAAATTTTCAAATCCCACTTGTCCGCCATTAAAATAAGAATCAATTGATGATACTGCATTCATAAATGCCTTTTTTTCTTCAGCAGAATATTTTTTAACTGGTTCTTTGTCTTCTTCTTCTAACTGTCGTTCCAACAACAGATTTTTTTGATTCAATCTTTTCTCAACAGCCGATTCTATTATTTTATCTAATTTTTCTTTCTTATTCATTTGTTTAACTCCGATTTTATTTTCTGCTAATTTACTGAATTCCACTTTTTTTAATTTGTCGGTAATAACTTGTTTAACGATTTTCAAAAATTCTTGAACTTCTTTTTTTAATTTAAATTCGAACCACATTTCATTAGTTTTTTCGCTCCATGATAACGACGTATTTTTCCACAATTCTTGGTTTTGTTCCAATAAATTGTCAATTTCAGTAAATTCAACGTCTGTCACGGGTTGAATCGTGATTGAATTTGTTTCACCGTGTGCACCACGAATTTTTTTATATTCTATTCCACGTTCTTCGTTTATACTTTCATTTTTATTTGCATAATATGCTTGAACAGATGCATTTGCTTTTTCCTCTGAATCATGGTGTGAAACTAATTTCAATTTTCCGTTTTCTTTTTTAAATTTTCCCCATTGACCATTAGGTAATTTTTTTACTTTATATGGCATTTAACTCCAAATATTATATATTTTTAATAATTCCCTTTCCTATGAGTTTTAAATTTTTAAATCCTTGTGTTTTAAATTTCTTTCCTGCATCAGTCGCACTTTTTTCATCTGTGTATGGCAACATTGCTGTTTTATTATTTCTGTCGGTCATTGTCAATGAATACGGCGTAGTTCCTGTTGTCGTATATCCAGTGGACATTACAGGTTCAATTTCTGTTTGTTCTTTTTGAATAGATTTTTTCTCTGTTATTTTGCCTGTAGACATTGATGTTTTAGTTTCTTTAGTATCTGTTATATCAGTATCTCCTTCTGCAGGAATTTTCTTTTCCTTTTCTTCTGCTTCTTCTTCTTCATGGTCAGGTTCTTTATCGGTGTTTTGTTTTTTTTCTTCGAATCCACCACCCTCAATATATTCTCCTGTTTTCTTACTTGCCATTTCATAGTCATAATCAATATCTACTATCATAGCAGGAGTTGCTCTTTCCAATTTCTCATCTCGGTCAACTACATTGCTCAATGCTTCCCTTTTTAAAGCATCCACATCATAAATAACATTGGGTGAAACAAAAGAAAAATCATATTCAACATCTCTGTCTTTTAACTTAAAATGTCCTGAATATTTAAAATTCGCTTCTAAAATTAATTTACTTACATATTCATTGAGCGTTTTGATTTTATTTTGTTTGTGTTCCAATATCATTTGTTGTTGCAACACTCCCCAATTTATTCCAGATTTTTTCCTTTTTTCTTCAACATTTTGTTGAATCATAACATTCAAATAATCAGTGAATATTTTCTTCTGTTCCTGCATAAACTCTTCTTTTTTCAATTTTAAAAAATCATCAATCTGTTTTTGAGTCATACTATCTGCAGCTTTGACTACCTTGTCGGTAACTTCAGATGCTGTTAATCCGCCTTTTTTATAGGCATTCACTAATTTAAAAAAATCATATTGTTTTTGTGTTTTCGATGGCATTATTATTCTCCTTTATGACACGTGAAAAATTTCTACTTTTAATTGGACTTCTTTTCCTTTACGTAATAAATCTGAAATGAATAACCACATATTTGTTGCTGGTGCATTCCCTGTTTGATGGTCTAATTCTATACTTTCTCCGCCTAATTTATTCGATATCAGTTTTGCATCAAAATATGCAGGATTTTTCGGTTTATTTCTCATATCAACTTCTGCTAATTCTTGTTCAACGTTTTGTTCATCGTTTTCTCCCTCACTTCTTCCGAATAACTTTTCTGCATATTTTTTCACATCAGAACATTTTTTCTCGAAATCTTCAAATTTTTCTTCATATGTATCAAACGTAGCATCTATTTTAGTTTTGATATATATTGCAAATCTTTCTGCTACTGATAAAGGAACATCTTTATATGGTGGTTTTAATTCACTTCTATCTGATTTTCTTCCTCGCACATGAAATATAAATCCGTATTTATCTTTCGCATATTTTTTAAGTTCTTGAAACTTGGAACTTTCATATTCGGATTTATCCAATGTAATAATAAAAGATTTGGTTCTGTTAGAAATACTTTCTAAAATCAACCGAATTTTTTTATCAATATATTCATCCAATTTTTGTTTGGGCGATTTGTTCATTTCTATTTCTCCATTTTTTTAATCGATGATTGCACCTACCCATTCAGGTAAGGTCACAAGAATATCATACATTTGTTGAACAAAAATCTTTGTTTCCATTTATAACAATCTTCTGTGTTGAAAAATCATAAGTCATAGAATCAACTATTTTCTTCCCATTTTGATACTTGTTTTTATTCATCCATCCGTATAAAACACAACGAATATAACTCGATTGATTAAGACTAATGTCTTCATTGCAATTTATAAAAACACTACTGATTTTCCAATATCTGCAGTTGCACCAGAATCAGTAACAATGTCTAATATTAATCCGTTTGTCATTATACTCCTTGTTTATTTTCTATTTTTACACAACTATACCTTTGTCGTCAATATATCAGTAATTATTTTATTTAATTTATAATATTTATCTATGGTTATTATTTTAGACTCATTTAATTTTGCTTCCATAAATGCACCTTGAGTTGAAGGATTTGAGACAAAATCAAAACAAACTAACGAAAAGTCATCGTCGACTTCAACAGTCTGTTCATCAATATTTTTCACTGAACCCATTCCTCTTGAAGATATTCCGAGTCTTATTCCAGCAGATAACAATTCCGTTAAAATATTTCCAGCAGGAGTTCTAAGAATTTCTATTTTTCCTACTAAATCATTTCCTCTCCAATTCAGTTCGAGAACGTTATGAGATACATTCGCTAAATTAACAATCGTTGAGTCTGGATGGTCAAGTTCTCCGAGTGCTCTTTTCTCACGAATTTCATTTTCCGCATATCTCTTTGCTTCACGCTGTAAAATCGGAAGTGGATAAATTCTTCCATTCTGATTTTTAACTCCTGCTCGTTGAACAACACCAGTTACTATCAACGGTCTTTTTTGTTCCAAACTTTCTTTTATTATATTTCTGTCTACCTCAAACGGTAAAACATCAACTAATATTTTTTTCATTAATTTCTCCGATTAATACAATATAAATTTAACTTTCCATCCTTTTATTTTCTCAACCAGTTTAGGATATTTAATTTTTGCTTTTTTAAGTGCAATTTTAAATTCCTTCCTCAATTTAGCCATTGTAGCATTTTTTTTTGGGACTCCATCAAACTCAAACCACATTGTTTTATCTTCCAAATCTGCTCCAGCATTAGTACTGTCTTCTGAAAAATTATCTTGGAAAAAAACTTGAAAATCTGTAAAATCATCTGTTTCTGTAAAATTTATTTTATTGTGTTCATAGTCAGATATAATATCTTGCATAAAACCTAATCCGCTTTGAAATCTTGTTTGTGAATATATTCCTACTTTTTTTGCTTCTTCAAGAAAAACATCAAATAATTCTTTTAATTTACTCATAATTATTTCTCCAATTAATATTCGTATTTTTCTGGATGTTCCAACATATCAATAATATCTTCTAAACTTGGTATTGCTTTATCAAATCTGTGTTGTATTCCACCACGTAAATTTCCATCATCGTCGATGAAATCATTAAAAAGTTCAAATGCAACTTTACTTTCTTTTTCCAGTTCTTCAAGAATTGGTCTCAGTTTTTTAATCAACATCTCTCTTTTTTCTTTATACCCACCATCTTGCTCTTTTAAGAGATGTTCATCTTGATATGCTGTTTCTAATAATGTTCTATATAAACTCTTTTTTTTCATTTTTATTTCTTGTTTTTATTTTCCCCAAACCAGGGTTCTTTATTTCCTTTCGGTGGATTGTGTGCAAAATCCATTAATTCATCGTATATAATTCCTTGTATTTCTTGATACGCCATTTCCCAAGTTTCAAACCAATCATCTGGAACTTTATCAAATATTTCTTCTGATGAAACATTGTGATTTTTTAACCACATGTCCAATATCATTTGTTTCAACTTTTTTTCTTTAACTTTTCCTATTGTTCTTGCTTCATCAAGTTTTTTTTCCATTACCACTTCTTCATCGTCATCATATTCGTGAAATTCAACAGATATACTGCCGTCTCCATTTTCTTCCCATTCTGCATCATCTCCAACAGTTCCTGCTTTTCTGTCTGCATAAAATTCAACTTTAAATCCATTATCAACTGCCCAATCAGAAAATTCATCCCAATTTTCAAATGATTCGGATTGATTATTCCAGATTGTCTCGTTTAAATTTTGTGCATCCCATTTCCAAATAGGTTTTCCAATATTTCCGAATGTTCCATCTTCTGCTTTTTTCCACACTTCAATATAAACAGTATAATCTTCAAGTGTTTCCATATGGTGTTTTTTCAAATTTTCTGCTCTTAAAATTGCATCTTTTTCATCGTCATAATATTCTGATGATACTTCTGCTTCATCGGTTAATTCCCTTACAAATACTCCATAATTTGCATTTGGGTCTTCTGCATCTAAGGGTTCTACTTTATTTATTCTTTCTATTAAATATAATTTTCTTGCAAATTCTTTATATTTTGATTCGGTTTTAATTTTATCTGTTGCTTGTAATTCTTTAAGTTTACCTTCTGCATTTTCCTTAGAAGCATTACTGTAATAACTATGTCCTGATTTATTTCCGAAAACATGCCATAAATCATCTTCTTTGTCTTTCTCTACATACATTCGTTCTCCTTTTATTTCATCAGGATATTTTTTATTTTCCTTTAATTTTTTACTTTCAGTTATTTCAGTTTGTGAATCAACAACATATCCTTTCTTTTTCTTCGCTTGAAGTAGTGTATTCCAATCTTTTAAATCATAATATGCTTTTTGTCCAAATGTTCCAATTTTTCCATATGTTACTTCAAATACTTTATCATTTAATTGATTCATTTCATAAAATTTATTGTGTCCTTCTTTTGTATTTAATAAATAAGCATGTCCTTTAACAAATGGGTCTTGTTTAACATTAGTTATATTAAGTGCTTTAACTTCATTTAATTTTTTAGATTCGTTCACCGATTTTTTGATATCTGCCAACGGTCTTGAATGGTCATCTGGAGTATTTCTATACCAATTATGTGTTTCTTCTACTTCCGTAAATCCTGTACGTTTGATTGCATTTTTAACACGTTCTGCTGTTTTTCCAGTCGCTGAAAATGCGTTCGGTGTGTTGTATCCCGCAACGTTTGCTGAAGTTGTCATCATCTCATCTATTTCCTTTTTCTTTTCGTCTTGCATTTCATCCCAAACCTTTAGTGTTTCCGAATCCATATACATTTCAGGAGAACCATTAGCAAATCTCGCCTTCCAAGTTGCCCAATATCCTGGGTCAGATGCTTTTGTTTTGTTAAATCGCCTCTGCAAAAATTCGTCTACCATATCATCCAAACTTTTATATCCAGCATATGATTCAAATAACTGTGATAAATTATTTATGGGTTTCTTTTTCATTTAGTTTCTCCCAATTTTTTCAATTCTTTAAGCAATTCATAATATTTTAACAACTTAACCAAATGATTTTCTGTTATTTTATTTTCCGTCAAAATATTATTCAAATCCGTTGACAATTCTTTTATTTTAATATTGATAACTTTTTCTTTCGGGTCAACATTTTTAGACAATGTTTCTATTTCTTTTTTCATAATAGGAATTTGTTTTTTAACATATTCGGTAAGTAAATTGTCATTGGATACAGAATAAATATATTCTCTCAACAACATTTTTTGTTCTGGAATTAAAGTAGTTTCATATTTTTTATTGAATTTTTCAACCAAAATTTTATAAGATAATAATAATAATTCTTTGTCGTCTCCAACATAATTCTCAATTGAAAATTCGTCTTTAACTTCTTCTTTTGGTTTTGCAGTTGAACACAAACTTTCTAAAATGGTTTCTTTTGCACCCAATACTTCAATAGGATTTAATACACTTTCTGTGAGTAATTCTGATTCAAAAATTTTGTAAATAGAAGCCAATAATTTATAATTCATTATTTTAGCATTAAAAAAGTCTTCTAATATATAACTTTCTTTAATGTCTTTTATTAAATTATATTTTTGTTTTTTTAATGAACTATTATTTAATTTCTTTCTTTGTTTAATTACCTCATTCAATAATCTTTCTGCTTTATTTATATCAGATGTTTTGTTTTCTGTCAATATTTTATATAAAAGATATTCCTTATTTAATTCAGTTCCTTTTTTAAAATATTTCCTAACATATGATGCTGCAATTGACTCCTTATCGTTCAAGGTATCTTCTGTAATTTGTCTCGCTAATAATTCAAACAAAACGCCTGTATTTTTATACTTCGAATGTTTAATTGAACTCATGTTTTGGCTCCAAAAATTATAAATAACATTACTAATTATAAATAGAAAAAAATTACTCAAAAACAATTATTTTTCAACGTCTTTATCTTCCAATAAATTATCTTCGTCCATATACGTTCCTTTTGTTGTCAACGACGAATCTTCTTCTTTATAAGTTTCAGTTAAAACCTTCTTTTTTCTTTCCGTATATTTTTCCGCTTCTATCATATTTTTAATTCTCTGTTTCACACCCTCCATATAAGCGAACGGACTATTGTCTCTAAAATTGTGTTTGGGACTTAAATCCACATTAAAAGTATCTTCCAAATCTTTTTGTCCTAATGGATTTCGTCCCATTGGATGTTTGTCTGTTTTATATTTAAGTGACTCTGGTGGTCTTCCGCCTAAATTTGTTCCTTTCGGCGGATTAATTCGTGAATCAAGAGTATTGTGTTTGTATTTATTCAAAAATCCGGTATATTGGTCAAATGCTGGCTCTCCAAAATATATACTTCCATCTTCGTTATATGGATTATTTACATTATATTTTTGTTTCACATACATCGCTGCTAAATCGTGTGGTGTTCCAAAAGATTCTTTTGTAATGGCAGGGTCGTTTCCTTCAGTTTCTATTTGTGTATATCTAAATGTTCGTTTTGTTGCTTCAACAACTGATTTCAATTCTGTTGTAATTTGGTCGTCTGATAATCCAAATATATTTTTGTATATCCATTCGTCTCCAAATAATTTAGAATCTTTAAAATCTTTAGCGATTCTAATTTTTTCAGACCACAAAGCAATTTTTTCGTTTTCATAAACAACTGATGGCGTGGTTAAATGTAATGTAAAATTGATTAAATTCTTGTCTCTAAATCCTTGTGCATATAAATGTATAACAGCAATTTTATACAATTGTTCCAATATCGTATTTTGTATTCGTTCAACTGTTCTTGCAAATCTAACATCTAAAGATGCTAATGTTGCTTTTCCTTCAATATATTCTTCGAATCCTAAGAATGCATTAGGCATCCTAATTGATGATAAAAATCTATACATCAAATATTTTATATCATCCATTCCGTTAAATTGCATTCCTGGAAGTGTTCCTATATCTGTGCCTGATTTATCGCCTCTGACCGGAACATAATAATCTTCCAACATATTCATTAAATTAAATCGTAAATTATAATCTCCAGTCTGTTCATCCATAAATGGAACTTTCTTCATGCTATTGATTATATTTTGCATATATGCATCTACTTCGTTTGGTGGAATAGAACCAATATCAATTTTAAAAATTCTCCTTTCGGGTGCTCTCATTATTCTGTGAATTAACATAGCATCCTCCATCAACGTCAACTGTTTCCATATTTTTCTGCCTGATTCGATGATGGATTTTCCATACGGAAAATAGTTTGTGTCGGAAAGTAATCTAAAGTGTGCTATTTCATATGAATTGTATGTAGCTTCTGCTCCACCCATCCCTCTATGAATAAATCTTACATCATAAGGATTTTTTGGATTAAATCCTTCATCTCTACCTACTTCATAAATTGAAAGTGGAATAACATTAACTATACCGAATTTTTCTGCCATATCCAATTTCATTATAAAATCGCCATACTTGACCAAATTTCTTGTCCATGGCCAGAGATTGAATTCTATATTTAAAATATCATAAAATAAATTATGAAGAATTGTTTTTATATTTTGGTCGGCTGATTTAATTTCAAGCATATCTCCGTATTCATTTCTCAAACACGATTCATCTGCAAAAATATCAAGTGCTGTTGCGACAGTCGGGTCAGCATCCATTAATTCGTAATCACTGTACAAACTGTATCTTGATACTAAAAACGGATATGTTCCAACATATTGGTCATTTCCATATCCAACTGTTCTTGTGGAATATAATCTTGTAAATTTGTCGTATAAAATATTTGTTGCTTCTCTTGAAAATCCCTGAAGTCTATCAGTATCAAGAACCTTTAATTTTTTTCCGCCTACTAATCTGACAATAACTCCTGTTGAGAAAAGTCTACTTAATCCTTTAAAAAAATCTGATTTTACTGGTTCTGCCATAACTATCTTTTATAAACCCCCTTATAAGTTGTTGTAGTTGTTTTAACTTCTTTATTTATGCCCAATCTTTTCAATATTGCTTCTGGAATAGGTTTTCCTTGTTGTGTATAAAGTCTGTCTAATTCTGCTAATTTTTTTTCGATTGGCTGTTTATCAACCATCCAAGAAATATCTTCTTTTGCTTGTCCGTTAATATTTCCTATACTCATTTTCCATTGACTCGAAGCCATCGCTCCACTATATCTATTATTCGTATCATATATTGCAGAAAAATCTTGTGTTTGTGATGATATATTATTTAAAGTCACTTTTGTTAAATCTGTTCCCATTGTTTTCAATCGGAGTATAGTATCTCTCGACCAAGCATACATTGCGACACACATAACCAAATCATCTGTAAATCCTGACATTGCTCTTGCTTTTCTTCCATCCCAAATAAAAACATCAAATTCGTCTTTTAATCTTCTGGAATGAATAGTAAGATATTCTTCTCGCATATTAACTTCAACTTTTGAAATCATCAATGGTCGTTTTTTCTGTGATGTACTAAATCCTGCTATCATGTCTTCTTCGAGTGCTAAATCCATTCCTTTCAAAATCATTGCTTCTTCATTCAATAAATATTTATCTTCTCCCTTCAAACTATAATATATATTTCTATATCCACATTCCCTTACCGAATCAATTGTTGCATATCCTATTCCTTGCAATTCTACTACTAACAT
>Ga0187878_1004549_pt1 | contig 10730 bp, 12 predicted proteins | sample June2016WEW_17_1_FD_132979 | JGI IMG/M metagenome (GOLD analysis project Ga0187878, IMG submission 132979) | Peatland microbial communities from SPRUCE experiment site at the Marcell Experimental Forest, Minnesota, USA - June2016WEW_17_150 | ecosystem: Environmental > Terrestrial > Soil >...
AGAAGAGTAAGTTCCGGAAAACTAAATCCCAATGCCGAGAAGTCCGTGGCACGGCACGAGATCAAAGCATCGCTGCACGATTTTTTGAAAGCATCGACATATCTCTTAAAAAAATCAGGACGCGTCTATATCATATATCCGGCGACTAGGATGGTAGGGCTTCTCTCTTCCATGAGAACGGCCGGTATGGAGCCCAAGAGACTGAGAATAGTGCATTCACATACCGCATCCCGCGGGGAGTTTGTCCTGGTGGAGGGGGTAAAAAATGGGCGGGAGGAGCTGGAAGTCTTGCCGCCACTGACAGTATATTCCGAGGATGGCCAATATACGGAAGCGATGGACTCCCTTTTCAGAGAGCTTTGCTGTTTGCCGAAAGCCTCCGCCGAATGATGTTTTTCGTCATTACCCTTCTTAGAATTTCCTTCAACTCCGGGTCTGCAACAGAAGAAACGCTTTTCTCGATCAATTTTTTGTCCTTATCCTTCAGGGGGTAGGAGTCCGGTGAAAATGATGAACTGTATGGATTCGCGGGCATCGTCGAGGGGATATCACCAATGGAAAAGTGGATATTTTTTATCAAATCCTTCCCAAGGAGCTGGTTGATCTTTTCGATAATATCCGGCTTAAGGATATGAAGCTGGTGCATCCACACGGAAGAAGAAACCTTGACGAAAAGGGTATTTCTCTTCAGTCTGTCGGGGCGAGTTTGGACTGAAATCTGCGGCCCTACAGCCTTTTGCCAGACTTCCAGTAGGCGCTGTTCCTCGGAGTCAAAAAAAATATTGTGCTTTTTCAGTATGCCCTGGAGGACACTGCCGAGCCTTTGCAGATTTGCCTGTTTGCTTTTCTTACGCATAACTTATAATTGCATGGTCCTGTGATGGGGTCAAGAATGTATGGCTTAATCCAAGATTTATCCCTATGTGATTTTTCTCAGTTCCTCCGCAAAGATTTCGTATGTCTTGCGACCAAAAAGAACGAAACGAACCAGCTCAATATCGCCGTGTTCTTTGAGATAATCTATGACTGTTGTGAGGGCAATGTGCGCGGCTTCGTCCACAGGATAGCCATAGACGCCGGTGCTGATGGCCGGGAAGGCGACGCTCTTGAGCTTCTTTGCTGAAACGAGCTTGAGACTCTCCAGATGGGTGTTCTTTAGGAGTGCTGCTTCACCTTTTGTGCCGCCCTGGTAAACGGGTCCCACGGCGTGGATGACATATTTTGCCTTGAGATTCCCCGCAGTGGTGATAACCGCCTGTCCTGTGGGACATCCTCCGATTTTTCGACACTCCTGCATGATGGACGGTCCGCCCGCCCGATGTATGGCGCCATCTACGCCTCCACCTCCCGCGAGTCTCGAATTAGCAGCATTGACGATTGCGTCTGTTTCCTCTCGTGTTATGTCTCCTTCGACGAGGGATAATATCGAATTGTTAATCCTCACTTCCATGATTCAACTCCTTTCGGTAACGGTGGTTCCCTCCCCGTAGACGAGCATCCGATATGCCTTTTCGATTCTGCTCCAGTTTTCCTCCCTGTCCATGGACCAATGCCTTCCTATGACTGAGACTACCTTTCCGAGATTGAGCTTCCTACATTTCTTCTCCACTATCTCTATATACTTGGCCCCACTCTCCTGAATTTCTCCGCGCCTGCCGAGCATGGCATGAATAAAAACATCCCTTATTTTCTCCTGCTTCGCGATATCCATCAGGGCAAGAAGATGATTGACAGATCCATGGGAACTGAAGAACGATACGATACCCATAAGGTGTAGAGCTTTGCCTCTATCTTTGGCGTTACGAATGACATGCAGAAAAGCCTCATTGTGAAAAAAAGATCTATCGGCAATGGATTGATCGATCCTCACCTTGTCGGATAAGATTCTTCTCCCCGACCCGATGTGGAGGTGTCCGGCCTCGGAGTTTCCGACCGTTCCTTCGGAAAGGCCGACCGCTTCACCGGCGGCGGCAAGCAGCGTATGAGGGTACATTTTCTTGAGCCTGTCCATGGCGGGGGTGTTGGCGCGGGCTATCAGATTTCCCTCGCTGCTTTTGTTTTCGCCCCAGCCGTCGAGAATCAAAAGCAGGACCCGTTGTGGTTGTTCCCGGGATGGATCGATGCGTCGCCGGGATGCGCTTTTTATTAGTGAACGCCCCGTCATGTACGTCGATTGGGGAATGCCCATCAGCTCGAGAACAGTAGGGGCAATGTCTGCAAGCTCTCCTTCCTCGCGGAGAGATATGTCGCGATCATTGTACACGAGAATGAAGGGGACATGGCTGTCTGTATGTCCCGTGTCGATGGTGCCATCCGGATAGAGCCATTTTTCAACTGTACCGTGGTCGGAACTGACTATGGCGACCATCCCTTCTCTTGAAGCCTCGGCGATAATATCGCCCATGCATGCATCCACGGCTTCGACCGCCTTAACGATGGCTTCTTCATTTTCTATGTGGCCCACCACATCGACATTGGGGAAGTTTATGAAAATAAAATGATAAGAAGGATCACGAATTTTTTCCTTGGCTTTTTCCGTGACGGCATAGATGGACATCTCAGGAGCTTCGTCAAAGAGGATGACATCTCTTCGAGACGGAACGATGACCCTCTCTTCTCCCTGCAGGACTTCTGCGTTTTTCCCGTTGAGGAAGAAGCCTACGTGACTCGCCTTTTCAGACTCTGTAATCTTGGCCTGTTTCAGGTCATGTCTTGCAATGACTTCGCTTAGGGTGTCTTTGATGGCGCCCTCCGGCGGAAAGGCAACATGAACCCTCAAATCCTTTTGGTATTCTATCATCGTGGCAAAATGAAGAACAAGGTCATTCTCCACTGGAAATTTGTCGAAGCCTACGTCCGTCAGGCTCTGGGTAAGTTCGACTTCCCTTTCTCCCCGGATGTTATAGTATATTACGGCATCTCCTTTTTTCAATCTTCCCGCCGGTCGATCTTTGCGATCAAACAAAACGAGGGGAGGGAATGTCTCATCATCTTCGCCATTCCCGTATGCATTTCTAACTGCACGAGACATGATAGACCTGATACTTGTCACGGATTTTTCTTTCTTAGTCAATAAAGCTTTCTGCATAAATTCGGAGTGCATCGTATCTTACGGGAATACATGACGGCATTTAATTTTTAACTAAATTGCGAAAAACTGTAAAGTGAAACTTTGTCATTCCTTGATGAAAAGGCCTTTTGTATTGAAAATTGCATGTTTCCGTGATATAGTAAAGTGATAAAATAATGGAAAATGTTAACCATGCTAAAGCTAGGCAGGGAAAAAGATCCGGAAAATATACTGCGCGAGGAAATGCTGAAGGAAAGAGCGGAAGTCCTTGGCCGTGCCGGTGAAAAGTTAGCAGCTGCTATTGATAAGATGAGAATCATAGAGCAGGGTATTGATGAGCGGCTGAAGCATTTCCGCTTCACTATGGAGAAATATGAGGGAAGACGCAGCTATAACAAAATTGCTTCTTTGAAGCAGGAAACGATGGGGGAAATCAATCGGGAGGTTGCCAAATTCAACCGCGCCAGAGAGTATGCCAAGTTGAGATATTACTACCTTATTGTAACGAGAGAGGCTATGGGCATGCGTCGTCATCATTGGGTAGATGAGTGGTACAGCATTCCTCCGAGGAAACCGCCATTTCGGGACATATGATGGATCGTTATATAAAGCAAAGAAAGAAGATGGTGGAATCTCAGATAAGAGCAAGGGGGATCAGGGATCCGCGCGTACTCACGGCAATGGAAAAGGTTCCCCGGCATCTCTTTGTCAATGAGGCTTTAAGAGACCAGGCTTACAATGACAATCCACTTCCTATAGACGGGGGGCAGACTATTTCTCAACCCTATATCGTGGCTCTGATGACGGAAGCCATGGAGCTTACGGGGAATGACAAGACTCTCGAAATCGGAACAGGTTCAGGTTATCAAACTGCCATACTGGCGGAACTCGCGGACCATGTGTTTTCCATCGATCGCGTTGCAACGCTGGCAAGTGCAGCGAGAAAACTTCTGGAATCGCTAAATTATTTTAACGTGGCAATCAGAGTCGGAGATGGGACCTATGGCTGGCGGGAAGAGGCTCCCTTCGATGCCATTATTATTACAGCCGGTGCTCCGGACATTCCCAAGACTTTCGTGGAGCAGCTCTCTATTGGAGGAAGACTCGTTATCCCTGTTGGCAGCCGCCATTCTCAGTCACTCATTAGATTGACCAGATTGTCCGACGATGCAAATGATGTGAAAAAAGAAGACCTGGGTGGATGCCGATTTGTGGATCTTATCGGGGAATACGGATGGTAATTCTGACAGCCTCGAAACTACTTGAAAACATATGGGCTGAAGTAACTGTTTCTGTGCAGTCAGAATCGAAATTACTCATTTGACGTGTTTTATACTGATGCAGCTAATACTAATATGTCCTGGCGCTTGATCATCATCCCCCTTCTCTTAGTAAATCTTTTGTATGCATGTACCGGGCATTATACCAGAAATGTAAAAACCAAAGGCATATACTATCGGGTTAAAAGCGGTGATACCCTCTGGAGCATTGCCAATGCCTATAATATGGATATCCAGGAACTCGCTGAGGCGAATAATATAACGGATCCGAAGCTGATGGCGGCCGACACCATCCTGTTTATCCCTGACGCAGATCAGATTATCGATGACGTAATGACTGCGGTCAGCGAAACGGAGTCAGCAAAGAAAATCGCAAAAAAGGAAGGGAAGACATCAGAGCCAAAGACTCGTAAAGGAGAACGCCCGGGTGAAAAGGTAAAGGCGAAACCCGAAATATTATCAATGGGGGATGCATCCAGGGGCAAAGACGGGGTGGCGGCTAAAGAAGAATCAAAGGGGCTCAAGGCCAAGAGCGCGGAGGAAGGGATCACGTTTACGGATGGGGTGTCGCCGCGCGAGGAAACGGGACGAAAGGTCGAGCAAAAAGGCAGGGAAAAGGACGGCGGGGGAGAATCTGCCAAGATAAAGTTCGACAAGGAGCGCTTCATATGGCCGGTGAAGGGAAAGGTACGGTCAAGGTTTGGTTTTCAGCGCGATGGTACATATAATAATTGGATTACTATAGCGGCAAAGGAAGGGGCGCCGGTGCTGGCTGCGGCGAACGGGACGGTAATTTTTTCCAATTCGTTGAAGGATTACGGAGAAACGATTATTATAAAGCATCAAGACAATTTTGCCACTGTATATACCGATTTGAGCAGCAGAATAGCGCAAGTGGATGATAAGATCAAGAAGGGCAGTCGCATCGCCTTCCTGGGCAAGACAGAGAAAAAAGGTGATGCTTCTTTAAGATTTGAAATCCGCCATAAGAATAAAGCCCGCAACCCCCTATTTTTTCTGCCATGATATTGGAGCTTATTTACACGGGCTATATGCGGCCGTATTTCGTTCTGCAGGAGCATTTCGGCATAAGAGATATGAGGAAATTAACTTAGAAGGTCTGATACCTGATATCAACGAAACTAAGTAGAATGACAGATATTGTCCATAAGGAACCAAGAAAATGATGATGAGGCACGACATTGAACAGGGGCCGATAAGACCGCCCAGTGAGGCGACAAGCCTTCTCATCCGGGCGACAAGGAACTGCCCATGGAATAAGTGCGCCTTTTGCCACACCTATCGCAGTACAAAATTTGAACTGAGACCCGTGGACGAAATTAAGGAAGATATCCAGAAGGCAAAGGATATTGCTGACCAAATAAAAGAACTCTCTTGGAAGCATGGCGAGGGCGGGCGCATCGACAAGAGTGTAGTAAATCTCATATACGGTCGTGATGAGGCATATAGTGACACAGCGAGATCAATAGCTGCCTGGCTTTATTACGGCGGCGAGTCCGTTTTCATACAGGATGCGAATTCGATCATCATGAAAACGGATGATCTTGTGGAGATACTATCATTCATTAAGGATAAGTTTCCATCTGTGAACAGGATTACCTCGTACTGCCGATCGAAAACAGCAGCAAGGAAAACCGTGGAAGAATTCAAGATGCTGAAGAGTGCCGGCCTTTCACGAATTCACATAGGTATGGAAAGCGGATACGATCCACTTCTAAAGTTGATAAAGAAAGGCGTCACAGCTGCAGAGCATATAGAGGGAGGGCGTAATATTAAAGAGGCAGGCATCTCACTCTGTGAATATGTTATGCCGGGCCTTGGCGGTGATCGGTGGTCAAAGGAACATGCCGAAGAAACGGCGCGCGTCATCAATGAGATAAATCCAGACTTCATCAGATTGAGGACATTTCACGCTGTTCCGGGGACGGATCTTTTTGATATGGTGCAGAGTGGTGAGTTCATTCCCATTGACGATGAGGAAATACTGAGAGAGATAAGGAGATTCATTGCATGTCTTCATGGTATCGAAACTACCATAGTGAGTGATCATATCCTGAATCTCCTCGAAGAACTGCACGGGAAACTTCCGGATGATCAAGACCATCTTCTGGGAATCATTGACGGATATTTTTCTCTGCCTGATGATGAAAGACTCGTTTACAGGATTGGAAGAAGAATCGGCGCTTACAGTGGGCTGGGCGATCTCTCAGATAAGGGCATGTATAAGAAGGTAAAGAGTGTAATCGATCAATACAGTACACAAGACCGGAATCAGCTCGATAATGAATTACTAAAAATAATGAATAGATACATATAAAGACGATTTCCCGCAGATAATGGTTGTCTTGACTATTGCCTAAAAGTGTGATATAAAAAATAGTTTCAAAATAATTAGTAGGTGAACAAGATGTTTAAAGTAGGAGATTTGGCGGTCTATCCGGCGCAAGGCGTTGGAATTATCGAAGCTATTGAGCACAAAGAGTATATGGGCAGCAAACAGAAATTTTATGTCATGAAGATCATGAGCAACGGCATGAAAATAATGATTCCCATCAATAGCGCACAATCCATCGGGCTCAGAGAGGTAATCGCTGAAAAGGAAATTCCTAAAGTATATGAAATCCTTAGAAATAAGGATGTTACTATTGATAAGCAGACGTGGAACAAGAGATACAAAGAATACCTGGATAAAATCAAGACGGGATCGGTATTCGAGATTGCGAGAGTGCTGAGGGATCTTATTATTTTGAAGTCCGACAAGAATCTCTCCTTTGGTGAAAGGAAGATGATGGACACGGCTAAGAGCTTGTTAATCAAAGAAATATCAGTTGCGAGTAACTCCGAAGAAACCAAGGTGGAACAAGACCTTAGAATTATTCTAACCGTTCAATGAGCATTAGGGAATGACCCTGTCGGAGTCTTCAATTCCTCTCTTTGAAAAATGAAAATTATCACGCCAAGTGAGCCGGTATAAAAGCAATTTAGGTAAGAAAGGAGGTGAACATATTGATCATAAAAATTCTTTTAATGGCTGCTTGTTCAATTAGTGGTTATTTTATCGCCTTTACCTATTATGGGTTTCCCATAGCATTAATAGGATTATTTTCAGGATTATTAATTGCCATTTCTGTCATACGAGCTGAACAGGCCATAAGAAAGGTATCGCTCAGGGTCATATTTGGTGGCGTTGTAGGCATGATCATAGGCCTTTTTATAGCATTTTTCCTTGCCTATGGTCTTAATTTTGTAGGAGTTACCTGGGAAAAGCAGCAGGTTGCCCCTTGGATATATGCCCTTCTGACAGGCATCATGGGATATCTCGGACTGGTCATCGGATCAAAGAAAATCGAAGAATTCAGTTGGTTTGGCTTCAGCCAGACAAAGGAGAGCCCAGATTACGGGATTCTGGATACGAGCGTTATTATTGATGGCAGGATCGCGGATATATGTGATACGGGTTTTATCGAAGGCACGCTGGTGGTTCCCCGGTTTGTGCTGGATGAGCTACAGTATATTGCAGACTCTTCCGATTCCATGAAACGCTCCCGTGGCAGGAGAGGGCTTGATATCTTAAACCGGATGCAGAGAAGCAGCGGCATCAATATCGAGGTCGTTGACCAGGATTTTCCTAAGCTCAAAGGTGTTGACGCGAAGCTCGTAGCTATGGCAAAAAAAATGAACGCGAGAATTATAACCAATGACTTTAACTTGAACAAGGTAGCCGAACTGCAAGGCATAAAGATCCTGAATGTTAATGAGCTGGCAAATGCCCTGAAACCTGTGGTCTTACCGGGCGAAATAATGACGGTCAAGATAATCAAAGAAGGAAAAGAACCCGGTCAAGGGGTTGCATATCTCGATGATGGAACAATGATAATTGTTGATCATGCGCAGAAATACCAGGGTTCAACAGTCGAAGTTATTGTAACCAGCGTGTTGCAGACTACTGCGGGCAGAATGATATTTTCTGAGATGAAAGAGGTCGTCAACGATAAAAAAACCTACGGGTTCAGTGCGAAACAATAGTGGCATGTTGAAGCCCGGAGAGCTGAAAAGGCGCCGGGCTTTTTTATTTGCCTCGAAGAGCTTCTTGAAAAATCAACATAATGCGTTCTGAAGTATCCCTCGATATATTCATGGAGACACCATTGTGAGCCTTCTCATGAAGACAGTGGCGATTATCCCTGCCGCGGGTTCAAGCAAACGGATGCAGAATAATGTATCAAAGCAGTATCTCTTGCTCGATGGTGTTCCCGTGCTGGCACGTACCTTGGAAATATTTCAAAGATCGCCGGGAATAGATGAGATATTTCTCATTGTACCTGAGACGGACATTGACTACGCTCACAAACATATTGTTGATAGATACGCGATTTCAAAGGTCGGCAACATATTAGGGGGGGGTAAGGAAAGACAGGACTCTGTACGAAACGGCATTGATGCTTTGGGAGGCGATCATGATATCGTCGTTATTCACGACGGCGTCAGACCTTTCATATCGGAAGAGTTAATCCATGCGGCCATTCTGGAGGCGTCCAGGGCGCGAGCGGTGACGGTAGGAGTGCCCGTTAAAGACACTATCAAATCAATTGATCGTCACGGGATTGTTGTGGAGACACTCGACCGTAACCAGCTGTGGCTGACACAAACCCCCCAGGCTTTTGAAAGGGACGTCATAAAAAGCGCCTATGAAGCTGCATACAGAGACAACTACTATGGGACAGATGATGCCTCTCTTGTTGAGAGGATAGGCGTCAAGGTCATGATGATTCGTGGTTCCTACGACAATATTAAGATTACTACCCAAGACGATATCATGCTGGCAGAGATTCTCACAAGAAGGTTTAAGTGATATACCTCGCATAAGCAGCGAGGTCTGTAATTCACAAGGGGCTAATTTGCGCCGGCTCATAGCTTTACAGTAACACCGGCTGCCAAGAAAAGGACGGAAATGAGAATAGGCTTCGGATATGACAGTCACCGGCTGGTTGAGGGGAGGAGACTTATCCTTGGGGGAGTAGTCATCCCTTATGAAAAGGGGCTTCTTGGCCATTCAGATGCGGATGTGCTTGTCCATGCCATATGTGACGCCGTAATCGGCGCCACTGGGGATGGAGACATTGGCAGATATTTTCCCGATACAGACCCTGCTTATGAAGGCACAGCGAGCCTGAAATTGCTTCATCTGGTTTGTGTTAAGGCAGGAGAAAAAGGCTTTATCGTGAATAATATAGATTCTACCGTCATCCTGGAAAGGCCGAGATTGATGGACTACATACATGATATGGAATTGAATATTTCGAACACATTAAACATCCCGATGGAGAAGGTTAATGTCAAGGCGAAAACCAATGAAGGGATGGGGTTCCTGGGACGTGGAGAAGGGATCGCCGCCTTTGCTGTGGCTACAGTCAACGAAAAGGACAGCAAATGATTTCCAATATACGAAGGGTCAGATTTGCTCCATCGCCGACGGGAGACCTTCATGTCGGAAATGCGAGGACGGCCCTGTTTAATTGGCTCTTTGCCAAACACTATGGAGGAGACTTTATACTGCGGATTGAAGACACCGATCAGGATAGGACGTCCCCTGTCTTTGAAAAGAACATTCTGGAAGATCTGAAATGGCTCTCTATGGAATGGGATGAAGGACCTGAGAAGGGCGGCAGGCTGGGGCCGTACCATCAGATTAAGAGGCTTGACATCTACGATAAATATGTAAGGGAGCTGAAGAGCGCCGGCAAAGTATACCCCTGTTACTGTACAGAAGAGGAATTGGAGGCGGAACGTGCCTCACTCCGTTCCCTGAGGATGATGCCGAGGTACATGGGGAAGTGCAAGAAACTAACGGACAAGGAACGTGAGGTTCTGGAAAGCAGCGGCAGGAAACCTGCCCTTCGTTTCAGCGTAGATAAAGGAGCTATCGAATTTAACGATCTCATTCGGGGAGAAATGAAATTTGAGGGTGATGCCATCGGTGATTTTATTATCGTCCGTTCCAATCGCATTCCTTCGTATAACTTTGCCGCCGTCGTGGACGATCACCTTATGGAGATTACCCATGTCATCCGCGGAGAAGATCACCTGTCCAACACGGCGATTCAGATTCTTCTCTACAGGGCCCTTGATTTTGAACCGCCTGTGTTTGCCCACCATTCACTCGTTCTGGGGAAAGACCGCACAAAATTGAGCAAACGCCACGGGTCTGTCACCGTTCGGGAATTCAGGAGCAGGGGAATCCTGTCTCCGGCGCTCTTAAACTATTTATCTCTTCTCGGAGGTTCGGTTGGGGAAGGGAAAGAAGTTGCTTCCATGGAAGAGATCATCAACATGTTTTCTCTCGAGAGAGCCGGCAAGAG
>Ga0187878_1004550_pt1 | contig 10729 bp, 25 predicted proteins | sample June2016WEW_17_1_FD_132979 | JGI IMG/M metagenome (GOLD analysis project Ga0187878, IMG submission 132979) | Peatland microbial communities from SPRUCE experiment site at the Marcell Experimental Forest, Minnesota, USA - June2016WEW_17_150 | ecosystem: Environmental > Terrestrial > Soil >...
GTAATTCCAGTCGGAGTCATAGATAGTATAATGAAGTTAGTTCCGGCATACTGTATGCAGAAAAGGAGGGAAAAGCTACGCCACCAAAAGAAGTCCATGGTCAAAAAAGAAAAGACCCACCAATAATAAGTAACTATGGCTATAAGCCAGACCTTACTCAGTGTCTTGGGGACTGTACCAAATGTATAATGGATGGTAAATGCAATAGACCTCATGCTGAACCAAAGAAATTAATTCAGAGTAAAGAAGAATTAAAGAAAATAATAGCTGAGGAGTTGGGCAAATGATTGAAAACAAAAAGATGTCTGAAGTTAAGATGGGCTACTGTAACTATTGCAATTCAGTTTTAGCAAATATAGAAACTTTAGATAAATGCCCAACTTGTAGCAAACCATTTGGGGATTTTAATTATAGAACCAAAGTCTGGAATAGAATAGGATATGTACTATTTGTTCCACCAGTACAAGCCACTATAAATTCTACTCCGAAGGTGTAAAAATGAATACAGAACTTGAAGTCTCAGAAATATTTTCCAGCATTAGTGGAGAAGGTCCATCAATCGGAACTCCAGCTATATTCTTACGACTCAGTAAGTGTAATTTTTCATGTAAGTGGAAAGTGAATAATAAAATTCAAACTTGTGATACACTATATGCTAAAGAAGATGGTGAGATACTAACTATTAATAAAGTTGCACAAAGAATATTATATGCAAGGCCTGGGTCAACAACTCCCATGCTCATAATTAGTGGTGGAGAACCAACATTGCAGTACAAAGGTATAATAGATTTACTATCAATCATACCCAGAACTCAAGTAGGAATTGAAACAAATGGTTCATTACCAACAAAATCAAAACAACTAAATACTGCATTTATATATGAATTTAACCATTATGTAGTATCACCAAAACCACAAACTCCAATAGAAAATATAAAATTTTTTTCCAGACACTTAAATCGAGTATACTTCAAGTTTGTATATGATGGAAACTCAGAAACATGGGAATTTATAAGAAGTACCATAATGAAAATGGAAGTAATAAAAAGAAATCACATCTACTTAATGTCCGCTGGATGCACTTATGAAGAACTCCATGACCTTGACTTAAAAACAGTAGAGTTATGCAAGCAGTACGGATTTAATTTCTCACCACGATTACAGAGTTATTTGTATGGTAAGAAGCGAGGTGTGTAATATGCCATGGTTTGGTAAAAAGGAAAATGCAGAAGCATATAAAAACAAGAAATATCCGAATGGGGTTCGTGCCAAGATAAGAACACACAAACTAGCAGATGACGGATTTGTATATTTTGGCTTCAAATGCCGACCATTTGTACGCTCGAGTGTTCTTGCAAGGAGAATAACTCGACTCGAGAAAAAATTAGAGAAACTAACTGAAAAGAGAGCCCACAAGTAGTGGGCTCCCAATTTTTGGTGATGTTATGGGTAGAAAAAAGATATTTGCAATGACTTGGGCAGAGTATGAAGAGTTATGCAATACACTAAAAGAGTTAGTAGAAAAATCAGAAGTTATATTTAAATCCATCTTGGCCATATCAAGAGGTGGACTTCCGGTTGGTGTTTATCTATCACACCAATTAAAATTACCACTCTTTGTCATATCGGCTAAATTCTATGATAACTTTGACAACACCACTTTACATATAGACCCTCAAATATCTGGTGTAGGATATTTACAATCTCCTATACTTGTAGTGGATGAAATAAATGACACTGGTGCTACTCTAGCTGGAGTAAAAGGTCATATTCACAATATTGGATTTGAAATTGGAACTGCTGTACTACTGGAAAGAAAACATGCTAAAGTTAGAGCTGACTTTGTAGCAAAAAGAATTAAAACAAAAAGTTGGATACACTTTCCATATGAAAAACTTCCAACAAGAATTATGTATGAAATATGGGGATTCTCTAAGGTGAATTGAATGAATAATATAAAACTTCAGTACTTACCTGTTATATTTAATAACAGATATAACTGGTGGGAAGCCCAATATGGGCAGACTCTCATGTACGGCTTGCTCTCTGCTGGAGATGCTTACTATGGAATTAAATCAGATAACACCTTTCACAAGCCAGAGGGCATGGAATTGTATGTAGACTCGGGAGGATTCCAAATTGTTACTCAAGATGCATTCCTTAAGCCTGAACAGGTAGCAGCATGGCAGGATTCGGTCAATGGAGATGTAAGAATTACACTAGACCATCCACCAAGATATGTAATTCCTGAGACAGACACTGTAATCTATCTACATGGCAAGGCATTTGATACTTGTCTCGAAGAAACCTGCACTAACTCACAAATAATGAAGCAGTCATATCAAAAGGCAGGGAAATTCTATGGGGTACTACATGGAATCGACAAAAATGGAGTAACTAAGTGGTTTGAGAGGCTAAATAGTGTATGTGCATTCGATGGATGGTGTATTTCCATAGCGAGGAAGGCAGCAGACCCATTTGAGTTGAAAATGAAAATTCTCGGAGAGAATGGAGTAAAGAGAATACATCTTCTTGGAGAGTCTAATTTCAAAGTGTTAATAAAAACTGCTAGATTAATGAGGAAATATGGTATAGAGTTTTGTACATTTGACTCTACCAGATACATTGCAACTAAATTCTCAAATATATTTTATCCAACAATCGAGAATTTTGTAACATGGTTTGGTAGAGAGGATGGTAAACCAGATTTAAGATTAGCTTGTGACTGTCCAGTGTGCAGAGCACTAAAACCAAATGAAGCACTAGAGCGAGGAGATGAGGTTGAGTTCGGATACATAGTGAGTATGCATAATATTTATCATACTCAAAGAATCGCTGATGTAGCAGCAGAGCTGAGTAAATATACAGACACTTATAAAGAACTTGCAAGACTTTATGAGAACATAAAACTTCCAATTCTACTAGATTTGGCTCAACAATTGAGTGAGTTTAAGTAAGAGGTGAAAAAATGCCTAAATTTGTAGTATTAGGGTCTTGCAGACATGAACCTTATGAAGTATTAATAATGCCTAATAGATTGAATAATGAACCAGAAGACCCTGAAAAAGCTTATGTTGAAGCGTGTAAGAAATTCTACCCAGCTATGGACAAAGCTGATATAATTATTGTCTATAATCCAGACTACATAGTAGGTGAACATACACAAAAAGATATAGACTATGCTAGGTCAAAGGGTAAAAAAGTTATATTCACTCATCCGACAGAACTAGATAGTGATTTACATAATGGACATTGAGGTGATGATATGGCAACTATGATGGATGCAGCAATAGCAGTCAAGAAACAATTAGAAATGGGAATACCAATTCAGATAAATGACCAACCTTACAACATAAAATTAGAAAAGGATGGATTGTATTTGGAGACTAAACTTGGTCAAATGAGATGGATACTTGTTCCTTTTGAAAAGAAGGTGAAAGAATGAATGGAAATAGAAAGGTAATGAATTGGTCAGAGTTTGTAGCTACTGCTGAGAAATATCCTAAACACCTCTTTGGTACTGCAGACATAATTACAAAAAGACAAAAGTTTAGTACAGAGTATTGCAAGAAAAAAGGTTGGGATATCAATAATTTAACTACGGACCAGATAATGGAAATTCGAGACCAAGAAGAGTGGAAAAATCCAAGGTGATGTAAATGAAAGAGTGTACAAAATGTGGTGATATCTGGCCAATTGATTCAATTATATTCTGTCCACATTGCGGACAAAAATTAACTCCAGCAAAAGTAATCAAATGTCAATGTGGAATGGAGTATCATATTAGTATTAATTATAAATACTGTATAATTTGTGGAAAGCCATTAGTCAAACCTGAGGTGAAATCATGAAAAGTACAATATCAAGACCAGAGTCGAAAAATGAAAAGAAAATAGGCAAAATAATAAATAAATATCAGGGTGAAATAGCTAAAATATGTCATGCTATGGAAAAAGAAATGATGCTCATTGAAAACTCAACTGAAGGAGATTGGGCAATATTTTTCTACAGAGCAGAGATAACATTTAATTACCAAATATCCAGACTAAAGAAGTATATATGGGACTATCCTCGCTCATATAAAGTATGGTTAGGAAAAAATAAATTATGGACAAGAAAAAATAAGAAGGTTAAAAAATGAAAGTTTGTCCTGAGTGTGGTAGAAAACTTATGGGTGACAAAATGAAAGTCTGTCCAACCTGTGGTAGAAATCTCAACAAGAATATGCACAACTGGTCCGAGATAGTTGCAGGATTCGGTGCATTGTTAGCTCTACTACCAATAATAAATTTTGTTGCTAAATATGATAAGTATGCAGCAATAGATAGTATGGGAGGATTTATTATACTTTATATAGCTTGTGTAGTTCATTTATATTCCGAGGTGAGAACAAAATGAGAACTGAAGTAGAAGTAAAGATTGCACTTAAAGCTGCTAATGATTTAGTTCCTAATTCTGCATTTCAAGAAACAACTCAAACTATAACCATAGCAGTGTTGGAGTGGGTACTTGGTAAAAGAGAAGAAATAGAGATATGAAGGTGAAGATATGCCAGAAACATATAAGGTGTATGTAAAGTGTCAGAATTGTGGATATGAAGGTGTGGTTGAATTACCAAAAGAACAAACAGTACTAACTTCAAGATGCCCTACTTGTGGATGCATTGAGTTACACAGAGCTGGAATTTAGGTGATATAATGGAAGTAAAAACAAAAGTGTGTGATATATGCAAGAGTAAAATTTCCACAATTAAGTGTTTCCTTTGTGGAAAGGATATATGTGATGACCATAATTTTGGTGGTAAGTATGCTAATGTATATGTAGATGTAATAGTGTACAATGATATTGTATTCGATGTAAACTCCAAAATTCCACTCATTGACTGTTGTCCTGACTGCACAGAAACTCTTAAAGATATTAAAAAGAGTGATGATGGCAGAATAATGCAAAAAATGGTGGATAAAGAAGCAGAAGATATCAAAAATTGGGTATTAAATATGTTGAGATTAAGTAAGAAGGTGAAATAAATGGAAGAAATCTGTTCACATTGTAAGCTGTCAAAGGACAAGAGATGGTTCCATGTAGTGAGAGGTGAAAAAGTTTGTGGAAATTGTTATCAAGATTTGATAGAAGCATTTGAAAAATTGATATCAACTCCTTTACCACACTGGATGGGTGCGAAAATTTGGATAGGAAAAGAAAAAGAAGGTGAAGTGGAAGAAATAAGGATATTCACTGATGCAGCAAGTATAGAAGATATCTCTACAGCTCTGCACCTACATCCAGAAGCCAAAGCAATATACTTCGGACACTCAATAAATTGGGATGCAGTAAGAGAGTACTATAAGAGAATCCACTGCATAGTCGAAGTAGATTATCCAGAAGAAGTAGAACCAGACCTAATGGGAAAAATAACTGTTGTACTCAGAGTACCAAACTGGATTACTTTTGTAAAGACAATCAATCACAACATAGTTTTTGTAAATCCAGTTCAAATGTACATGCCTACACCTAATATGAATACATGGTCAGGACAAAAGGTATATGAAAAAGATGAGGTGATAAAATGAAAATATACCAATTCGAGCTGACAAACAGATGCAATATGAAGAAGTGCAGATACTGTCCAACAGGGTTGAACAATCTCAACCGCCCAAAAGGATTTTCTCGACCTCAAGTCGAAGATGCAGTACTAGCACACATAACCAACACCAAAGATGAAATACTCTGGCTCAATGGATGGGGAGAACCACTAATGCACCCATACTTGGAAGTCATTATAGATAAGTTTGTTGGACATGGTATTCCAGTGGGATTAAATACTAATGGTGTTCTATTAACACCCACCCGATTAAAAGACTTGATAAACAATGGTATAAGTAAAGTTATATTGAGTGTACATTCAAATGAAAGTATTGAAAATCTTCCAGATTTAGAAAAAGAATATGAAGAGTTCAAAAATATACTAACTCTGATTCAGCTCAAAGATAATATAAAACTAAAAACAAGATTTACAGTTGAAAAGAAAAAGCTCAGGAAAACTTTCTATACTGAAGAAAATCCTGACCTAAGAAGTGGACAGACATTCAAAGTGTGTAGTTTCCTTCATAATAGGGAATATGTAGTGTTATTCAATGGAAATATACTCAGGTGTTGTGACTCATGGAGAGGTCCAGTTCTTGGTAATATATTAAATACTAGTGATGTGGTGCATTTGGAGAATGAAGATTACTACTTGTCCAAGTGTGCTAATTGTGAAGGGTATGGTAATTGGGAAAAAGAAACTGAGAGGGTGAAGAAATGCAAATGAAAAAGAGTGTATATGCTACTTGTAAGGTTGAAGGATTCCATTTTTGGCTTGAAGCTCCAGACATGGTTAAATATCTTAAAAATGTTCATCGTCATATGTTTCATATAAAACTCATTATAGGTGTAGATGGAGAGAATAGAGAAATAGAGTTTATATTAATGAAACATTGGTTGGAGAATACAGTAAATCATATACTAATAGAGCCATCAAATAAATCATGTGAAATGATTGCACAAGAAATAATAGGATTAGCTAAAGGAGTATATGGTGAGCATAGACATTACACTTGTGAGGTCTCGGAAGATGGTGAAAATGGTGCTATAGTGGAGATGAATTAATGACTCAACCACTACTTCATTGGGTTCCGATAGAAGCTCATGAAATGAGATATACAGCTCAATGGGCAAACTGGTTCCCGAGTATGTTTAACAATAACAAAATACCATTCTGGATGTATAATGCAATTGGTAATGGAAAACTCAAACCTGGTGAATTTCTTTCACCAAGAACAGTAAGTATAAAAATATTTCAACTCTCTCAAATGATAGAGGAATTAATAAAAAACAAATCCAAACCCAGTAACATATTGTTTGGAGATATTTGGTTTCCGGGTATAGAAGCTATACAATATCTCAAACAGATGAGTGAGTACAAATATGCTAACTCCAGTATATATGGATTTCTTCATGCAGGAACCTACGACTCTTGGGACCGAACAAATCAACTCGGGGTGACAAAATGGGGTTATGGATTTGAAGATTCCATATTCAATATTATTGAAAAGATATTTGTTGGGTCAAGATATCATTTAACATTAGTCTGTGGTAAGAGAGATATAGACCCAGAACAGGTAGTAGTTACAGGTATGCCAGTTGATATAGATGCACTGAGTAAAATACCACAAATCCACAACAGAAAAGGAATAATATTCACTGGAAGACCTGTAATAGAAAAAGGAATTGATATAGTAAGTGGTGTTAGAAAAAAAGGAATTGATATTACTATTACTCAACTACTCAAACCACACCTAAGTAAAGAGCGATATTACAATTTACTTGTAAATTCAGAGGTTGTATTTGCACCATCAAGACAAGAAACATTTGGTTATGGAGTAGTAGAAGGTATGGCTTGTGGTTGTATACCAGTAGTTCCAAATGGGTTATCATTCACTGATTATGTTCCAGCTGAGTGCAGATACAATGATGAGTATGAAATGATTGAATTACTTAAAAATCCACCAGATTTTACTCGATTAGAATTACTTGAATGGGTAAAGAAATATGATTTTAGGGTAGTAATCCCTAAAGTATTGAAAGAAATGGATTACAAACTGAGTGGAGTGGATGAGCATGCCGAAGTGCAATGGGTGTGGAAAAGAAATAAAAGGGAGTCTATTCTATGAAAGAAAGTTCAAGAATAAAAGTTATTATTCTTGTTCAGTACCATGCAGGCAAACTGTTGAACTTAAGATTAGGAAGATAAGAGGTAATCAAAAAGAAGACCCAACACCAGACCCAGTTAGGCATATTAAAAATAAAAAGAAAAATTATAATTCATATCAGAAGGTAAAAATAACAGTTATACAATTGGAAAATATTCCAACATGGCCTGGTATAGGTGATGGTAAGTGATAAAGCCAGAAGAACTTCATGAACTCAAAGAATTTATAGATTACTTACTTGCACCTGAGTGTAATGATAATATACTTGTAGTTACAGGTCCAATTGGATGTGGTAAAACAACTAAAATTAAAAATATACTGCAAGCACATCCTGATTACGATGTTGAATATTTCTTTGGTAATCTACCAGATTTGGGACAACAATTCACTTCATGTACTTTGACTTCAAAAAAGATAATTAGGGTGATAGACCCGGCAGATGGATTAAAAGATATTCCATTCTCCATAACTAAATTCCGATGCAAGTATATAATTGTTGCTGACAGATTAAAAAATCTACCAATATGGTGTGGAAAATTATTAAATGCTAAAATTCGTCCACCTAGTCAGGGAGAATTGTATGATTATATGAAATCAGTTAATCCTAATTTCGACAAAGACTCACAATATTACTATGAGTTTGTCATTAGAAATAATGCACCAGAATTTATCACAAACTACTATGAAGCTTATTTCTATGTACTAATGCATGATGTGTTTGAACTTCCTCAAAAAATAGAGGAAACTAGTCCTTGGGAATTGGTAAAGATGATTAGAAGTGGACAAAATCCAGACATTCCTATATCTCCATTTCATTTGGAAATGTGGTTGAATGGATTAGTTGGAAGTCCAGATGGAATAGAAGCAATGTCTATTGCCGATATGGTTGATGGTAGTACAAAGGGTAAAATAGTTCAACACTCTCCAAGCAATAAAATACAAACTCAATTTGTAAAAACAATAATAGCTAACTCAGAAAAATTCTTGGATTACAGACCTTATTTCAAGAAAAAAGAAAAAGTGAAAGAAGTCGAAGAAATTGAGTTCGGAATAACCAAGAAATCAGAAAAGAAAAAAGAGGAAATCAAAACAGTGAATTTGTTTGACTTTGGATGAGGTGAATAGTATGGGAGAAAATCTTATGGATGGATTAATGGATGAATTGAATAGAAATAGAGAACTACTAAAAGAATATCAGAAAATTCCAACTGGAATGTTCGGTGCAGCTTTTATCAAAAATGATATAGAGATGGGAGAAAAAGCTATAAGAGAAGGTGACACAGTAGAAATGGTGAAAGCATATGCAAGACTCAAAGAAAATAAGTGAGGTGAGATGAGTGGGATATGTTCACTATAAGACCATTCATATCTGCAATTTTAGTAAGTCAGTTTGTAATGGTCCTAAAATGGAAAATGGTTACCCAAACTGTCAAGAGTGTACAACACATGAAAATTTTGAAAATCCGACAAAGGTGAAATTATGATACTATTCAGTAGGAGAAAATCAATAAAAGAACAATTTGAAACCTACTGTAAAAAAGAAACCAAGATACTACAAGCTAAGGGTAACATATCCAAATCTTCATATATTCCACCAGGAGTAGATTTATTCATAGCTTGGCTACTAACAGAAAAAGATGGTAATAAAATATTAAAAGAAATTTACACTGATTATAAAAATAACCCATTTAAGGTGAAAAAATGACTATACACCTTCACACAATGACCTACAATGACTTCCAACTACTACCATACTTCTTCATGAATTATGATGACCTAGACCCTAAATACTATTTCTATGATTGGGGTTCAGATAGTAAAAGTCTTGAACTAATAAAATCTCACCCAAACACCGAAATAATATCAGACTTTCCACATGAAACTCTCGATGACAACATACTAATGAACCTAAAAAACACTGTCTGGAAAAAATCTCGGGGAGTGACAGATTGGGTCATTGTTTCAGACCTCGATGAGTTTCTTTATCATCCAAGACTAAAAGAACTTCTTGAAATACTCACTCGAGAAAAATACACTATAATTAAACCTGTAGGATATGATATGACTAGTGAGGAAGTTCCAAGTAATCCAAATGAGTTCATAATAAAACAAATTAATTGTGGTTTAATGAATCATTTAATGGATAAATATATTTGTTTTAATCCTAACCTAATTCAAGAAATCAATTTCAGACCTGGTTGTCATACTGCACTACCAATTGGGGAAATAAAATACTATTTCCACCCAATGATGAAGTTATTGCATATGAAGTATCTTGGGTTAGGATATCTAATGGAGAGAAGGGAATCTATGGCAAGTAGGTTGAGTGAGTATAATAAGCAAACAGGCTTCGCTTCCTACAGTTTAAATACACCAGAAGAAATGAAAATAGAGTTTATGGAAGCTGTGGAAAGGTCAAAAAAGATATTTTAGGCTACTCTTTCTAATTCAATATCATAACCTTCTTCTTCATCAAAATCAAATCCACCTTTAATACCTATAGCTTCTACTGCATCATTTATATTATCAGCTATAGCAAACCACTCACCTTCATTACGTTCAATATATAATTTTGCACCTGGATGACTTTGTCCAAGCTTAAAAATTTTACCAAATTGTGAAAATTCATCTTCCCCTTCAGGCAAATACAACACTATAGGTCTCATTCATCCCACCTTCATACACCTACTGGCTTCCACCATTGGTCATCTTCATTGCTTTCTGGTTTACTTCCTGCTCTATCCTCAGGCTTTTTGAAAAGGTCATCTATAGTCATTCCTCTCTTTGCTAATTCATTTACTATCCATTCTTGATATGCAGCTCTTCTTCCATGCTCTTGTTCAACCCACTCAGCTGCATCATCTATCTTGTACCACTGACTATCCTGCATTGGGTCAGCCACTTGTGCAGGCTCATTGCTCAGAGGGTCGGTGGGTCTGTAGTCTGTATAACCATCTCCAAACTCTTCCTGCCATCTA
>Ga0187878_1004551_pt1 | contig 10728 bp, 15 predicted proteins | sample June2016WEW_17_1_FD_132979 | JGI IMG/M metagenome (GOLD analysis project Ga0187878, IMG submission 132979) | Peatland microbial communities from SPRUCE experiment site at the Marcell Experimental Forest, Minnesota, USA - June2016WEW_17_150 | ecosystem: Environmental > Terrestrial > Soil >...
GAGGCCGGCGAGGGCATTGCGGCCGAGATGGACCGTTTGCGCAAGGAACATAACTATGATTTCCCTGGCGGATTCCCTGCGCGTGACTGGACGGGCTTCCAGAAGGAAGCAATCGCAGCTATCAATCGAATAAAACAGGAGGTTGTCAATGAGTGATCCAACTGACATTCAATCAGAAGAAATTGTAAGTGCGGACATTGTGCCCGTTGCCAATTTGTGCGTCCCTGGCGACGCCACAATGGATCCCGACACCCTCGGAGCCAACCCGGATATTACCGGCGCGGAAAACAGGAAACCGGGAGCGCGGGGCGGAAGCAAAACTTCGCCGTCAAATGCCGGTAACGCGGGCCACCAGTAGAGGGGTGCGTGATGTACCGCTATAGCATTGTTCCGCAGCCGGACCAATTTCAACAGCACCTTGCCAAGCTCTTTATCCGGAGCGCAGCTAAGGAACTGAAGCTCACATGGGAGCCGCTCGTCTACTGGTTCACGCCGGATCCCCTCGGCACAATCATTCGTGATCAGAACGTACGCGGATTTACGAATGGTTATTTCGTGTGGTTCCTGCTGGGACTCGAGGTTCCTGAACTGCGCATTGTGGCGCGTCATGAGGTTCAGCATTGTCGCGATTTGCGAGCCGACAGCAAGGAATATCAATTTTACGACGACACCCAAAAGCAATTACTTGAGTTGCGTGCGGAATCTTTCGAACACGCGCGCATGAACGCAGAAGAGACCGTATTGGTCACGATAGGAGAAAAAACAATGAGCCATTGGGAAACTTTGGGAAGGGCAACACGGGCCGCCTTGGCAAAGGGCTTCGGTCGCCACAACGAGGCGGCTTTCAGTCACCAGATTTGCATCGAGCTTGACGCGATCGACCCGGGATGGCGCAGCCGCACATCGGCGGAAGTGCCTTGCGATCTGCAGGCGGAGTACGAAAGGTTACAAGATCCTTTCCTCGAGAACTGGGAAAAGGCGATCATTCAGAGGCGGATCAAGGGTATCAGGTAAAGGCCGAATTGGACGGGTTGGCAGCCGGGGCCCGATCACCTCACTTACCCGGCGCTGTAATTGCCGTTGAGGGGTGACAGCGGCTTCCCGTCTGTTTCCTTGGGGCTCACGATGGTACGCAAACGGAACTCACCAAGCCTACGGCGGCTCGAGCGCCGGCTGGATTCGCGCGACGCGGAGCTGCAGGAGATCCTCGGGCATGTACTTACCGGGTTCAAGCTGTTGACGGACAGCATTGGAAACATGCAGACCACGTTAAAGACGCGGCTGCCAATCTGGGGCGAACCCGAAGCCGAGCCGGCGAAAGTTCCAAAACCAAGCTAAGAGGGAAACATGGCAATTCAACAACCCAAACCCTGCAGGATATGTGGCCAGCTCACGCATAGCCGCTTGTGTCTTGATTGCCGCCGGAAGGAACGGGCCGGGCGTCGATATCCGCTTGAAGTCTGCAAACATTGTGGCCAGCGGATCTATGAGCCGCTCATGATGCACCTGAATTCGTGCAAGGCGTACAGAACATGGTCAGGGCCGCACGCATAACCCGTCGTGTTGCTCGACTGGTTTTCTGGATGTTGGGAGATGTATGTTGACGGGGAAATCAACGCCAAGAAAGGCAATCAGAAACTTCTGTGAGGATTGCGTCGGCAGCGTCCATCTTGTGCCCGACTGCGGAGGCGATACCTTGTACGACGGTCCCTGCATGTTTCTGCCTTACAGGCTCGGACATGGAAGACCGTCCGTCAAGCTCATTCGCAAGTTCTGCATATACTGCATGGGCGGCCACATCACCTTGGTCAAAGACTGCCCAAGCAAGGGTTGTTTCCTGAAACCGTATCGCATGGGGAAGAACCCGAACAGCCATCGCCCGGGGAAAGCCTCTAATTTCCGTAAAAAGCCTCCAGAGCCGTGTTTTTTGGATCAAGGTTCAATCGAGAACTCAAAAGCAATGGTAGGGGCAGAGGGCGAGTGAGATGGACGGCGAGATATTGACTGTTCCCATACCGCGCGGGGCGGATCTCCCCGACAAGGTGAACGGCGACCTTGCTTTCGAAATAGCCGACACCGGGGGCTGTTATGAGGTAACAGCCTCCGGCCGCAACCCTTATCGGAGGACTTATGGTTCGTTACGAATGCGACAGGTGCAGCCAGTCAGTTCACCCGCGTGATGTGAGGACTGGACGAGTCACGCACCTTACCGACTCCACCCTGGCCTTTGAGCTATGCCATAACTGCTTTGTGGTGTTGCGTAGTTTTCTCCGTGGTGATGCCGTGGCCGCTGTCGGTACCCTGCCGGACGCCTCAAGGGCCACCGCTGCACATGGCTGTGCGACTGCTGAGGCAGGCTTTTTTGGGGATACATCGGTATAGGCCTGCTCCCGATCGTCGATCCTGGGGCAGCACAGCGCAAAGTTTTGGAGGCATCATGGCCAATTCGAGAGAAATCCTGCATATTGCTAAAAAATCTGAGTTGTTTCAATGCATTCAATACGAGGCCCATTTTGAAGGCGACGAGCTCTGTCTTTCATGGGACAAACGCTTGCACATGATAACCGGTACCTTGCCTTGCGTTCAGATCCTCATTCCTATCAACGTAGACAGATTCCAGTTGAAATATATGCTGAACGAGCTCACCGACCATGTTAAGGAAACCTTTGATGACGCGCTTCGTGGTCTACGGCAGAATAGCGCGATACCATCTAACGATAGCGCGGACGACTTGCCTTTTTGATCGTCCAAGCCAGGTAGAGGGTCGCCCGCGCGCGGAACGAAGGGCCGGGGAGTTCCTTATCGAGATGAAGAAGAGCGGGGAGAGGGATTCGGGTGGACGAGGTAAAATTGAGTCGAGGAATGCGACTCAATTATCTGACCTCGGCATAACCCGCGACCAGTCCAGCCAGTGGCAGGCAGTTGCCAGAGTTCCGCGCGATGATTTCGAGGAAGCGCTGAGCGAACCGGGAATACCAAGCACTGCTGAGAAAGCGATCGAAACCGAGTGTACTACACCGCGACTATACCCGAGTACACACGCATGAAACCCGCCATCCATGCGGCTTTGCGGGGCATGAAGAAATAGGTTGACAAACTGTAATGACGTAATGATAATCTTACACTATGCACATTCTAAACGTGAAAATCTCCGACGAGCTACACAAGCGATTCAAGCTGGCTTGCGTCCACGAAGAGAAGATCATGAGCGACGTGGTACGCAAGGCAATCCAGGAGTTTGTGGAGCGATCCGAGAAGAAACGTACCAAACGCTAACAGCAGAGCGCGACCGGCACCGGAGTCACCCGGCACCGATCGCTGACCCTGCATTCCTAACTGGAGGAAAGCATGGCTGAAAACAGTGTATCAGAACCACGTCATTTTCTCATCCTGCCGGCAGAGAGAGCCGCGGCGATGGGCATGTCCGAACAAACAAAGCTAACCTGGACCACAAATCACCCGGCAAGTCACTACGGCATGGGCGTCCTGCTCGACCCGGACGAAGACCTGCTCGACGGGGCGCACTTCCGGGAGTTGCGCGATACCCTGGGCGCCACGATCGAAACCGACCAGCCTGAGAAGGTCTGCCGGGCCTTGGGCGTGCCGATCGGCGAGCCGGGCATTGTGCGCCCTGTGTTTGCCCACAAAGACCTTGACGGCACCTGGGCGCGCCTGCTCGAGGACGGCACCCTTGAAATGAGGGATCCGAACTCGGGCCAGGGATGGGACCCGGAGGGCAAGCCGCGGCACCAATACCGCGTCGACGGCTGGCTCCTCAAAACCCGCAGGCTGCCGCCGGCCAGTGTCGGCGATCGCTGGCGGGGATTCATCGATGCACCCTGGTGGGAGCCGATACTACGTCTGCCACCGGGCGGCGTTATCCTGGACTACTGGCAATTCCATGCCAAGGATGTCCGGGGTTTCGAGTACTCCTCGCAAGCCGAGAGCGCGGCTCTCCATGTTGCGGCCTACACTCCGAACGGGCGCGAGGTGCGCTATGTGGAGGGCGGCGGCTATACCGTTCAGCCGGAGAATGACAACTATTGGCTGCAGGTGCCCGATCTTGAGACGGCGCAAGTTGCCTACCATCACCCGGAGCAGATAAGGGGCATCGACCGGCCGAAAACAAACCAAGGGCCATCCGCTTTACCCGATAACGCCCTGCGAACCGCACTTGAGGCGCAAAATCAATCAGACCGGGCTGCCAAGCAAGATCCCGGATCCCCGATGCCACCTGAAGGCTATCCTGCTATCCCCGATGTGACGGTGGAGGGCAACTTCGGATCTGCCAAAGTGCTCGGCTACCACATCCTGCCAAACCAGAAGCACGCGGAATGGTACTACCACGGCCAATTGCGCGAGCCGGGAGACGGCCTTGAGCCGATCCTGCTCGATGCAACCATGCCATATCTGACCAACAAGCCTATCCCCGCAGGATGGGAACGGAAGGAACGCACCCGAACAGAACTCTACGCGCGCCTGGTCGGCAATCCGATTCTCCTGGAGCAACGTGCGCAAGCACTGGACCACAGATACCGGCATGCGCTGGCGACGGCGCCGGGCTGGCTCTTTCTTGCGGAGCTGCAGGATTGAACTTCCTCCAACGTCCAGATAAGAAAGGATCAATATGAATTGCCCTATTTGCTTCGACTCCGCGGGAAATCGCCGGTCAATGGATCGCGTGGCCGTCTGCCACAGCGGCGCATGTTATGTATTGTCCGCGCCAGGCCGAGAGGCTGTCGCTGGCCCTGGACTGGTCGCGATTGATGGTCCAGAGATCCCAGTGCGGGAAATCCCGACCCAAACGCCCCATATCGGCGACCATTGTATGGAATGTCATAACCTGACTTTCGGATAGTGAACGCATTCAACCGGGCTCCTGGGCGACCTGGGAGCCCGCGGAGCCCCTCAAGTGGCAGAGAAGGAAGCCGACGCTCTTATCCTGGCATCGCCGGAGCGCAAACGCATTTTGCGTGATCTGCTGAATCGGGCAGACTCATGGTCGGCCGCCGATCGGGTTCTCTATCGCGAGATGATTGAGGGCGAATTCAGAAGCACGCTGAGGACAACGACCATTGATGACAAAATCGAATTGAAGATAGAAACGGATCACTTCATCAATCTTGTTTGTGCGGGTGTGTCGGCGGACCAGGCGCACGAGCGAGCGGTCAAGGTGGCTTACGAGGTCATCCATGGTCCGCAACGGACCGAAGGCCAGAAGGAGCGGGAGCGCAGAAGGGCATACCGCGAGGCCGTTACGTCTTACCGGGGAGCGGCAGCCGTAACACATACTCGGTGGAATGAGTGCATCACGGCTTGCATCGTTTGCGGAAAGTCTTTACCTGGTGGACCTCTTTGGCGTGGGGGCAAGCGTGCCGATGCTGCTTACTGTGGGAGCGCTTGCCGACAGAGGGCGTATCGACGACGGATTTCCCTAGAAAAATAGCAGTACCATCAACCGGAGCCTGACAACGGGCTCCTGGAGGGCAATCATGGGCCTGCGATTCCGACGAACCGTGAAAATCCTTCCCGGTGTCCACTTGCACATCAGCAAGAGCGGAGTCAGCGCAAGCCTCGGGCGCCGGGGCGCAAGCCTTAACGTCGGTCCTCGAGGGAAGTATCTAACCCTCGGGCTGCCTGGCACTGGCATTTCTTACCGCGAGAAGCTACAGGAGCACCATGAGGTGGCGCCGCATGTTCAGGGGCCGGAGCTGCCGTGGATCTTGATCCTTGTCATTCTTGCGGCCTTGGTTTTGATTCTCTCATTGATTTGGCGAGGTTAATTTCTGGAGGGCATTATGGCAAAGCGAAAAGGGGACGGGATCTATAGGCGCGGCAAGTCCTGGCGTTTGGACGTTTGGATTCACGGCGAACGATATCAAGTTACGCTGGGCAAGAACATCAGCCGAAGCGTGGCTCTGGAGCTGGCTCAGGTTGAACGGGTCAAGATCCTACAGGGTGAGGCAGGGATCGGCCAGAAGAAACGCAAGGATATGACCTTTGAAAAGGCCAGGGAGGCATTCCTGGCGGCGGCCGCGGCCAACAACCGCGCGCACACCCTCCGGGGATACCAGCAGCACCTCGATAAACTGGGTGAAACCATCGGCCAGAAGAACCTCAGTGAGATTTCCCCATTCCTGCTCGAGAAGCACAAGCAGAAGCGGATCGCAGATGACGCTCCAGTGGGCTTTAACCGGGAACTCGGCACCCTCAGGACCCTGATCAACTGGTGTGTCGATACGGGCAAGTTCGAGGGAGCAAATCCCACCAAGAAAATAAAGCGAATCCAGGAATCCCGAGGCCGGGAGCGTTTCCTGGAACCAGAGGAAGAAAAAGCACTCCTCGCAGTGGCCAAAGAACCCTTGCGGACCATGCTGATGTGCGGAATCTATGCGGGGCTTCGGATCCCATCCGAGGTTCTTTCCCTTCAGTGGCAGGACGTCGATCTAAGGCGCGGATTCCTGACTGTACAGGGTGCCTTCGCGAAAAACGGACAGACCGCGACACTACCCCTCAACCCGGATCTCCGGAGGGCTCTGGAGGGCCTGAAGCGGTCCAGCACGGGCGATTATGTTTTCACAAAACCGGACGGGAAACCCTACCGGACGATTCAAAACATCTTCCGGACGGCCTGCAATCGGGCGGGGCTGGGCGATGTTTCACCGCACGTCTGCCGGCATACCTTCGCATCGAGGTTGTCTGACAAGGGCGTGAGCCTCCGGACGATTCAGGAGCTGGGAAGATGGGCCGATATTCGCATGGTGCAACGCTATGCGAATGTCAACGAACGCATGATGAAAGAGGCAGTTGCGATGCTTTCCGAGCAAGTCCCTCCCGCTATCCCTCCAGCCTCGGAAGCCGAGCAAATTCCTACCGAATCAAGACGCCTGCAAGCTGTTGTCGGGGAATAACTTGGAGTTTGGTAGCGCTACAGGGATTCGAACCCTGGTTTGATGGCTGAGAACCACCCGTCCTAGTCCCCTAGACGATAGCGCCGCCTCAAGATTGGCGCATACTACCAAACCTGGGCGTTGCCCGTCAACCGGAACTGCCCATCGTCAGCCCTATGCCAACTGCCTAAGTTTTTCGTATCAAGTCGATTCCGTGCTAGCATCTGCGTTTTCAGTGGGGGAGAAAATTGAAACGATATTCCGCATGGCTCGTGGTCTTCGGTTCGGCGCTGTGGGGAACCGACGCCCTGTTCCGCCGCCCCTTGACCACAACACTCTCCCCGGTGACGATTGTACTGCTCGAGCACTGCGTCCTTGCGCTGGTGATGTTCCCCGTTGTTCTCAAGTATCGCCGCGAGTTCCTGGGCCTACATGGGCGGGATTACGCAGCCCTGCTGGTTATCGCGCTTGGCGGATCGGTCGCTGCTACGAGCTTGTTCACATTCGCCATAAAATACGACAACCCGAGCGTGGTGATCCTCCTGCAAAAAACGCAGCCGCTCTTCACGGTGTTCCTGGCGCGATTGTTTCTCGGGGAGCGTCCGGCGAGATGGTTTTGGGCCTGCTTTGCCTGTGCCACGGCCGGGGCCTACCTCATGTCGGCCCCGGACTGGCAGAACGGCCTGCCCTCGAATCCCGGCCACCCGGCGATTGTTCTGAGCGCGATCGGTGCTGCAGCGCTCTGGGGAAGCGCTACGGTTTGCGGCCGCTATGTGGCGCCCAAAATCTCGACCCCATTTCTGACGGCGCTGCGATTCCTTTGCGCGCTGCCGGCATTGGCAATCCTCTACTCATTGCAGCCGGCACTCCAGCGGCAGCTGCCGACCGATTTTTCTTCGGTTGCCCGTGTCGCCGGGATGGCACTCATCTCCGGCCTGGCCGCACTACTGATCTATTACAGAGGATTGCGGTCCACCCCTGCCTCGATCGCTTCGATCTGTGAGCTGTCTTTCCCGGTCACGGCTGTGGCCGTGAACTGGCTGATTCTGGATGCACGGCTATCCGGCGTACAAATCGTAGGTTCCGGCGTCCTGATCGCCTCGGTGACTGTGCTGGCCTACGCACACGGCCGGGAGCAGAACACAACCACAACGGCCGGCCCTAAGCTCATTCGCTCCTAGAAATTGCAGAGTCACGAGTACAAACTCTCCCACTATCGAGAAGGGGGAAAATACCTTGCCATCGATAAGAGCTGAGAATATGATTTGGGGCAACATGAACGCTAACAACAGTGCGCTAGGAAAAGTGTTGCTGGCATCGCCGCGCGGATTTTGCGCGGGAGTGGTCCGAGCTATTGATATTGTGAACCTCGCCCTCGCGCGCTTTGGCCTGCCTCTCTACGTCAGACGGGAAATCGTCCACAACAAATATGTTGTCAACGAGTTAAGGCAGAAGGGAACGATTTTCATCGACCACATCGAGGAAGTTCCGCCGGGAAATATCGTCATTTTCAGCGCCCATGGAGTCTCCCCCGAGGTGAGGGCGGAGGCGCTTCAAAGGCAGTTGAAGGTCATCGACGCAACTTGCCCGCTGGTTACCAAAGTGCACTTGGAGGCGATCAAGTATGCCCGCGAGGGATATACCGTGATCCTAATCGGCCATGAGGACCATGACGAGGTTATCGGCACCCTGGGTGAAGCCCTTGACGCGATCAGAGTCCTGGGCACGGTGGAGGAGGTCGACAACCTGGAGGTGCCCGATCCGGGCAAGGTGGCTTACCTGACCCAAACCACCTTGAGCCTGGATGACACCAGACATGTCATCGAGCGGCTGAGACAAAAATATCCGGAAATCCACGGCCCGTCATCCGAAGACATCTGTTATGCAACTCAAAACCGGCAGACGGCCGTGCTCGAGCTGGCCAAAAGCGCCGAGATTATTCTGGTAGTCGGTTCGGCCAACAGCTCTAACTCCTGCCGCCTGGTCGAGGTGGCCCAGAGCCAGGGAGTGCCCGCCTACCTGATCGATGATATTGCGAGCATCCGACCTGAATGGCTCACTGGGATCAGGATTGTCGGCCTGACGGCGGGAGCATCGGCGCCGGAAGGCCTGGTGGAAAGAGTGATCCACTATTTGAGCGAGGTCGGCTATCCGGAAGTTGAGACGGTCGGCGGCATCAGGGAGGACGTGGAGTTCGCGTTGCCGGCTGAACTGGCGCGTGCGCATCGGATGCCCCATTAGGTAGTGATTAGGGCCAAGATCAATGCTGCACGCTTAGGCAGTTTCGACTGGCTGGAAAGGAGGATGCGTCCGGCGGCGGGGACCTGCCGCGCACGGCAGCGTTGGCGCCGGACCGAATCCGCTTGAGTGGACGGGTATTGGGGCTTAGCCGGTAATGCGAGATCGCATCATGTAAGGGGCAAGATGCCGATCTTTCCGGCTGTTTGCCTCTCCGGCAGGCCCTGTTTTTGAAAATCCGTGCTTGCCATGAGGCATCAGAAGACGTAAAAGATTCGCTGCAAGGGTAATTAACAAGTTAGGAGACGGTCCCAGGAGTGGCAATGGCAGACGATTTTACATTCGTGACCGGCGCAACCGGTTTCATAGGCAGCCACGTGGTCCGTCTGCTTCGCATGCGTGGGGACCGGGTCCGGATTCTGGTGCGCAGGTCGAGCCGCTCACAGAACATCGAAGGCCTCGGCTGTGAAATTGTCGAGGGAGATCTGAGGGAAGCGAGTTCTCTGGTGCGTTGCGTCCAGGGCTGTCGCGTGGTCTATCACGTAGCCGCCGACTATCGCCTGTGGGCGCGAAACTCACAGGAGATCTACCAGAGCAATGTGGCTGGTACCCGAAACCTGCTCTCGGCTTGTTGTGAGGCGGGAGTCGAAAAGGTAATCTACACCAGCACGGTCGGGACGATCGGAATGCGGTCCGACGGCGTTCCCACCGACGAGGAAACACCCGTAGCTCTCGACGACATGATCGGCCACTACAAGCGATCAAAATTCATGGCCGAACAGGTTGCGCGAGAGTTCGCGCATGAAGGTTTTCCTGTGGTGATCGTGAATCCGACTGCCCCCGTCGGTGCCGGAGATATCAAACCCACGCCGACGGGCAAGGTAATCCTCGACTTCCTCCGTGGGCGGCTGCCGGCTTATGTCGACACGGGGTTGAACGTCGTGGCCGTCGAAGATGTCGCCCAGGGGCATATCCTGGCGGAGCGCAAAGGGGAGGTTGGGCAACGATATATATTGGGTGGAGAAAACCTGAGCCTCCGGGAAATTTTGGAGACTCTTGCGCGTATCTGCGGCAGGCGTGTGCCCAGGTTTCCGATGCCATGGACCGTGGCATTGGTCGCGGCCTACATGTCCCAGTTTTTTATGGGAACCATCCTGCGCCGGGAGCCGTCCATCCCTTTGGATGGAGTTAGAATGGCCCGTTACAAGATGTATGTCAGCAGTGAAAAGGCGCGTCGCGAGCTGGGATACAAGCCGAAACCTGCCGAGCAGGCGCTGCGGGAGGCGGTCGCGTACTTTCGTGACGCCTGGCGGCCGGATTCCGCCCAGGATCGCATTTCGAATCTGCGCGCGGGGACCGTGTGACTTGCGTCCAGGCATGTGAGGTTGGGACTCGATGCGGAAAGTGAGTGCTGCAGTCAGGGAAACGGATCCGGGAGCGCTGGTAGTGCCGGCGGAAATGCGCGCGGCGGTTTACCGCAGGGCGAATCGCATGGTGCTGGAAACAGTCCCGGTGCCGGAGATCCTTGACACGGAGTTGCTCGTCCGAATCCACTCATGCGGCGTCTGCGGCACGGATCTCAAAAAGATCGAGCTCGGCC
>Ga0187878_1004553_pt1 | contig 10725 bp, 8 predicted proteins | sample June2016WEW_17_1_FD_132979 | JGI IMG/M metagenome (GOLD analysis project Ga0187878, IMG submission 132979) | Peatland microbial communities from SPRUCE experiment site at the Marcell Experimental Forest, Minnesota, USA - June2016WEW_17_150 | ecosystem: Environmental > Terrestrial > Soil >...
CGTGCATCGAACCGCACGTCTTGATGTCGCTGAGCACAACTTTAGCCAGCGTTTTCGCCAGCCAGATCGGCTCCTGCTCAAATCCATAATTCTTCAATGCGATGACGTCAAGGTAATTGGCGTTGATCCAGATCGGACCCTGCCAGTTCGAATAGGGAATGATCATGATCTGATTGTTGTATTCCGGGTCCTGCTTTGACACCGAGCGGAATCCATATTCCGCGAGCATATGATCTTTGTTCAATAGGTACCTTTCAATCATCCCCCTGCCCTCGGATTTTGGCAGTATGTTCTCGATCAGCGGAACGAAGTTGGAGTAGCTTACGCGCTTGATGGCCATTCCATTGTCGCGGCGCAGATTGAAGAAAGATGCGTCCTTTCCGAACCAAAGATGTCGCAGCATTGCTTGCTTAAGGGCGGTTGTTTTGCTGTCGTAATAGACAACATCCTTAGAGTTGCCGAGCTTCTTCGCGATCGCTGCCATGGCTTCGTATTCACGAAGCTGGAAGGTATTGATATCGCAGCCCATGACCTGGTCGCGGTCTTTTTCATCATTGCCGACCGCCGGATTGTTGTCCGCGCCCGATTGCACGCCTATATCCCAGAAAAAGAGCCCATATTTGGAGTCATATTCTGTCGCCTCTCGGTATGAGATGACGGCCTTCAACCGGTCATAGATCGGTTTGAGCCAGTCGAAATCGTCCGTTTTCTTTGAAACCAAATACGCGCCTTGGGAAAGGAACGGCTTCATCGCAAACCTGCCGAATATCGGGCGCGGACCCTGCGTCGTTATGCAGCCGGAGACGTAGCCGTTGGCATCGACAGAGTCGACAAAATTGAGCACCCACCACTTTAAATATTTTGCATTCTCGCTGCTTTGATTCATCAAATGGTTTCCGATGAAGAAACCATCCCAATCCCACATCTGCTTATAGAAGCCGGCCGGTATGAGGTAATCGTGTTTGAGATACCCTTCCGCCGACATAATCGTCTGCGGCTGGAGTCTTGCGTAGGCAGTATCGACCTGCCTCAGCAATTCTTTGAGATCATCCTGTGGAGGACCTGCTTCCTTGACATGATTCTCGCCGACCGCCATGAGGGCAATGGCCGGAAGACATAACATAAATGAAACTGCCGCTGATGCCGTCAGCAGACAGCGCGGCCGATTGATCGTGTGCGGACTCATCCTGGCTTCACCGTTTCCTGAGATTGGGGGCAGAGGGCAGGGGTCCGGAAAATTTACTTTTGGCACCGAGGATCGAGAATCAGCGAAAGGGCAAAAGCAAAAGTAAACCTTCCAGACCCCGGTCTTCGTGACTGTCCCCGAAAGCCTGTCATTCGGTACGAGTTTCCGGCTTCTTCGGCTGATCGGTCTTGAGTTGCGGCACGAGATCGACGAGCTTCTTCAGATCGATACCGGAGAGGCTTTCGACGATCGGCGGCAGCTGGGCCATGATCTCCGTCACATCGCGGGTGACCTTGCCGGCGCCGGCGCCCGAACCGTCGCCGCCGGTGCTGACGATGGTAATCGATTCGGTCTTGCTCAGCGGCTGGGCGATGGCCTGGGCGATTTCCGGCAAAGCCTGAAGGATGAGTTGGATTACGGCCGCCTGGTTATAATCTTTCCAGGATGCGGCCTTCTTAGCCATCGCCTGGGCCTCGGCGGCACCCTTGAGGGCGACGACATCCGCCTCGGCGGTCCCGGTTGCCTTGACTACCTCAGCCTGCGCGAAGCCCTTCGACTTTTGTGCCTCCGCCTGGCCGCGCGCTTCGGTTTCATACTTGAACCGATTGGCTTCGGCCTCGGTCTGGAGCTTGTAGCGCTCCGCGTCGGCCTGGCGCTTCACGGTGGCCTCGAGCTCTTTTTCGCGCCGCAGCACCTCGCGCTCCTGAACGACGATCTGCTGCTCCTTCTCGACCACTGAGACCTGCACTTCCTCACGCTTCAACGCCTGGTTCGTCTTGAAGCGCTGCAGGTCATAGGCAAGGTCCGCCTGCGCCTTAGCCTCATTGGTCGTGGCATCGTAACCGGCTTTCTGGAGCAGGTAGTTCTTTTGGGCTTCGGCGATCTGAGTTTCCGCCTGGAATTTGGCGGTTTCCCCCGCCTGGCGCGCCATTGCCGATTTAATGGTCGAATCGCGGTCCGCTTCGGCCTGCGCAATGGTAGCGTCTCGTTTCACCTCTGCCGTGCGTGGCTTGCCCAACGCTTCGAGATAGCCATGCTGGTCCCGGATGTCCTTCAAAGTAAATGACACGATCTGAATGCCCATGTTGGCTAGATCGGAGACTGCCACTTCCTGGACCCGCGAGGCGAACTGATCGCGATTTCGATAGATGTCCTCGATGGTCATGGTCCCGACGATGGCACGCAAGTGGCCTTCCACCGTCTGCATGGCAATCTCCTTGATCTGCTCGGGAGTCTTGCCGAGAAACTGCTCCGAGGACGTGCGGATGGATTGCTCATCTCCTCCGACCTTAACCTGGGCGACACCATCTACAATGATCGGCACGCCGGGTCTCGTGTAGACCTCAGGAGTGGTAATGTCGAGCGTCATGATCTCCAAACTCAAGAGGTCGATCTTCTCAACCAGCGGCAGGATGAAAGCGCCGCCGCCACGCCGGATGCGGAACCCGACCTCGTCGGTTCGGCCGTCCGGCGTTTTGATCTTGTACTTACGGCCCGAGATGACCATGACCTGGTTGGGGCCAACTTTTTTGTAGCGTCGGGCCACCGCATAGACTGCAAGGATAAAGGCGAGAGCGAGACCTGCAATAACCATGACCACGTTGATATCGGCAAACATAGTCTTACCTCATTGAAGAGTGCGATCCGCCGGGCGAATCACAAAGAGCTGCCACGAATTGCACGAATTATTCACGGCCCACCGAATGGTCTGAAGCAATTCGTGTGATTTGCGGCTGAGTCTTTTGTCATATGTCACTGTCACCCAGTGCTAAATGGTTCCTTCCGATCGCTGCGTCCCTGGTGGACTGGCAATGCGAACGTAGTATACGTTTCCGACCACCCGAACAATCTCAACGGGCGCGTTTCGCGGGATGGCCTTGCCATCCGTGGATCGCGCCGGTCCGATAACGCGAGTTCCTTTGGCGACCAGCGCTACCTCGCCGGTCCCATTCTCCGGGATAGGCGTGATGATCTCGACCATTCGGCCGACCATATCCTCGAGGGAGTACTCACTGCCGGCTTGGGTGTTCCTAAAGAGAAGCGTCAACGCACCGAAGGTTCCGCCGCTGAGCAGAATCCCAGTCAACAATGCCACCAGGACACCCTTCCCCACGGAAAGTTGGAAATAGGAGTTCGCAAGCAGCCCGCCGCCTCCGAACCCGGTGAGGAAGGTGGCAACGACGGTCGGGCTCAAAGGAGAGATCGGCAGATCCGTTCCGACGTCCATGTGGAGGTCGTGCCCGTCGCCACCGAACAGATGTCCTGCCAACCCGACGAGGAGAGCATAGCCAAGGCCAACGAAAAAGCTCAACAAGTAGACGAATGTGACAGACATGCGCGTTTCTCCCAAGACGTGTATCAGGTTTTGGAGAGCAGCGGTCGGTCCATTGTATTCAAAACCCGACTCATTGTGTATCATTTAATCGTGAAACTCATCTGGAAGCAGGGTTAATCGATGGCCTTCCGCATTCTACACTGGGTTAGCCGCGTCATTCTCGCCGGGATCTTCTTTTACAGCGGTTACGTCAAGCTGCAATCGCCCCTGCAATTTGCTGCTGACCTCACAGCCTACCAGCTGTTCCCTGAGAGCTTGATCTTCCCGATCATCACCTATCTCCCCTGGGTCGAAATCACTCTGGGGGCCCTTCTGCTGGTCGGCTGGCAGATGCGATATTTCGCCGCGTGCACAGTAGGGCTGCTTTCGATGTTTATGGTCATTCTGGCCGTGACCTACTTTCGCGGCATACAGGCCGACTGCGGCTGCTTCGGTCCCGGCGACCGGATTTCCCCACTGACCATCGCACGCGACGCGTCGTTCCTCGTTCCCGCAATTTTCCTGGCAGCGGAGACCAGAATCCGCGGATGGTGGCGCCACCAGCCAAACTGATCTGCCGCAGTTAGTGGGAGGAAGCTGCAGGAGGAAGAATTCGGGGACGCAAAGGTGGCCGCGTTTCTGCAAACACATGCCGTCGCGCCCTACCTTGAGCTGATTCAAGGTAAACGATGTGCTCAATTTCGGCGGTGCGGCCCGGTTCGCGGATGATATCACCCTGATGGCAATTGCACCTTGAGCCCAGGTTCCAAAAAGACTGTGAGCAATTTCCGGCGTGAATGGTTTAAAATAGCGGCGATTTACCTCACAATCTTTCGGAACGGCATAGAACTATGACTGAGTCTACTTTGTTGCATCGGATCGGTGAATCCAACAAGAGCTTCCTCGCGGGAACCACGCGATTTCTTGATCCTGCCGGAGATCCATTTGTGGTCGTCGCGTGCATCGACCCGCGGCTTACCGGCTTTCTAGAACCTGCCTTGGGGTTGCCCAGGAATCGAGCGACTGTCATTCGCACGGCTGGAAATCAACTCTCGGCAAGAACCCTGGACGCGCTTCGGTCGATTGCGGTTGCGCTCTACGTGAAGAAGGCGCGGGAAATTGTCATCGTGGGACACACAGATTGCGGCATGGCCGGGTTCTCGGTTGCTGAGGTAACCGACAACTTTCGCAATGCCGGCATTGCGCGAAGCGCGTTTGGCGACGAGGATCTTCGCACTTGGTTCGGAGCCTTCGCCAGCGTCCGGGACAACGTCCTCGGCAGCATCGAGTATTTGCGTAAATCCGGGCTGATCTCGCGCGATGTAAAGACCCACGGCCTGATCCTCGACACGAGCCAGGGGACCATTGAGGTTGTGGTAGACGGGGATCTGATCCGTGAAGGCGCCGCGCCTCCGCCAGTTGGCTCGGTGCTCGACAAGACGGGTCCCACCATCGGGGAAAAGGGGAAGGAAGAGGCCATGGCCGATTCAGCCACGGCGAGCACTCCGTCTCAAGTCGCGCACCCACAGGCAGAGCCGGTGCCCAAGAAGGGGCCGATAGTCGTCGGGCAGCCGGCTGCGAAACCGGACCGGGCGGCGGCAGCTCCCGGCTCGGTGGTTGAGGCAGCGCTGATTTTGCGCGATTTCTTCAATCGGGAGCGGCAGAGCCAGCAGATGCAAAAGGCGATTGCTGATTTGAGATCGACCTGGAGGCAGGAAAAAAACCCGTATCACGTCGTCGCCGAGCTGCAAAAGATCGGGCGCGCCTACGAAACCCAATATCCGAGGCTCCCCGGCGCATTCGCATATTTGGAGAATGCCATCAGATCGGGAAGCGCAGACAAGATCGGATTTGGGGAAATCATGAAGCGCATCTTCGATTGACTTATTTCACCACGAAATAACTGGAGCGGCAAAGCTGCAACCAAGAGGATCTCACCGCAGATGCACGCAGTCAAACACCGTGCAACCGTGGATGAACGCGTATCGATCCATGCTTATTCGCGTCCATCGACGGTTCAATGCTGTTCAGGGTTTTTCAGCAGCAGGGGCCTGGCGGCATTGGTTGGGAACAGCCCTGGGCCAGCCGCTGATGCGTGTCCCGATCGCGAACACCAGGCAAACTCCGCCAAGCAACCAAAGCGCCTGGTCCAGGGATGCATCCGCAAGGCGGCCGACAACAGGATACAGCAAAAAGGTCACGAAGCGCTCCATCAGCGAAACAGATGAGCGTCATGCCCACGGCCCCGAGGAATTCGGCGGCGAAGAGGAGATAGTAGTTCCTGGACAGGCCGAAAAAAAGCATATCGGCGGCAAACAGGACGCATCCTAAAGCAACAGATATCTTGCGACCGAATTTGTCAGCGACCACCCCCGTGGGGATTTCCAGCACGAAGACCCAAAAGAGAAACCAGGCTTGCAGGATGAACATCCTGGTGTAGTCCACCCTGAGCCAGTCCAGAAAATAGGGGACGGAGATCGGCCCGAAGAATTGCAGGTTTTTCAGGAATGCTGCCGTATAGGCCTTGAGGATATTGCCCCGTCTCATATTGAGCAGCATACCCCAAATTCCACGCGCCAGCATCGGAGTTGTTGCGACGAGCGATCGCCATTTCTATGGACACGAAAGTCCCTTCTGATATTTCGCGCAGCGGATGGCTATGAAAGCCAAGGGCCGCCTTGGAAGCGGCCCCTGGTGATCGGCTATTCGAGGAAATATCAATATCCGCGCCGCGTGGGCGCGAGCATTTTAATGCGGTCGGCACCGCGGGCGGGCGAGACCCTGGATGGGTTGGGAGGTTGCGCATTCGGGTCAGCAAGAGTAAGGCCGCTTATCTGTGCGTTGGCCAGAATGTCCAGTTCGGACGGGATCCTGCGCTCGTCACCCCCGACACCCTGCATCACAGCACCATAAGCGACCTGCATCGCATCAATGTGCGAGGTAATGCCGGCATTGTTGGACGCAAGCGGAATTACCGTCCCTGCATAGGGAAGGTCACCTGGAATCCCGATGACCCCTTGCGCGGCTGTCGCGATAAATGCAGTGTTGGCGGCACACATCCCCATCGCATGCCCGATCTCATGCACGGCAACCGATAGCAGGTCAATGTGCCCAGCTGCGTCACCTGTCGGACTGCTGAAAACCCGTGCTACATTGACAAGGCCACCGCCCAGATCCTGATACTCCTCGGTCCTGCGGCGATATTCCTCGTTGCTTTCCGGAGTTGGATCCAGAAAAAAGGACTCAGCCCCGCTATTGTCAAAGAGTATGACCCCTGTGATCTCACGGTTCGGAGTGCCTCCCTGTTCGACCAGGGTGTGATTCCCTGCTTGACCAATCGGAGCCCACCCGAAATGGATGGTAATTGTGGTCGTGTCCGAATAAACCGATTCCCACATCCTCGCGGCCGCATTCACAATGTCAATCAGATTGCCGCCGCCGACCGCGTTGGCAGGGGGATTTCCGCCGATGAAATCTGTGACGATGGTCAGAGCGGACGCATCCGAAGCGTAAAGGAAACAGAGAACCAATACTACCAGGGAGAGCTTTTGAATTGCTTTCATTACCTTCCTCGCTTATCAGGCATGAGAGATTTGAGCCGTGGGACGAGCGGCATTGCTGCTCATCCCACGGCCAGCCCCAACTGAGCTATTCGAGAAAGGCAGCTAGGGGGGGATGCTTGGTTGTCGAAAGCTGCTTGCTACCTGCCACCACTGCTGAAGGCAATTTGGTGACCACAGTCACACTTGTTGGACCCTGGATTCCAAATGTCACGCCGTAATACACTGCGCTTACACAGCTTGTGGTGTATCATGAAGATAATTGAGAGGCGGATTCCCGGCGGGGTGCCGATTGAGCGACTGTAAGAAAATCCGACATAAAACACTGGCACAAATAGACTACGAAAAGCCGCAAGGTAATTAGATACAATTTCTTATGGCGTCATTGGCCGGACAAACGACTGTAAAAGGAGCCGACATATCTATCGGGGTTCACACCAAGCATCAGGGATGTTGGTTACCAGCCCGGAATCGGCTTGCTCTTCAACCTCTGCATGGATTGATATAACTTTGAACAGATTTGGCTGGCTGCTTGTATAGTCGATGAGCAATCCGTTCTGGTCCCAGGTGAAAGGGCACATTTGCACAACCGGCAGGTCGTAAGGAACATAGCCAGGCTCAGTTGCCTTGCCTTGCTTGCAATTCCCCTCCTCGCACTAAAGGTGGGCTCGGCGCCCCAGTGTGTCAGTCCGGGAGCTTATGCGTCCAGCTCAGCGCTGTTCAGAATCCGGACTGAGCCCGCCCCTGCCAGGCAAAAGCCGCAGACTGTTATCGCCGACAAAACCATAAAGGTCAGTGTTTCGCTGGTCACGGTGCCGGTTATGGTCTCCGACAAACAGGGAAACTATGTTCCTGGCCTGAGAGAATCGGATTTTCACATCTTCGAAAACAACGTCGAGCAGGCGATCGACAAGCTCATTCCTGAAGCCGAGCCGTTTAACGTCGCACTCATGATCGACAGTTCCGGCAGCACGCACTTCAAGTTTGAAGAGATGCAGGATGCGGCCCTCGCTTTTATCGACGCGTTGCGCCCGCAGGATCGCATCATGATCGTGTCTTTTGACAGCGAGATCTATTCTGATTCAGACTTCACGGAGGACCGTGCCCAGCTTCGCCAGTCTATCCTCCGGACACACAGCACGGGCGGCAAAACCCGGCTATACGACGCGCTGGAACGGGTCATGACAGAACGCCTCAACCGGGTGCCGGGGCGCAAGGCGATCATCCTCTTTACCGACGGTGTGGATAACGAGAGCTTGCAGGCCGGATCGTCGGATACGATCGTCACGATCGAAAAATCCGACGTGCTCGTCTATGCGATTCAGTTCGACACCAGGAAAGACGGCATGTCCGACCGCTTCCATGTGCCTCCTCCACCGGGATACGTCAGCTTTGACACGCTGTACGGTCGCGCCGTCAGGTATCTGCGCGCTCTGAGCAGCCACAGCGGCGGCCGGCTTTATAACGCCGGGACCATCGCGAGCATCAACGAAGCCTTTAAACAAATTGCGGACGAGTTGCCCCGTCAATACACCCTCTGCTATTACCCCACCAACCAGCAACGCGACGGCTCCTATCGCCGCATCCGCGTCGCAGTCAATCGGGCCGGCGTCAAGATCCGCGCGCGCACGGGTTATCGCGCCGGCAAGTGAGTGTGCATTTCTTCCCAAGCCGCGAAATACAAGAACCCCGAATTTCGAAAATAGAATTCGTGTTATTCGTGGCATGGTTTTTGGATACGAAACAACACGTTTCAACTTGCACCGCGGCCCGGAATAGCCTATAAGCAAGGGTCCACCAGCTTGCGCAAGAGATGAAAGGATTGCCCTCATGACTAACAAAGTGCGATTACTGCTCTACCTGCTGCCGGCGTTGGTGTTGGCGGTATTCGTGCTTTCGGTTTCAGCTCAGAATCCGCAACAGACGACTCCTCCGCCTACACCCCCTGACCGCAAGGCATACACCGAAGCGAATGCCATCAAAGAGCCCGACAAGAAGATCGAAGCTCTTCAAAAGTTTGTGGCGGACTTTCCGGACAGTCCGTCGGCAAATACGGCTCAGCAAGGCATATTTGATGCTCTGGTCAAGAACTATCCTGACCAGAAGTCCAGGATCCGGGAACAGGCGGAAAATATCATCGCAAAGGCCTCCGATGCTCAGAAGCCGAACACTTATGCCACATTGGGAAGCCAGCTCTGCGACGCCGGAATCCTGCTTGATGACGCGGAAAAGTATGAAATCAAGAGCCAGGCTTTGATCGAGCAGGAAATGGCCAAGCTGCAGGCGAATCCTGCCCCTCAGCCGAATCCCAACCCTAAGGGAAATGCAAATGCTCGCCCTGGCCCAAACCCGCAAGCAGGTCTTCTTCGCGCAAAAACCACCTCCCAGGTAACCTTGGGCCGCATCTACCTGAAGCAGGGGAAGCTCGATGTAGCAGAAAAGAACCTCAAAGATGCGCTGGCCGCAAATCCGCAGCTTACGGCCGCGAACCTTGCCATGGCTGAGCTCTATGATAAACGAGGCGACAGCCAGAATGCGCTCACCAGCTACATCAATGTGGCGGCGACCAGCAAGATGCCTGTGACCGCCCGCCAGACACTGAACGCGCTTTGGGCCAAATCCCACAAGGGGTTCACCTCCGGGCTCGAAGAGGCGCTGGACGCCAAATATCTGGAACTTAATCCGCCGCCTTTTACCGTCGAGCCTTACAAGGCTTCGGAAAAGCGCAGTAACCGCGTCGTACTGGCTGAGGTTTTCACCGGCTCGGGCTGCCCGCCCTGCGTCGCAGCCGATCTGGCTGCTGACATGGCGAGGGAGAGATACGGCACCAAGGAATTGGCGGTGATCATGTATCACGAGCATATTCCCCAGCCCGACCCCATGACGACACCGCAGACGACGGCACGCTTCAAGTATTACGCTGGAACCGGCGTCCCCACGCTCGCCATCGATGGTGTTGCCACGGTAGGCGGCGGCGCACGGAACGCGGCAAAGGGAGTTTATGATCGCATCACCAAGGAGATTGAAAAGAAGCTTGAAGTTCCGCCGGAAGCAAATCTGAAGCTCAGCGCCGTGCTGAAAGGCACCACGGTCAACGCCAAGGTCGTGGTGGACCGGGTGACGAGCAGATCTCCGGACCTCGAGCTTCATGTCGTGCTGGTAGAAGGACAATTGCGTTACACCGGCGAGAATGGCGTTCGCTTTCATCCCATGGTCGTACGCAGCATGGCCGGATCCGATGGCACCGGCTTCGGCATCACATCCAAAGGGCCCCGGACTTACACCTGGGATTTCGATTTGAACAAGATCAGCGCCGCGATCAAGCAACACCTCGACGAGTACGAGGCGGGCGGCCATCGCGGCAACACTTTCACGTTCACCGAGAAGAAATACACGATCAACCCAAAGGATCTGATTGTCGTCGCCTTTGTTCAGGATGAGAAGACCAGGGCCATCCTACAGTCGATCCTGCTCAAGATAAAATCCTAGCCCGCATTTCTCATCAGGTTTCTACTGCGGCGGCGGATCCGGGCATGTCTACTGCGTTGCGCTCTGTCGGGCTCCTCGACGTACTGTCAAGTACGCCTGCGGGGCCCTCGGTCGCGCGCCTTGTATCCACGCCCGTCTGCGCCGCCTCGCTACGAAACCTGGTGAGAAAAGCGGGC
>Ga0187878_1004554_pt1 | contig 10723 bp, 7 predicted proteins | sample June2016WEW_17_1_FD_132979 | JGI IMG/M metagenome (GOLD analysis project Ga0187878, IMG submission 132979) | Peatland microbial communities from SPRUCE experiment site at the Marcell Experimental Forest, Minnesota, USA - June2016WEW_17_150 | ecosystem: Environmental > Terrestrial > Soil >...
TTAACCGGGCCGGCTATGTCCCGGGATGAGGCAGTTCGCTCTCTGGAAGGGGGAATTGAGGTGGCTATGGAACTGGGATCAGCGACTGATATCTTCGGGACAGGCGATATGGGAATCGGCAACACTTCTCCCAGTGCCGCGATCATTAACATTTTCAGTGGGTCGTCGGTTTCCGAGATCGCGGGCCGTGGTACAGGTATTGATGACAAGCAGCTCCTAAATAAAGTTGCCATGATCGAAAAATCCATCAAGGTAAATAAACCCAATCCCGGTGACGCCCTCGATGTACTGGCGAAAGTAGGTGGATTTGAGATCGGCGGGATAGCCGGTTTGATCCTGGGTGCTGCCTCTATGAAAAAGCCCGTTCTCATCGATGGCTTTATATCCACAGCCGGTGCTCTGATTGCCGCTAATTTAGCTCCGGCCTCCCGCGAATACATGATCGCTTCTCATCGCAGCATGGAGAAAGGACATAAAATCGCCCTCGATTGTCTGGGGAAAAAACCTCTTCTGGATCTGGATCTCAGGCTCGGTGAAGGAACAGGCGCGGCTCTCTCCATGAACCTGGTAGAAGCTGCCGTGAGAATTATTACCGAAGTGGCCACCTTTGAAGAAGCGGCGGTATCTAAGGCGGATAAATGAAAGATCGCCCCATGCCTCCCCTTTCGTAAAGGCGGTATGAGTGAAGATTTCTTAATGCGAAGCAAAATAATCTATTAAGGTATTTTCAGGTGAAACCGTTCTTAGCAGCCATCCAGTTTCTGACCGTTATCCCATTTCCAAAGGGTTTCGTGGGTGGAGAGAAAGAACTCGAAAAGTCTGTGCCATTTTTTCCCGTCATTGGTTTACTCATCGGGATAATCATTGCGGCTTTTGATTACCTCATATGCTTTATTCTGCCCCCCTTACCGGCAAGTGTCATCACCGTGATTGCCCTGATCAGCATATCGGGGGGATTACACATGGATGGCCTGGCGGATACGGCAGACGGTTTTTTCAGTGCCCGGCCTCGTGAGCGGGTTCTGGAAATAATGAGAGACAGCCGAACGGGTGTCATGGGGGTAGTCGCTGTTGTATTTTTGGTTATTCTGAAGATTTCTTTATTGATGTCTCTATCTCCGGCTTTACGTTTTGGCATCATTCTCCTGATGCCTCTGGCAGGGCGATGTTCCCTGGTCATAATGATGAGAATCCTGCCCTATGTCAGGTATCAAGGTGGTCTTGCCACAGCCTTTGGAATGGAAAGATCATGGGTCAATGTCCTGTGGGCGTCGGCGTTCCTGGTCGTGGCAGGATGGATTACGGTAAAATGGCTTGGCCTTTTGGTCTCAATTTCATCACTTCTTGCGGCCGTACTTTTTTTGGGTTACTGTTTCCGGAAGATTGGCGGATACACAGGTGATACCCTGGGCGCCGTTTGTGAGATTACAGAGATTATACCGGCCCTGGTGGCTGTAGCCATGAGCAGGATTTTGACCTAAACCAGGCTGTTGAAAAACGCCCATCTGAGGCGTTGCGCTGTCCCCTTCGTCGTTCAACGTACGTGTATGTACGCCTCACGACTCAGGTCTTGCGCGCCTTGCATCCGGACGTTTTTGAACAGCCCCTGACAAAAAGTCTGTTTTTCAACACCCTCTGAAGACTGTACATGAAACTGGAATATCAGATTATTGCCGCTCTTGTTCTTGACCTCCTCGTAGGCGACCCGCGCTGGTTTCCCCATCCAGTGAAACTGATAGGGCGTTTCGCTGTTCTTCTGGAAAAACCATTGAGAAAATTCTTCCAAAGTCCCCGCATCGCCGGTGTGACGGTGGTTATCGCCGTACTTGTAGTTACGGGACTGGCAACATTTGCAATAATAATGGCTGCCGGCCTTTTGCATCCCCTTGTTGCCGACGCGGTTTCCATCATTCTTCTCTATACGACTTTTGCCGCGAAGGATCTCATCAGGCATAGTTTAAATGTCTATCATGAATTGAGATACGGAAATCTTGCAGAAGCCAGGAAAAAGGTTTCTCTGCTGGTGGGTCGGGACACCGATATCCTCGATGAGACCGGTATTGTCCGTGCAACCGTGGAAAGCGTTGCCGAAAATACCGTGGACGGTGTAACAGCGCCATTATTTTTTGCTGTCCTTGCGGGGCCCGTGGGGGCAATGCTTTACAAGGCTGTCAATACCCTTGACTCTACTTTTGGATATAGGAATGAGCGATATGTAGAATTTGGCTGGGCAGCGGCAAGGCTTGATGATCTCGTTAACTTCATACCGGCCAGATTGACGGCGCTGCTGATCCCTTTCGCTGCTTTTTCCCTTCGACTCAGCCCGTTGAATTCCTTTAAAATAATCTTCCGGGATCGAAAAAAACATCCCAGCCCCAATTCAGGACTGGCGGAAGCTGCCGTTGCGGGAGCACTGGGAGTGCAGCTTGGGGGACTGAATTATTACTTTGGACAGCCATCCTTCAGAGCAACCCTCGGAGACCCCATCAGAGAGTTGAAGAAGAGAGATATACTGAAGGCAAATGCCCTCATGCTTATCACGCTGATTCTTGCTGCGATCGTTTTCCTTGCTGTCAGGCTGTGTCTTTATCTGTAAATGTGAAGCTCCCCGCCCACAGGGCGGGGCTTCCCGGAAAGGGAACTATGCTTACATTGCATCCCTTATCCCCGCCTACAAGGCAGGGCTTGCGGGATGTGCTCCCGGTCATAACTTCACCTGGCAGGCAATATAGAATTTGGTTTTGACTGACAACTGCTAATCTTCAGAATCACTCATTAATAAAGCGAGCGATTCCATTTGAAACCCACATACCGACTCCCACCACATAAGAAATAATGAAGATTATAGTTGCACTTAATGCCTCGCTTCATTTATTAGATAGTATAATATAATCATGAAACACTTCTTGGACGATTGATTTTTAGGCGGGAAAAATGAAGAAAAAAACCGTGTATGGCAGAAGTGATGTAGAAAAACTGCGCGAGGGTGAGCAGCTTTTTCAAACCTTAACAGAACGCTCTCTCGTGGGGATCTACGTAGTGCAGGACGGCTTATTCAAATCAGCTAACCCTAACGCCGCTTCATATGCCGGTTACACACCTGAAGATCTTGTAGGCAAAAAATCGAATTCTATCGTTCACCCGGAAGACAGGGAGATACAGAGGGAGGGGGCCATCAGTATGATCAAAGGGAAACGCTCTTCTCCTTACGAATTCAGGATCATCGGCAAAAACGGCGAAACCCACTGGATAATGGAGACAGTTACACCCATTGTTTTCAAGGGCAGGCCTGCCATCCTGGGAAACTCCATGGACATCACCGAATACAAACGGAAGGAGGAAGCCCTTCGAGAATCAGAGAGACGCCTGGCAGATATTATTGATTTTCTCCCTGATGCAACCCTTGCCATCGACCGCTACGGAAAGGTTATTGCCTGGAATCGTGCCATGGAGGAGATGGCTGGGGTTAAGGCTCCCGACATGCTGGGTAAGGGAGACTATGAGTATGCCCTGCCGTTTTATGGCATGAGAAGGCCCATCCTTCTGGATCTGGTACTGAAACCGGACAAAGAAATTGAGCAGAGTTATTATTCTATTCTCAAGAAGGAGAAGGATCTTCTTATAGTAGAGAAATGGATTCCTTTTTTACATCGGAGAAGGGCTTTTATTTATGCAAAGGCAAGTCCCCTTTATGACAGCAGGGGGAACATCATGGGTGCCATCGAGTCGATCCGCGACATTACCGAGCGCAAGCATGCAGAGGAGGCGCTGGAGAAAAGGGAAAAAGAGCTTGAGACCAAGACGCTTGAACTTGAAGACCTGAACGCTGCCTTGAGAGTTTTGCTGAAACAGAGAGAGGAGGATAGGAGCGAGCTTGAACAAAAGGTGCTATCGAACATCAAGGTCCTTGTTATGCCGCACATGGAGAAATTGAAAAACCATGTAGACCTGAAGGGTATGTCTTATGTCCATGTTCTTGAATCGAATCTAATAGACATCGTATCCCCCTTTGCCCAGAAATTGTCAGTCAAGTACATGAATCTTACCAAAAGAGAAGTGCAGATCGCCAATCTTATTAAGGAGGGGAAAACGACTAAAGAGATAGCATCATTTCTGAATGTTTCTGAAAGTGCGGTCAATGTATTCCGTTATCATATCAGACATAAACTGGGCCTGACAAAAAAACATAATCTTGGCTCCTATCTTTCGTCCCTTGCTTAAGAAATTAAAACTCAGAAAAAGGTTCAAAGAGGAACCCAACATTCTCAGCTGCGGGGTCAAATTGGCTCTGTCTTTTTTATTTCCTAAAAATTGAGAATTTTAGCTTGAATTTTTATACGGATGGGCTGAATTAGGAAAAATGGTCCTGGCTTCCGCAGGAGTATCTATCGCGTGGATGGAATAGTGATGAGGAAGACTGCTATACGGAAAGCAAATGCCATTATGTTTGTAACATTAATTCTTTTCGTAATTGGCGCTTTTCCCATCAGGTTGAGTTTTTGATAAGCCTTTTGTTGCAATGCCGCCCATGCTTGTACGATGAAAGCCGCAATGAAGATCATCATTGTAAATGCCAACAACCAATTATTTCGGTTCATTATTTGAATCACCTCTCTGCCTCCTTTCTGACTTGTCAAAAATTTTCTTGTGCAAACATGTTCTAAATTTAGTTAAAATTAATAATATGTTGAATGATTGATTAACTTATATTTCAAAGAATGTGCCATTAATGACATTTCATTGAAATCATTAAACTATATAGTTATTATTTTTCATTTAGTAATCACATATTAAGAACAAATATGTATTATTTTTAATCATAAAATGAACATTAACGCATATTTTGTCTCAACTTATATAGATCGATGCAAGATGATTTTGTTCCGAGATCATGGAATATATTTAAATTGATTTTTCATCTAATTTAATCAGGAAACCATGGTGACAACATTCACGTTTATTATAATTTTGTTATAACTATAACAAATATGAATTTGACCTATTCCTTAAAATTATATAATAGGCCCGGTGAAGCAACAGGTTGTGCGATGTCACACACGGCTATATCGTGGAATTTGTGGAGCCATGTTCTGACTGTATGGAAGGACAAAAGTGAAATAAAGGAGAGCTGATGATCATGAACGCAAAGATTGAACCACTTGTAAATGATGGATATGCCGGCGAGCCGGCAAAACGGGCCCTTGCATATATTCAGTCGCAGAGAGAAAAGGGAAGTCCTGTTGTCGGTGTGTACTGCGGCTATGCGCCGTTGGAAGTAATCCGGGCCATGGGCGCCGTTCCCGCTGTGCTGTGTGCCTTTGCCAATAAAACAGTAGAAGCGGCGGAAGTTGTACTTCCCGCCAATCTCTGCCCCTTGATAAAATCTAGTTACGGCTTCATTATAACCGACACGTGCCCGTTTTTTTCACTGTCTGAGGCAGTGATCGCAGAAACGACCTGTGACGGCAAAAAGAAGATGTTCGAACTCATTTCCTCCTACCGGCCGATGTTTGTGATGGATCTTCCCCAGTTGCCGGATCAGCGGGAGGCTCAGGACAATTGGACGGTTATGATTAAAAAGCTGCGGGACTTTCTAGAGGTCACCTTTGACAGGAAAATCCCTGACGATAAAGTTGAGGCGGAAATCAGGGAAACCAACATGAAAAATGACATGATGAATATAATCTTCGATTTTGCGGCTGTAAAACCTTCCGTAATAAGTTGGAGCGAACTTTATGACCTTACCTTCTTGGCCACATCGGCACGCGGCAGTCATATCTTCCCGCTTTTGGAAGAAACCATCAAGAAATTGGAGAAAAGGGTCGATGACGGTATTTTCTTCGGCAAGGTCGATTCTCCGCGAGTACTGATCACAGGGTGCCCTGTGGGGGGTGATGCCACAAAGGTATTCCGGATTATTGAGGAGGCAGGCGGGGTAATCGTCGCCGTGGACAACTGCACAGCCATGAAAACTTTCATGGATGTCATTGAAGCAGATACGGATGATCCCTTTGCCGCGATTTCGCGCCGGTACTTGAAAATTCCCTGTTCCTGCATGACGCCGAACACACGGCGACTTACGGAACTGGACAAAATGATTGGTCGGTTCAAGCCGGATATGGTCGTTGACGTCGTCCTTCATGCCTGTCATTCGTATAACGTGGAATCCCACAAAGTAAAAGAGCACGTGAAAAGCAAACATGGCCTGTCGTACTTAAAGATTGAGACCGACTATTCTCAAGGGGATGTAGAGCAGATCCGCACCAGGGTGGAATCGCTCTTCGACAGCCTCTGATATTATTGCATTCTCGAGGGCAGGCGGATAGATAAAGATGATCAGTGCGGGCATTGATATCGGTTCACGGACGATCAAACTGGCCGTTATCGAAAACGGCAATGTCATCCTCACTCGCATCAAAGCGAATTCATACAATCCACTTGAAATCTGCAGGGAAATCCTAGGAGACGTGAAATACGACAACATCACGGCAACGGGTTATGGGAGAAACCTGTTCCGTAATTATTACGATTGTCACGTCATCACCGAGATTAAGGCTTTCTCCGTCGGGGTGAAAAAGTTCTATCCGGAATGCCGCACCATTCTTGACATCGGGGGGCAGGACACAAAGGCCATATCCCTTAATGACACGGGCAGAATCGGCAAATTTGAAATGAATGACAAGTGTGCGGCCGGAACAGGCAAATTCCTCGAAGTTATGGCCACGGCCCTCGGTTATACCCTGATGGAATTCATCGAAGCCGGCTTGTCTGCCGAAAAAAGCACATCAATAAACAGCATGTGCACCGTTTTTGCGGAATCGGAAGTGATTTCCATGGTAGCCCGGGGCCAGAACAGGGCCGCCATTGCGAGGGGGATTCATGAAACGATTTGCCGGCGCTCGCTCGCCATGTTAAAAAAAGTGGATATCAGGGGGAAGGTGGCCTTTGTCGGCGGCGTTGCCATGAATCCCTGTGTCTGTAAAATCCTCCGGCAGGAGGTGGGGCCGGCTCTATTCATTCCGGAAGAACCCCAGATTGTAGGGGCCCTGGGCTGCGCCTATGCCACATATTCATAAATCTTTTTGTCCGCACATGTTTTAAGCATCTCACACACCGGAATGATTCAATGCGGCGATTAAGAAAGTCGCCCGGTTCGTATTTTCTTATATAATTAATAATCGATGAAAATATTATAGCCATAAAAAAGGCTGTAAAAAATTGTTTGATAAATGTAATTGTGTTTTGTAAATTCGTTTTAGACCTGTGTTTGCGGCAGATCCGGATATTCTGAAGGCCAATGAAGAGTCTCTGAGGCAGACAATCTATCTTCTTGATGACCGGCAGGCATGCTTTAACTTGCAGCAAGCGGATGACAGCGGGAAATCCCATAGAGGTTGCGGACACCCCTCATTTCATTGAACAATGTAAAAACTGTCTATATAGCCGCTCTTTATGAATATAAGGTTTCCCATACAAGAATTAAGAACGCAATGGGTGCAGAAAATTTGAGAGCAGGCTCCCGCAGGGAGTGGAGAAATGGGATAACTTCGGGACAAGGTTCAGAGCCATGCCGAAAGTAGTGACATCAAATAATCAGGTCAGTTTTAAATTCATCCTGCGGGCGTTACATCATAAAAATTATCGGCTCTTTTTTGGTGGTCAGGGCATCTCCTTAATAGGAACTTGGATGCAACAAATCGCCATGAGCTGGCTGGTTTACAGACTCACAAATTCCGCATTACTTTTAGGTATTGTCGGATTCTCAAGTCAGATCCCTATCTTTCTCTTCGCATCTGTTGCTGGTGTATATGCAGACAGATGGAATCGCCATCGTATACTGGTTGTGACTCAGACACTGTCCATGATCCAGGCCATGACCCTTGCTCTTCTTACCCTGGCCGGGACCATAGAGGTGTGGCATATCATTGTCTTAAGTACCTTCCTGGGTGTAATCAATGCCTTCGATATGCCTACACGTCAATCATTCATAGTGGAAATAGTAGACAAATCTGAGGACCTCGGGAATGCTATTGCCCTGAATTCCTTTATGTTCAATGGTGCAAGACTTATTGGACCATCCCTCGCAGGTATACTAATCGGATATTTGGGTGAGGGCATTTGTTTTCTCCTTAACGGGATAAGTTTTGTGGGTATAATTATCGCTTTATTGTTAATGAATGTTCCGAAAAAAGAAAAAGTAGCGCGCACATCCCGTCTATGGCAGGACTTGCGGGAAGGTTATTCTTATGCCTTTGGATTTGCACCGATACGCTATATTCTTCTCCAACTCGGATTGATGAGTTTCATGGGCATGTCTTACGCGGTGCTCATGCCTATCTTCGCGAGAGATATTCTTCATGGCGGACCTCATACACTGGGATTTCTTATGGCAGCATCCGGTATCGGTGCCCTCATAGGCGCAATCTATCTGGCGTCAAGGCGGACAATTCTCGGGCTGGGACGATTAATCTCTTACGCTTCCAGTATTTTTGGTATCGGGATTATTGCTTTTTCTCTCTCCAAGATGCTAATTGTTTCACTATGCATGATGTTTATTACGGGATTTGGGATGATTGTTCAGATGGCATCAAGTAACACAATTCTTCAAAGCATTGTCGAAGAGGATAAACGCGGTCGTGTAATGAGTATTTACGCAACAGCATTTATAGGCATGGCGCCACTTGGCAATCTTTTTGCAGGTACACTTGCATCCTGGATTGGTGCACCTGACACACTAATTATAAGTGGGGCAACTTGTATCATCGGTTCGTTGTTCTTTGCTCTGAAGCTTCCCCAGATAAGAAAAAAGGTTCGTCCTATTTATATCAGGATGGGAATCATCTCTGAGCTTGAATAACAGGGAGTTATGCTAGTCTTGTGATCAAAAAATATTGGCTATTTTATACAAACTGTATTATAAATATACACATTGGATTTTAAAAAGTGCTAATGAGGTGTTTATGAGGTTTGATATCGCGAAAAGCGGCAGCGGTTTGGTTTACGAAATACGACAGATCGTCAATGTGGCCAATAAGCTGAAAGAGTATGGTAAAGAAGTAACCTGGGAGAATATTGGCGACCCCATTAATAAAGGTGAAAAAATACCTGAGTGGATGAAAGAAGTCCTTATCGAGATTCTCCGGGATGACCTTTCCTACGGATACTGTCCCACCAAGGGCGTGGATGAAACCCGTGAGTTCCTTGCGGACCGAGTGAACAAAATGGGGAAGGTACAGATAACCCCTGAGGACATCGTATTTTTCAACGGCTTGGGTGATGCTATTGCCCGGGCGTACAGTTCCATCCGTGTGGATGCACGGATCATCATGCCTGAACCGACTTATTCTACACATCTTCTGGCGGAAGTGCTCCATGCCTCGTTTCCACCTAATACTTACCGGATGAACCCTTATAGGGACTGGTCTCCGGACATTCGTGAACTTGAGCAGAAAGTGAGAAGCCATAGAGCAATCGTTGGTATTCTGGTTATCAATCCGGACAATCCTACCGGCTTTGTTCATTCCCCGGAGACACTCAAGCAGATCGTGGAGATTGCCAGGGAGTACAACCTCTTCCTGATTTTTGATGAGACGTATATCAATATCGTCTACAACGGAAAAAAAACGGTGCATCTGGCAGATATTATCGAAGATGTGCCCGGCATCAGCATGAAGGGCATCTCCAAAGAATTTCCCTGGCCCGGTTCACGATGCGGCTGGATGGAAGTATATAATGCCCATAAAGATGAGAAGTTCAAAGACTACATCGATACCATAGTGAACCAGAAGATGTCGGAGGTTTGTTCCACAACGTTGCCGCAGATGTCGATTCCGAGAATCATTACGCATCCTGAGTATCAAAAATACCTGGATGATCGTATCCGGCATTACGAAAGACTTTCCAACATCGCCTACGACAGTCTCAAGGATGTCCCCTATCTCATTGTGAATAGAAGCAACGGTGCGTTCTACATGTCGGTGGTATTTAACGAGGCGTCACTCAATGACAGGCAGGCACTGCCTATTGAAGAGCCTGAGATCAGGCAGTATGTTGAAAAACTGACGTCTGAAAGGATAGAGTTTGATAAACGTTTTGTTTATTACCTTTTAGGTGCCACCGGGATTTGCGTTGTGCCCCTGACATCCTTCTTTACCTCCGTACCGGGTTTCAGGATGACCCTGCTCGATAGGGACGCGGATAAATTTGAATATGTCATGAAAACACTCGCCGAGAAAACCGTCGAGTACATCGAATCTGCACATTAGGAGCTGTCAAGCAATAGTTATTCCGTGACAACTCATTGGAGCCCTTCACACAGTAGGGGCAGGCCACGGCGTGCCTCTATCGGTTTCATAGATTTTTCTTGTCAAATCCCTTGCATATTACTTGATCAGGCGCCGGTGCATTTTGTGGATTGCCAAGGGGAAAAAGATAAGGCAGAAGATCACAAAATAGGGAAGCCCCGGCAACAACGATATATCGATTATGCCGAGACTTAAAGACCTTGTGAGATTTACCATGTGAGTCAACGGTAAAAGGATCGCAAGATGCTGAGCCCATACAGGGAGATTTTCAATAGGGAAAAAGGTTCCGCTGAAGAGGAACATCGGAGTAATGAAGAGAAACACCGGCAGGTTGAACAGTTCTATGTTAGGCACAATCCCAGTGAAATACATCCCGATTGAACCAAAGGCAATTCCCCCGATGAAAGCCAGTGGTACAA
>Ga0187878_1004556_pt1 | contig 10721 bp, 10 predicted proteins | sample June2016WEW_17_1_FD_132979 | JGI IMG/M metagenome (GOLD analysis project Ga0187878, IMG submission 132979) | Peatland microbial communities from SPRUCE experiment site at the Marcell Experimental Forest, Minnesota, USA - June2016WEW_17_150 | ecosystem: Environmental > Terrestrial > Soil >...
TGCCACCGGGCGGCGTTATCCTGGACTACTGGCAATTCCATGCCAAGGATGTCCGGGGTTTCGAGTACTCCTCGCAAGCCGAGTGCGCGGCCCTCCATGTGGCGGCCTACACTCCGAACGGGCGACAGGTGCGCTATGTGGAGGGCGGGGGCTATACTGTTCAGCCGGAGAATGACAACTACTGGCTCCAAGTGCCTGATCTTGAGACGGCGCAAGTTGCCTACCGTCACCCGGAGCAAGCCTTAACGTCGGTCATCGAGGGAAGTATCTAACCCTCGGGCTGCCTGGCACTGGCATTTCTTACCGCGAGAAGCTGCAGGAACACCGTCTGCAGGAGCACCATGAGCTGGCGCCGCACGTTCAGGGGCCGGAGCTGCCATGGATCTTGATCCTTGTGGGCCTCGCGGTCCTGGTTTTGATTCTCTCATTGATTTGGCGAGCTTAATTTCTGGAGGACATTATGGCAAGGGGAACGATCATAACTCGGTTGACGAAAGACGGCGCCAAGCGCTACGTGACCATCATCGGCATCAACGGCAAGCAGCAGTGGCGGACCTGGGACCGCAAGCGGGATGCCGAGAATTACCTTGACGATCTCTCGCCTGAAGTCCGCGACGGCACCTACCACGAGATCAAGAAGGCGACTTTTAGCGAATACCTTGAGCACTGGCAGACCGCTCACCTTCTGCCGGAACAGTTCAAGCCGTCGACCTACAACGCCTATCGATCGATGATCGCACTTCACCTGCTTCCCGCATTCAAGAATTACCCTATGCTCGCTATCACGCCGGCTGAAATCAATTCCTTCTCTGCGAAACTCCTGCAGCAGAACGGAATCGGCCGCAAGAACAAGCGATCCAGGAAAACGGTCCGGAACGTATTGAACCTCTTAGGCGAGATTCTCTCAAAGGCAGTTGCCGAGGGATACCTCAAGCACTCGCCTATGGAGGGCGTGGACAGGCCCCGGGCAGACAAGGAACAAAAGGGCCGGGCGCTGAAGCCGGATGAGATTCAGAGCATCCTAAAGTCCGCGGCGGGGATTGACCGCGTCATGACGGCGACGGCGATCGCCACGGGCATGAGGCGCGCGGAACAGTTCGGCCTGGATTGGCAAAGCATCGATTTCGAAAACAATGTGATCCGGATCCGTCGGGCGCTCTATTGGATGTTCGGGAAATACCACGACAGGAAGGAAGGCGAGCCGGGCTACGTGTTCACCACTCCCAAGTCCAAGAAATCAATTCGCGATATCGACATGTCTCCCGAGCTGCGCAAGCAGCTGCTCGAGCTCTACATGCGAAGCGGCAGGCAAGGCTTGGTCTTCTGTTCGCCCGCGGGAACACCGCTGAATCCGGACAACTACGTCAAAAGGAACTTTGGCGAAGTGCTGAGAAGGGCGGAGACTGAACGCGCCCAAAACAAGCAGCCGGCGATCGGTAAGATTCGCTGGCATGATCTCAGGCATACCTTCGGGAGCCTGAAGCTCGACCAGGGCGAAGACTTGGTTTACGTCTCTAGGCAAATGGGCCACAGTTCACCAAGCGTCACCGCGGATATCTATGCTCATCAGATTCGCGCCCGGCGCCCGGAAGCGGCCGCAAAAACGGATGCAATGATCTTCGGTTTTTGAGATTTCCTGAGTTGTTAGCAGGATGTTAGTACGGGGGCCTTTTGAGCCCCCGTTTTCATTTATGAATTTTACTGTAAGTGCTTTATGAATCCGTTGGTTGCGGGGGACGGATTTGAACCGTCGACCTTTGGGTTATGAGCCCAACGAGCTACCAGGCTGCTCCACCCCGCGATACGGAAAGGATTATAGAAGTCCCCTTCCGCAGAGTCAAGCTAATCATCAATAAAATCAATGGTCTGGCGAAACCCTTGATTTTACTGAATCTCTCGTCGAAGCTCCGGTTACTGAACACTTTCGTTCCCTTGAGCTGGGTTTGCCACAGATTTACCACAGATCCCGAGGGTCCTTCCGCGGATCTCGGCGCTGCGATCAACCTGTTCATCATCGGTGTGAGCATAGATATCGCCGGTGGTCGAGATGTTGGAATGGCCGAGCTGTTCCTGGGCCAGTTTCAGACTTCCCGTTGCCTTATGGATTACGGAGCCAGCGCCATGCCGAGTGGCACCACTGCGTCAATCTCCTGCTCCATTGTGCCAACACGGTTCTACTCTTGTTGATCCTTTTCCGCATGACGCAAGCGCTATGGAGGAGCGCTCTCGCAATCGATCTGATGCTGTGACGGTGACCCCCGGCGTCTGATCCGAGGTCCATCGGGAACTTTGCTTTACATCCATCGGCACGCTGCATATACTCTCGCACCTGAATAAGATTCTTCTTTCTGTGCGCCAACTGAGCATGAATTCCCCGGGCCTGATTTCGGTCATCATCCCTTTCTTCAATGCCTCCGCATACCTCGAGAACTGCCTCGAAGCGTTGCGCCGAAGCGAACATCGCGGCTATGAGTTGATCCTTGTGGATGACGGCTCCACCGATTCCTCGCTCGAGACGGCACGCCGTTTCGCTGGGCGCATTTTAATGTTCCCTTCACCGCGCGGCCCTGCTTTCGCGCGCAATCGCGGCGCCGAAGTGGCCAAGGGTGAGATCCTGTTCTTCATCGACGCCGACGTTTATTGCCATCCTCAAACTTTGGTCCAGGTCAGCGCGGCATTCACTGCCGACGCCGATCTCGCTGCAGTCATCGGATCCTACGACGACGCCCCACCTGCCGCGAATTTTCTCTCGCGATACAAAAACCTGACCCATCACTACGTGCATCAGAACTCGTCTCCGGAGGCATCGACGTTTTGGACAGGCTGTGGAGCCATTAAGCGGGAGATATTTTTGAAGTTGGGAGGCTTCGACGAGTCTTATCGAACGCCCAGCATCGAAGACATCGAACTCGGATATCGGCTGCGGGCGAAAGGGTATCGCATCGCTCTCTGCAAGCAGCTGGTGGTCAAACACGCGAAGCGATGGACGCTCGCCAGTCTGCTGCGCAGCGACATCCTGGACCGCGCGATCCCCTGGACGGTCCTGCAGCTGACCTATGGGGGCATCGTCAATGACCTGAACGTGAGCCGGCCGCAGCGCGCCGCGTCGGCCTTTACCTGTCTCGCCTTACTACTGTGCACGCTGGGCTTCTGGAACCAGTGGTTCCTGGTCGGCGCGGTTATCGGGCTGCTGCCCGTCATCGGTTGGAATCACAAACTATATCGCTTTTACTATGAACACGGAGGCACGCGGTTTTGCCTGCGTGCCGTGGCCATGCACTGGCTCTATTATATCTACAGCACGATCGCCTTCGGTGCTGGCTGCCTGAAATACCTCGCCCGTCGCCAAAAGCCTTGAAACCGCAAATGCGCGCGGAATAACACCGTGGCTTTGTGCCACGATGATCCAGGCTTTTTCGTTACGCGATGGCGGAGATACTGGTTTACCCTGGGAGAGTCGTCGAGGGCCGTAATGGCAAAGAGCAAGAAGAAGCCTGGCAGGGTCGCAGAAAACAGCGTAAAGACGCTGTTTCCGCCGTTTGCGTTGCCGAGCCGCGCGAAGCTGCCCAAATAAAAGCAGCTCCAGGAAAGGCGGCTCCGCGATTTCTGGAAACCGCGGATATGCACAGATGAGCGGAGATGATCCACATCCATCCGGGTTCATGTGCGGTTTCAGCGTTTTCGCCGAAAGGTGAATGAGTTAAGATCTGCGTCTCACTATGAGTTGCGTCGAGCCGAGGAGAGTACTGATTGCGGGTGGCGGTCCGGCAGGATTAACCGCGGCATATGAATTGTGCCGCCGCCATGCGGCGTCTGTCGTTTTTGAACGGGAAGGGATGGTCGGAGGCAATGCCCGAACCGAGGTGTTTCACGGTTACCGATTTGACATCGGCGGGCACAGGTTCTTCACCAAGATACCGGAAGTAAGCCGGATTTGGGAGGAAGTGCTGCGCGAGCGATTGCTGCGTGTGCGCCGGCTTTCCCGCATTTACTATGACGGCAAGTTTTTCTATTATCCGCTTAAGATAGGCAACGTCGTCCGCGGTCTCGGCCTCTGGAACAGCTTCTTGATTGTCACAAGCTTCCTGCACACGCTCCTGTTCCCTTACCCCGAGGAGAACAACCTCGAAGAATGGGTCAGCAACCGCTTCGGCAAGCGCCTGTACCGGACCTTCTTCAAGACCTATACCGAGAAGGTATGGGGCATGCCTTGCACCAGCATCCGCGCCGAATGGGCGGCCCAGCGCATCAAAGGGCTGTCCCTGCGCACCGCGGTATTGAACGCGATCCTCGGGGATCGGCAGAAGAGCATAAAATCTCTGATCGAGGAATTTCGTTATCCCGAGCGCGGTCCCGGAATGATGTGGGAGTGCATCCAGGACTATGTTGGACATCATGGAGGTGAAGTCCGCCTAAATCATGACGTGATAAATATCCGGCGCGCCGGCGACCGAGTGATTGCCTTCGTGGTCGAGAGCCCGGACGGCGGCCGAGTGGAAATCGGAGGCACGGATTTTATCGCCAGCATGCCGATAGCGGAGATGATCGCTAAGATCGATCCCCCGCCGCCGGATGAAGTAATCCGGGCAGCAGCCGGACTCAGATATCGGGATTTTCTAACCGTGTGCCTTATCGTCGACCACCCAAACCTCTTCCCCGACAATTGGATCTACATTCACAGCCCCGAGGTGCGCATGGGACGACTCCAGAATTTCAAAAACTGGAGTGAACATATGATTCCGGATGCCAACAAGACCAGCCTCGGTGCCGAATACTTCGTCAACGAAAATGACGACTTGTGGAGCATGCCGGACGATCAGCTCGTCAGTTTCGCATCCCGGGAGTTATCACAAATCGGGCTCACGCGCGGGGCGCGCATCGAGGCGGGAGTCGTCTATCGCCAGAAAAAAGCTTATCCCGTTTACGATGAAACCTACACGGAACGATTGGCCACCATCGAACGATTTCTCAAGGGGTTGGCCAACCTCCAGATGATTGGCCGCAACGGGCTTCACAAGTACAACAATCAAGACCACTCCATGCTGACCGCCATCCTGGCCGTCGAAAACATCTACGGCGCCGGCCATGACATCTGGAGATTCAACAGCGACCAATCTTATCAGGAGGAAGTGGCCAAAGAAAAATGAAAACGGGGCAATTCGGGCAGGCTCACCGCGCAAGCTTGTTATAGACAAAGCCGAGAAGAGCGCCGGTCAGGAACCCAATCATGAAAGCGTAGAGAAAACCGACCAGACTGCCGATCACGGAAACCGTGTAGCCGGGGAAATACTGGCTGAGCAGGATCAGATGCGGGCCAGGATGAGGACCGCCTTTGATGACCAGCCAGATGGTCGCCAGGAACAGCCCGAAACCTAACAGAAAACCGAGAACAACTCCGGTCAGAACGGCATTCAAACGCACCACTACACGCTCGATCGCCTGCTCTTCTTTGTCGGCGGTGTTTATAGTCACTCGGCGACTCCTCCAGAACGATGTCGGTCTACATGAGGCGATCCAGCAAATCCGCCAGCGCCACGCGCTCAGCCCGACGTCGAAGATATAGCATATAAGAGTGAACCATAAGGTTGCGCAGACGCGCGAACAAATAGCCGGCCAGAAATCCAGCCGCCGCTCCATAGCACAAGGCAAGCGCCGAGCCGGCCGGGGTGACCCTGAATCCGATAAAATATTGAGACAGGAGGGAAAGATTCTGTCCCATTTCAGGCCCGGCGCGGACCAGCAGGATGACCGTCGCCAGCCAGAGCAACAGGCCGCATACCAGTCCCAAGGCAAGCCCAAGCGCGCGAGGATCCAGTTGCGCTAGAACCAGAACCGCACGCGGAGGCAGGTGAACTCGTTCCGCGGTCTCATCGATGGGTTGACCGAATCGCGTATCTGTCACGCCCTCATTATAAGACTGATTTGATTCGCCGAGCGTAGTTCTTTCATGACCCCGGCAAAGTCGCAGGACTAGCGGCGAGATTGGGGACAGCCACCTTTTTTCGCCGGGAGAATCTCTGCAGATTCGAGAAGCGATGGGGAAAAAAGGTGACGGTTCCGAAAATAGAAGCGGAAAGCCAAAAGCGTCGGGATCGGTTTCGGGATCGACATCGCCATCGCAATCGGTCGTGTCGGTCTGCGAAAGCCGATAGCGACTGCGATAGCGATGTCGATCCCGATACCGATGATCGCCTCCCAGAGGGAGCATAGCCTTTTCATCCATCGTCGGGTGCGCCCCGGCACGGGGGCTACTGTCCCCAATCTCGCAACCGGGTTCCGTCCTGCGCGCGACTTTGCCGGCAGCTTGAGAGAGCGGTGGATCGAGAGTCGGTTGGAAAGTCTCTTTTACTCCTCGCGCAGTGCCACGACGGGGTCGACGGCAGAGGCGCGCCGGGCGGGGATGTAGCCGGCGATGAAGGCCGAAGCCGCCAGCAGCAAGAGCACGCCGGCGAATGTGGCGGGCTCGAGAGCGACGACACCATAAAGGGCGTTCGACATGATACGCGTCAGCGCCAGGGCCGCGGCCGTCCCCAACGCGATGCCGGCGAGAACCGGGCGCATAGCCTGCGTGACGATGAGTCCGCGGACTTCGCTCACGACGGCTCCCAGGGCGATGCGTATCCCGATCTCGTGCGTACGCCGCGCGACGGAGTAAGAGATCACGCCGTAAACGCCCGAGGCCGCGAGCACCAGCGCTATGGCGGCGAACACTCCCATCATCCAGGTAGAAAGGCGTACGCCCGAGAGCTGCTCGTCGAAAAGCTGCTCCATCGTCTTGGCGTCATAAACCGGCTGGGTACGGTCAACGCCTTGTGCCTGGGCGCGCACCGCGGCGAGCGCCTTGCCGGGATCGCCGGCCGTGCGCACGACGAGTTCAAAAGACCACTGGGGCATCTGGTCGTTGAGCACGTATACCGTTGCATCCGGGGCGCCGGTAAACCAGTCTTTCGTATCGCCGACAATCCCGACGATGGTAGACGAAAATCGGTGTCAGGCAACTATTTCACCATTTTCGGGAACGGCCCGGCGGTTCGGTTATGGCCTGGAATTTGGTGAAATAGTTGCCTGACACGATTTTCTTTCCTTGCGACGAAAAAACGGCCCCGAAAATCGAGAGCAAGCGCAAGCCCGATTTTAAGGGGGTGTCTGAGAGGTATATTGCGGCACTGATTCAACTTGCTGTGGTCTGACCCCGTTCCCCCAACAGTCATCAGGCTCCATGGGGGGACACCGGTGATTGTGCCCCGTGACCGCACTTCGGGCACCGCGCGGGATAGCAGGCCTTGCAGTATTGCTTCGCGCAAGCCGGGCAGGCGGACAGGCAGGCGGAACAAACGCAGTGGAGTTTGTCGTCGCAGACACGAAAAGTTTTGGGGGTGCCGAAACACGCCTCGCACGGCGGCTGCTCGAATCCTTTGGCCAGGATGTTCCAGTCCGTTTGAAGCTTCCTGATTCCCTTCCGCCGCAGCAGGACCAGATCGGCCCGCAGCACGGGGAGTCGCGCGCGTACGGCTTGCGTCAGGTTGACCTCGATGCTCATGGCGTACTTGCGATCGAGGTCTGCAACCTTCGCAGCGTACTCCCGTTCGATGGCCTCCAATTGCATTTGCTCGGCCCCCGCAGCTTGGGAATCTCCTCCTTTGCGCTTCTTATCCTCGAGACGGGCGGCCGTCTCCAACCGGAGGCCGCTGTAGTATGCGTGGAGGCGATCAAGGTCCCGTGACATACGCCGTTCCATCCCGACCAGGAATGGGACGAGCCGCGCTCGAATGATCCCAGGCAGCATGCGGCTCGTAAGCTCCCGGAGTCTCTGCCCGCACAACGACAGCGGCAGCTCAACTTGTGTCGGCCCTGCGGGGCGTAATCCGCCCTCCTCCCGCAGCTTAACGAGCAAAGGACTGATTAGTTGACCAGCCACGGCGCCGTTGGACTCGTTGATGCACAGGAATAAAATGTCCTCGCGCTTCTCGTCGGAGGTTGAAATGACGTGAAAAACCAGCAGAAAGTAGTAACTCAGAGTTTGAGCAACATCCTTAAGGCGGAAAGTGGCATTTTCCAGGATAAATGCTCGCCCCAATTCGCGCTCCAGTTCCCGCGCCGTCAGCGACGAGTAATCCAGCGGCAGATCAAGGTTAATGTATTTCCCACGCTCGCCCAGCAGCCGCAGCAGGCGCTGCGCCCACTCGGACTCGAAACTCACGCGCACGGCGTCTTCGGGCAGCACCTCTCCGAATCCAACCCTGGACCATTCCGGCAGCCCGAGGGCTTCTTGCACATGTTGCGGCGCAAAGATCTCCAGTCCATCGGGGTGAATCGGCTCGACCAGCGCTCCCTGGGCCGCCAGCGTTCTTGTCAATATGTCTCTCAGGTCGCTCATGCCACTTCGAACTCGTCGCCGAAAACTTCGTCGTCCAGAGCCTTGGCGGCTTCATAGTCCTGCCTGGCCGCCGCCAGTTGGTCGCCCAAACGATCGAAGGCGCCTCGCCGGCCCTCTTCCGTCTGCGCCACCCAGGCTGTGAAAATCAGGTTGGCGAAAGACCGATCTTCTTCCATTTCCCCCAGGATGGACTGGATCTCACCCACCACCAGGGCAAACATGTGGATCTTCTCGTCCAGGATGCGCAGGATATGTTCCTCGACCGTGTGCTTGACGGCGAGATTGAACACGAACACCTCCCGCGTCTGCCCGATGCGGTGAATCCGCCCGATCCGCTGTTCGATGAGCTGCGGATTCCATGGCAGGTCAAAGTTGACGATTGTATTGCAGAACTGCAGGTTCCGGCCCTCCCCTCCTGACTCCGTGCTGAGCAGCACGGGTACATCCTCGCGGAATTTTTCGATCGCGCTGTCCTTCTCCGCATTGCCGAGGGAGCCCTCGAAACTCACGAACGGGAGGCCACGTTCGCGCAGAAGGTCGCCGAGCATGTGCAGGGTTTCCCGGAAGCGCACGAACACGATCTTTTTCTCAGAGGGGTTCCGTTCGAGTAGCGAGAGTAGGGTGTCCGCTTTGGCGCTGAGGGTCAGCAGGGTGTACTTCTCACGCAACTCCCGCCATTCGGCGGGCAAGTCGGAGTCCACGAGGTGCGCCAGGGAAGCTGCCGCGGCGCGGGGAGAAGAACCGGCAGCTTCCAGCAGGTGATGCAGGGCCATGCTGTGGCGCGTTTTCTGATCTTCCGGGAGGTCGCGCAGAAGCCGGCTGAGTTCCTGGTAGCAGTCCAACTCCTCTGGAGACGGTTCGGCGATCAACGTCGACGCCCTCCGCGGCGGCAGGTGTACGTCGACAAGCGCGCGGGTATTACGGACCATCACGTCACGCATCAGTTCCTGCAATCGTTCCCGATTGGCAGGGACGCGCGGATTGCCCGGCGTCACATAAATCGAACGAAACTCTTTTTCGGTCTTGAATATGCCGGGTTTCAGCAGAGTCAGGAGATTATAAAGCTCGATGAGGCTGTTTTGGATTGGTGTCGCGGAGAGGAGGAGCAGGAATCTCTTCTGGAGACCGTCGACAAATTTCCAATTCCTCGAGCTTCGATTTTTCAGGTGATGGGCTTCGTCCACGATCACGAGGTCGAACTGTCGCTCCAACAGATTCTGGGCATGGATCTCCCGCCGGGCGGTAGCAATCGACGCGATGATGCGTGGAGATGCCCAGAACGCCGGAGCGTCGCGATGGGAAAGCGGGGCCTGGCTGGTTATGAATTCAATGCCGAATTTGCTCTTCATCTCCTCGTGCCACTGCCCGACCAGCGAGGCGGGGGTCAAAATGAGGACTCGCTCAGCCATCCCGCGCAAAAGGTATTCCTTGAGAATCATGCCTGCTTCGATCGTCTTGCCCAACCCGACTTCGTCCGCCAGGAGCACTCGCCCGCGGAATTGCTTTAGAACCTTGCGGGCCGTTTCGACTTGATACCAGTAGTGATCCACGCCGCGCAGGTGGGGCAGGCATAACAGCTCGTCAAAGGTCTGGAAGAGGGAGGCGTGCACGAGGTCGAGCCTCAGGATGAAATCCTCCGCCGAGCCGGTTTCGCCCCGATCCAAAAAGGCCAAGGCATCGGAGTCCGGAAGCGAGAAGCGGATCGGGATTTTGCCGGCATAACGCGGCAGGGGCAGGATCACCGGCGCTCCCGCTTCGGAAGCCTGCGCGGCCGAAGCCTGGGCGGGAACTGGTTTCCTCTTGGGAGGAGACTTGGTGGGGCGAAGCTTACGTGGATCTTCGACCTTCGGCTGCCAGTGCAGGATGGCATGCACCCACTTCTGAGCCCATCTCCAATCCAAACCTCGAGGAAAGTAGGCGGACGAGAGTTTTTCGCCGACTCCAATATTCTCAAGCAGCGCCTGGGCGAGTGGCCATTTGCCCAACTGTGCCAAGGCGATTGCCTTGCCCATGACGATGCCCGGAAACGGGTAAAAAAACCTGTCCAGCTTTTTCAGATAGCGCAGCGCGAGCTCGGATTGATCTTCTACCAACGCCGCAAATACCGCGAGCTCGAGCACCGACCCATCGTTGGGAAACTGTTGCAGGGCTTTCTGGACAGTTTCCAGTGGACGTCGGCCCTTATCGAATAGTCGATTTTCGATCGCCGTGCACCAATCGTCTGGGCATAGCGCGTCCCCTTTAGCATCTTCACTCATAATGAGCGGAGTATATCAAAAAAGAGCGGTTCGAGAGACAGTCATAAATTCCATAGGGGGGACGTGCGCAAAGCGAATTACACGCA
>Ga0187878_1004559_pt1 | contig 10718 bp, 9 predicted proteins | sample June2016WEW_17_1_FD_132979 | JGI IMG/M metagenome (GOLD analysis project Ga0187878, IMG submission 132979) | Peatland microbial communities from SPRUCE experiment site at the Marcell Experimental Forest, Minnesota, USA - June2016WEW_17_150 | ecosystem: Environmental > Terrestrial > Soil >...
TAATCAGTGTAGTTGGTAGTCAGGGCAGCATCCAGGTATTTTTTTACATCTGCAGGTGGATCCCAATCCAGTCCTGACAACAGGCGTGTATTTTTCTCGTGTGTCCCGCGCCGGTCAAGTATATCCAATGCGAGTTCCCCCAGGATGTGAGCGATGTGCCATTTGGGGAAAAAGCGGTCCCTGGCACGCTGGATCCAAAAAGACATCTCTCGAACCGTGCCAGGCACAGGTCTCATCTTCTTTTCCAAACGGGGCCTCTCCAAATTTGGCAGGCGCAGACCGAGGATTGCTATTACCGCGGCGACGATCAATGCGACGACCCAATACGCTGCCTGAGGGAACGCACCGTAATATCCTTTAACCAACCAGAAGAATTTCGCCAGCGGGATAATGACCCAAATCTGGACTGGTCCCCGCAGGAAAAATGCCAGCAAGGCGACCATAATGATCAGCAGGGCGATTAAAATATATATCCTAGATTTCATTTTGGCTCCTGGCAATAATCCAGAATGGCGTTGAGACTATCGACAGCTTCTTGGATTTCTTTGCGGGTGGAATGCTTGTCTCCGTAGCGCACGCGTTCAAAGAGTGCCGTGAGCGGGTAAACAGCTTCACCCGGAAGGTGTGCCGAAACCAGGTAGTCAGCGAACTCGGCAGGAGTCATACTTAGCCCGCGGCGGATTCCGCGCCAGTCAGCAACGACCCTAGTCATGCGAAAGTAGGAATTCAAAATGGCATCCCCCCAATCCCTACCTGCTTCGATGTCGTCCAATGTTGACCGGGCAATCTCAGCCAGCGCATCATAAGGCGCACCTTTTTTTCTCCTGCGCCACAGGATCCACCCCCAAAGAACAACGACAATGAGTAAAATACCCAATGCCACGAAATATGAAGTCCACGAAGAGACCTGAGGAGGTACAAATATAGACGGGGTGACTGCCGGTACCGGTGTACCGGTGGGCACGGGAACAACGGTGACGGCCCCTTCACCGGGATTTTCCTGGGTTGGCTGGAATGATGTCGCCAGATTTATCCTGGAAATAATCAGGGCAATAATAACCCCCGTAAGAACCAGCCATGCCAGCCTGATCAAGAATTTCTTTCTTTGATCCGGTGGCAACAGAATAATCAATATAATCAATAGCGCAAAAAAAATAACTATTACATAAACAAATCCATTCCAGGATGGAAGACCTCCCGGGGAACTGGGTGCATTCTCCTGAATATATGCGAATGATTTGGCAGGTTTAAACTCAAGACTTCCCAGACTGGCAATCAAGAATATGATGACCAGAATAGCTAACCCCCCCGATACAAGGATAGCGATTTTACTACCCAAAAATTTCCTCATGACGAGTCCCAAAGAGGTATTTTACTATACAAGAACAGCCGAAAAGCTCACTGGCGGGAGAGTGAATTTTAAAGCTGATACCCAGCGAAAACTCATGGATAGTTAAACCCATCCCAATGAATGGATTTACCGGCATGTTATACTCAGTGTGGCAGAAGCTCACAAGGAGAACCCATGGGCGAAAAATCCCTTTTCGAGAATCAAGTGGCCCTGGTCACGGGCTCGGGGCGTGGCATCGGGCGCGCGATCGCCTTAAAGTTGGCGCGGAATGGAGCAGATGTGGTGGTTAATTTCTTCCGCAACCGAGCCCCAGCCGAAGCAACCGCCCAAGAGATCGAGAAGTTGGGACGGCGTGCCCTGGTGGTCAAGGCCGATGTGGGCGATTTGGACGACCTAAACTGTCTCTTCGACGAAACCGAAAAGGCTTTTGGCAGGCTGCATATATACGTCCATAACGCCGCCTCGGGGTATAACCGACCGGTGCTGGATCAAAAACCCAAGGGCTGGGAATGGACGATGAATATCAATGCCCGGTCCCTATTATTCGCAGCCCAGCGGGCGGTGCCTCTGATGGAAAAAACCGGCGGGGGAAGAATTGTGAGCCTATCCAGCCCGGGAGCGGCAAGGGTCATGGCCGATTACGCGGTAGTGGGAGCCAGCAAGGCGGCTATAGAAAGCTTAACCCGCTACCTGGCCGTAGAACTCGCCCAGAAAAATATCATCGTCAACGCTGTCTCGCCTGGAATTGTCGAGACAGACGCGTTGAAACATTTCGATGCGACAGCGAATAAGAGCATCCTGCAGAAAGCCGCAGCAGCAACACCCGCCGGCAGACTGGTCACCCCGGAGGATGTAGCAGAAGTTGTGTCCTTCCTGTGCACACCGGCAGCAAGCATGATCCGGGGACAGGTGCTTGTTGTGGATGGGGGTTATACCCTGCGAGCCGATTAAATTCGCCAAAACTATCCAAAGGTTTTTGTGTTAGAATGAGTACACTTGCAGTAGGATTTGTGTGTGGATAAACCGCCAGACCTGAACAAGGCTGACGGCTTTTTCATAGCCTGCCGCCCAATTGATAAGGAGACGATATAAGGATGGAAACAAAAATCTATGTTGGCAACCTGTCCTATGAGACGAAGGAAGACGACCTGCGAACCCTTTTTGCGCAGGCTGGGACGGTTGCTTCGGTAGCTCTGATCAAAGATCGCGACACAGGCCAGTCCAAGGGGTTCGCGTTCATCGAGATGAGCAACCAGGCCGAGGCTGAGAAGGCGATCCAGATGTTCAACAGCTATACCCTGGCGAATCGCCCTTTGAAAGTAAACCTGGCCCGTCCGAAAGAGGAAAGAAGCTTTGGTGGCGGCGGTTACGGTGACAGACGCGGAGGCCCAGGCGGCGGTTACGGCCGGGGTGGTCCCGGCGGTGGAAAGAGTCGCCGCGGGCCCGGCAACAGCGGCGGTCAACGCAGATACTAGAAAATTTAAATCCTGCAGGCTTTCCTGCAGGATTTTTTTATCCGATCAACACAGCGCGTGCGGGAGCCCCCATCAGAGCCCACCAGATTTAACGGCAAGCAATATAAATCATAGAAACCGGGAGAGATCGCGCGCAAGTCCAACCCTTCCAGGATGACTATCCCCGGTTCAAGTAAAGCGCGGTGGATGGGGAGACTTTGTTTGAACGGCGCAATAGAAAGGTAATCAATCCCGACCAACTTCACCCCGGTCTTCACCAACCAATCAGCCCCATCTATCGAGAGTGCCACGAAATCGCGGACAAATTCACTGGCAGAGTTACCCCAAATGCTAGAATTGCGGGTTTTTAGCAGCAGGCGCAGGGTGCCGGCTCGAACCTTGGCTTGATCAAGAATTGCAGAGGTTATCAAACCCACCTCATCCGGTATCCGGATGACCTGGACAGAGCCAGTCAGAACATCCAACGACAAAGTGTCCACAGTGCGACCATCATTCAAGAAATGGTGAGGCGCGTCCACGTGTGTGCCGGTGTGGACACTGCACTCCAGGCGTGAGACATTATCATGAGCTCCGGCATCCATGGATGAGATCCGTTCCAGAACCACCGGTGGGTCCCCAAGCCAGACAGGTATAGCGGGAGAAATCGGGAGGGAAATATCATAGATTCTCATAATTGCCTCCATTAAATGATGCCGTTACCATCCCCCAGCTGAGAATATTTTCTTCAAGAACACCTGACGCTCGGACTCCGTCATCAGGCGCGGGCGAGAATAATCTTCGATCATGTAAGATACTAATTCCGTGCTGATATAGCGACCATCATAAAAAACGTGCCGGTCCACAAACCCATCGCGGGTGTCATAAACTACGGTCCCATCGGGCATGAGGTGAGACATCTGGTCAAAAAACAAGTTGCCCAAACCGTAATGGACAAAGGAACTGGCAGAGAATTCCATCGCCGCCGGGAAGTGAGCCTGGCTGCCGCTGACGATAACCGCCCCGGCTGCCGCCATCTTTAAGAAATCGCGGCGCTCATAATCGGTGGGATTGGACTGGTAGTACTCACTATATTGGAAAGTCATGATGGGAATATAACCTGCCGAATGTAAATTGCTTATCTCGACCGATAATTGGTCAAGATCACAGGGAGCAGAACCGGGACTCGAACCAGTGGCCCAGTCCCAGGACGGACCAACCAGGTTGCAGCCAACGAAAGCGATTTTATTACCATGATCTTCAAGAAGGGCAGGCTGAAGGGCGGCTTGCAAATCCCGACCTCCGCCATAATATAACCAGCCACGCTGGTCGTACATGTCCAGAGTGGTCAGGAAGGGCTTAGGACCATAGTCCAGCAGGTGGTTGCCGGTGAGTTCGACGACATCGGTGCCAATATCGTCCAACAGGGCAATATAGACGGGGTTACTACAAAATTGGAGACTGTCCGTAAATTGGTCAGGCGCAGGACAATCTGCGGCAAATGAAACTTCATTGCTGATGTGGGTTATATCGGCTGACCTTAATATCGTGCGAATCTCTTCACCCGGATAAAGAACACCATGGCGCTCCATTCGGTCAGCAGTGGCGCGAACTAACGCCGTAGTGCCGGTCATAGCCACTACGGTCAGCTTATTGGGATCACGGTTGCCAGATAAAAGAGGAAACTCTGGGGGATCCAAACTGAAATTGATCTTTAAGGGATAAGTCCCGAGATCAAAATCTTTATGGATCGGCGATTGACCGTCGACAGTAAGAACCTTCCAGCGCGGCTCGAGAGATTCAAAGGGAATTATGGCCCAAGACGGACGGTCAGCCCAGGCAGAGTCGAGCAATTGGGCTTCAGGAATCACGCGAACTGAACCAGCAGCCGGAGCTCCCCATACAGTACTAAAAGCAGCCAAAGTAGATGCGTCCATCCAAAAGGGGTAACCAGCGAAGGGCCCCGTGCCCGCTCCACCCCAAGTATTATGAATATCTATGAGGGATACCCCGTCCGTTATCGTCGGGAAGGGAGCAACAAGAGCGTAAATCCATTCTGAAGAGTTGGAATCCGGAGTCCGGGTAATGTCCAACCGAATCGCCGCGTTAGCGGGATCATCCGCCAGAGGGAGACCAAGACCCATGGCAAATTGGCGCAAAGCATCCGGAACTGCGGTGGAAACCCAAAGCTTCGCTGGTATATAGGTATTTTCAGGTGTAAAGGGATTTGAAGGAGATGAGAGGGGCGAAGGGGAAAGGAAGCTTTCAGATTGGAATGGCGTAGAGGTAGCCGCTCCAGATGTGGCAAACGCAGGTAAATTAGAGTTGACACCATTAGAAGTGGGGCGTAAAAATGCGCAGGCAACCAAAACCAAGGAAAAGAGAAGAATTGTTATACGCAAAGTCTTGTGATTATTGCCAAAGTTTCCCGTATGTATCACTCCGGTTCCAATCGTAATTCAGCAAGAGTAAATTTCTTCAAGGCGTTTTGGTCAACTGTTATACCCAGTCCAGGGCCAGAGGGAACATCAATAGTGCTATCGGGGTTCAGGATGAACTGCTCACGGGTAATATCTTCGGCATAGTACCGGTCCGAAGCAGAGATGTCAGCGGGCAAGATAAAACCCGGGAGGGAGGCCATCGCCAGGTTCGAAGCGCGCCCCACCCCCGTTTCAAGCATGCCCCCACACCAGACAGGAACCCCTTTTTGAAGGCATAAATCATGGATGGCAATTCCCTGGCTTATTCCGCCGACCCTGCCAGCTTTGATATTAATAATTTTACAAGCTTCCATTTCCAGGGCATAACGGGCGTGGCGAGGCGTGATGATGCTCTCGTCCAAACAAATAGGGGTGCGCAGTTCCTTCTGCAGCTTGCGATGATCCCAAATATCGTCCTCGTTTAGCGGCTGTTCGATCAGCAGCAGGTTTAGATAATCCAAAGGTTTTAAGATTTCCCAGGTGCCCAATGAGTAAGCAGAATTTGCGTCCACCTGGAGTTTAATGTCCGGAAACGCAGTGCGGACTGCAGATGCGTCACCCACATCGCGGCCGGGTTTTATCTTAATTTTAATGCGCCCATACCCGGTCTCGAGATATTTGCGCACAGTCTCCACCAAGAGTGCGGGAGAGGATTGCAACCCCACCGAAACCCCAACCGGCACACGAGAGCGCGCTCCTACCAACATTTCCCGCAGCGAGCGATGCTCAATTTTGCCACGCAGATCCCATAGCGCCATTTCCATTCCTGCTTTCGCCAATTGATGCCCGCGGATTTGCGCGACACGAGCTTGAAAGTCGGCAGCATCGCCGATATTTTGCCCGAGAAGCAAGGGAGCAATAAAATCCTTTAAAATATGCCAGGCAGTACCGGAGGTTTCGTAGGAGTATCCCGGATCCCGGTCAGCCACACATTCACCAAATCCAGTCAACCCCTGAGACTGGATGGAGATCAGAATACATTCGCGGTCGATCGTTCTCCCAAAGGAAGTTTCGAAAGGGGAAACCAAAGGCATGCTGACATGGTGGAGAGTAACAGAGTCGAGTTTCATTTATTCCCTTCCAAATACTCATTTATTACTGATTAAGCGTTTAAAATTCGAATAGATAATCCAATTATAGTGCAATGGCGGGAAATAGCCCCAAGTGGGAGTTGATCCATGGATCCATTACCTTCCCTTAATGAATCTAAATCAGAGAATAGGGAGAGGGAAGCACACCGAGTCCTTCTTTAAAATTAGCATGAAATTTAATTAACCTGGAGGCAGACCTATTAAGAAAAAAATGGTACTCTGTCTTCCAGAGTACCATTTGTCATCAAAGCGATGAAAGGGGGCAGCTATTGCACCGATGTGAGAGAGTTATTAATCTTGCTGAATACATTGCCGATGACGGGGCCGAGGATCAACAAAACAGCAATTACGACGACAGCAACCAAAACAAGGATCAAAGCATACTCGACCAAGCCCTGGCCTTTTTCTTTCGGGGCGAATAACATAGGATTTCACCTCCTTTCCGATTTAGATTTCCCTGAGAGTCAATCAGAGATATGGGTATTATATACCATTTCATTTATCAAAGTGTAAATAATTCATTACAGTAACTTTACAGTTATTATTAACTTACAATCGTGCTTGATGAAAAACAAAAGGTACCCTGTTACACAGAGTACCATTTGTCATCCAAGCAAGCTTGGTAGCATTTATTGAACGGATGTGAGGGAGTTATTAATCTTGCTGAAGACGTTGCCGATGACTGGGCCGAGGATCAACAAAACAGCAATTACAACGACAGCAACCAAAACAAGGATTAAAGCATATTCAACAAGGCCCTGGCCTTTTTCTTTTGGGGCGAATAACATAGGATTTCACCTCCTTTCCGTTTTGGATTTCACTGAATGCCAATTCAGAGATGTTGATATTATAAATCAGTTCAGGACAAGACACCAGAAATTATTAATTACAATTACCTTGCAGTTATGCGAAATCAACTGTGGAGAGGGATTGACAAAGTAACCCTGGCGCCTTTCCCGGGGGAGCTGTTTATTTCAAACGTTCCTTTAAGCATTTCGGTGCGCTCATTAATTAATTTCAAACCCAAATTTTCGTCCTTGCCAAGAGCATCCGAATCAAAGCCTTTGCCATTATCATCCACAGAAAGCTTGACCATGGTGTCCCCCAGATCCAGTTGGATCTTTACCAAGGTTGCCTGGTTTTGGTCGACCGCATTACTCAACAATTCTTGCATGGCACGGAAAACCATCACTTCGACATAAGATTCCATGCGACGTTCGCTACCGGTAACGGTGACATTCACCTCCACCCCGGCTTGTTCCTTGAACATGTCAGCGTAACGGAGGAGAGTGGGAGCGAGGCCTAAATCATCCAACATCATCGGGCGGAGTTCAAAAATAAAATTGCGCACTTTTTGGAACGTGCTCATCGCCGCAACTTTTAAACTGCCCAGTTCGTTGCGGGCCTGAACTGCATCGATATCGAAAAGCCTCATTGCAATTTCCGTTTGCAGGATGAAATTTGAAAGTGCCTGGGCAGGGCCGTCGTGCATCTGTCGTGACAGCCGTTGACGTTCGGCTTCCTGAACATTGACAAGCATTTCGACGCTGGATGAAGCGCTCCGATCACTCTTCCCGGCATTATCCCCACCCGCGCTGACCGCATTCTTCAAGCGATCCAACATGCCAACATACTGTTCCAGGTGAGCCTGGTCACCCTGCAGTTTTTCCAACTGGCCACGCATCACAAATAACCGCTGCTGGGTTTCCATGGCAGTATCATAAACCGTGCGAACCTCTTCGCCCGGAATTTTCCCTATTTGCCCTTGAATCTGCTGCAAATTAGCAGTCACAGCAGCGTTTCGCTGGGTCAACTTTCCCACCTCGACGCGGCTTTGTTCCAACATCAAGGTTATTTCCTTTAAAGCGCGATTTGTGTCATCCATCTCGGACTGAATTAATGCGTGGGGATCTTCAACAGCGGTAGTTGGGGGTAATTCTGGCACTGTCATAATTCACTCCTGCAAGACATTATCATTCAGCTTAACACATTCCCGTTTGAGGCCAAAAATAACAGCCTGGGGGCAATCCTCAACACCGAACTAGCGCAAAATCGAAGTCACATGATTTTTTTACCAGCTAATGGCTGATTCCCAGGGAAGATGCTATCGCCTTATTTCTTATGCCTTTTACAACATATGAGAGGACTTCTGTTTCTTGATCAGACAGTGGGTGGAAATGGTTGCCGGGTTCCCTATAAAGGTGAGAGGCAACCTCCGTCTCTCTGTCAACCCAGCTCCCAAAAAAATAGTAGGTAATCTTGTATAGCGACGATTATAGTTTCTTCGATGAAATTCTTACCAGGAACAGGATCCATCAAAGTATAGCACAGGTAACCCAAGGAGACAATTTACGGGAGAAAGGGCATGTAAATATGCTGAAAGAAGGAACCAAAAACCACACATGAACAATCATTTACGGCCCCAGCCAGCGATACACAACCATGTTTGTCCCACCTTGAGCCGGCGAATAAGGTGCCCCGGTTGAAAAAACCGGCTGCAGACCCGAAGTGAGGGTGGGATAAAAATCCGGGAAGGTGACGAGGTAGCTCACTCCTTTCGAGTCCAAATAATCGGTTAGAGCGACCTCATTACGAAGAAATGGAATGACCTCGGGCGAAATCAATCCAGCCATATCGACTAATTTATGATCCCCAAAATATCCTAGTGCGCCAACATCATGGGTTGCGATCAATTCATTCCCGGGGATGTTTATTGCCACCCATTTAGCGGTGTCGACCATCTCCGATTCGATAATGCGTACATCCTGGTTATATGATTCCATTCCCAAAAACCAAAATGCAACGCACACCAATGCAAGTGAGCTACCCCAAGCAGTTTTAATCAACCACCAATTTCGTTTTTGGGCATTTCTTTTCAAATAAACCAGATAAAAGCCAAAAAGACCGATAAAAAAGTAGATTGGCATGACGGGCATAAGGTAGCGACCGTGCTGATACGCCGGCAATCGAAACAGGTAGATGCCAATGTAGCCAATCACCCAAAGAATCGCAGCAATAAACCCAAATTTCCTATTACGAAATGCCCACCAGGCAGTAATCAGGGCTCCCGGCAAGAGGATGATCCCCGGACCGGTCAATAGCTGCAATGCGCCTTCACCTATTCGCTGTAAAATCAGACCTGCCTGCCAGTTGGAATATTCCGCCTGCTTGGCATAGAATGTTGTGGGGAAGGCAGTATCGGCAAGGACCAAATTAAATACCAAGTACGGCAAAAAGAAAATGGCAAACCCGAAGATCGCAGAAAAGAGGGCGCGTATCCTCATTTTCCAGGTTGGCATTGAGAAAAGTAAAACTAAAATTATCGGACCAAGAAAAGTCACCCCATCAGGGCGCACCCATACGCTGATTCCCGCCAAAGCTCCCAATAACAACCAGCGAGAAGATCCTTTGATTAAAGACATCAACAAAATGAACGCGATCAACGCTTGTAAGATTGTTTCCATCCCCGAGGCAGACGCCCAGACCAAATGCCATTCAAATGCGACCAGCAAGCCCACCCATGGGATAACTCCGCGATATTCATTAACCAGGGAACGCATGCTGATCTCGGCATAAAATGCAAGGCAAAAAAGCAAGATCCCGCCCAGAAAAAAGGTCCATATATAGGGGGAAAGATCAATCAAAAAACCAACTGCCAACAATGCAGACCAAAGTGGGGCTGTAGAACCACCCGAGGGCTGTCCCGGAATGAACGACCATTCACCGCGCAATGCCAAATTGCGGGCAAAGGTTTGATGGATCCAAGAATCATCCAATGGAAAGCCGATGCGGTAAGAGATTGCACTATAAGCCAAATATGCGCAGATGCTTACCAGGGTTGCCAGAGCAAGAATAAGCCAAGTGCGAGACCCAATCAGCTTTTTATCGGGTTGAGTTGACATGGAGAATAATGGTTTCATCGAGCATTCCCAGGTAGTCAAAAGCAGGGAATTGATCGGGGTGGGCAAATAAATTGGCAAGGTCGCCTGCCGCCCCCTTGCGTTCCAAGACAACATATCCAACATCGTATTTCCGAGCAGCTTCGAGGAGAGTCTGAACATCGCCATAAGGAACAACGACAGCCTGTCGTCCGGTCATATTGAAATAAGCCGGTGGGTTCCGTGCCATGACGATCACAGCCGGTGAAACACCACGGTTCAAAAGGAAGGTATCCACGTTTTTATAGAGAAACTCACCCTCATTCCAGCCAGTGTCAATAACACGGATCTTGACCAGCATAACGCTAAATACAATCACCACGACCGCCAGGGAATACTGAAAAAGCGATGCGTTTTGGGGATGCAGGGTTTTATTTTTCGAAAACTGGACCACCAGAATTTCCAAA
>Ga0187878_1004560_pt1 | contig 10717 bp, 7 predicted proteins | sample June2016WEW_17_1_FD_132979 | JGI IMG/M metagenome (GOLD analysis project Ga0187878, IMG submission 132979) | Peatland microbial communities from SPRUCE experiment site at the Marcell Experimental Forest, Minnesota, USA - June2016WEW_17_150 | ecosystem: Environmental > Terrestrial > Soil >...
CAGGCGATGCAGCGGAACAGAGAATCTGATGATCAGGGGTTGTCCGTCCCTCGTCGGCTGGCGAATTGCCAAATAAACCAGGTCATGCCCGATCGTGGCGCTATGACGCACGGCACGGCCCGTGCCCTTCTCCAGCGCTTCTTTGATCTCCGGCCTGCCGGCATGGCTGTCCATTTTGAGAGGATCATCAGCGGAGTCCTCCAGCACTTTGCCGTCTGGAGCGACCAAAGTGACGCGCATGCCTGTGCCGGCCATCCAGGCAGTCCACTCCTTGAGTGCGGTCCCACTGGCCGACTCCGGAGGGCGGAGTTCGGCAAGGTGAGACAAGGATTGCAGTTGCCCAAAGGCCGCATCGAGATACTCACGGCGAAGCGAGAAGGCGACGTAGGTGTCGACGGCCAGCAGGACGAGCAAGAGAAGAACAAGGTGAACCAACCCAAATTTCCAGAAAAGACGGCCTTTCACGAATTTCTCCCTGCCCGGCGAATGTGTCATTGGTAAGTATCGAACCACCAGGCCATTTCCTGAATGCTTACTACCCTATTATGAGCCGCCGATCAACGGGTTTTGAATATCAGAAATCTACGTCGTGCGTGAGTGCCGGGCGAGGAAAACTGTGCCCACTCAAATTGTCTAGACTGTAATCTGATTCTTCCCGGGGTCGGAATCAGCGTGGGCATACTTTCCCGGCCGTAACTGTTTAGCCCCTTCAAAAGCAGCCACGGATTCCACGGATTTCACGAATTTATATGCATATGGTATGCGCGTATCGAGGTGCACCAAATGATGCCGTCGTCTTTGCCTGCATCCTGGAGGCTGCAAGAAACATCGCCTTTTGGTAGTGCCTTCATAAAATCCGTGGAATCCGTGAAATCCGTGGCAGCTTTTTGCTTTTAAAGGACATCTCGATGACCACAGGGCTAAACACGTACTCCCGGCCTTCTTGGAAAACTTAACGAAAACTTCACATTCTTCTGACGCGCGCTTAACTTCGACCATCTAAAGTCAAGGTCCTACAAGAAGCGCATGGAGGGACTTCCCTGCATTGCCGGTACCAAATTATCAACCCTGCTGAGAGGACGGAGATGTCAAATCATAAAACTGCCGCCAAATCCGCGGCTTGTGTTAAATCGAGGATAGCAAGTGTTATCCGCCAAGTAGTACTTCCCGGATGCACCTTTCTCCTGGCATTAATGTTACTGGGTGCGATCGCCGCGGCCCAGAGCGACACGGGCCGTATTGCCGGTACTGTCACGGATACCACGAAGGCTGTGGTGCCGAACGCCGTAGTCTCAGTAAAGAATGAGAAGACCGGCGAGACGCGCAACGTTACCTCGAACGAGCAAGGCGTTTTTACCGTCACGCAGTTAGGACCTTCCACCTACGCGGTGAACGTCACCGCGAGCGGCATGGCGCCCGCGCAGTACACCGGCGTCACCTTGGAGGTGGGGCAAACACGCACCTTGGACGTCACCGTGCAACCCGCCGGTGTGAATACGGTAGTGGTAGTATCGAGCGGCGAATTGGCGATCCTGGACCATACCTCCGCCACCATCGGTGCCAACATCAGTTCCCGGGAAGTCGCGCAACTGCCCATCAATGGCCGGCAGATCTCGCAGCTCTATCTCATGACGCCCGGAGCGGTAAACTTCGGGGCCGGAACCTTCGACGACATGCGCTTCAACGGCCGTTCCTACGAGGAGAACGCGATCCGTTACGACGGTATCGAAGGCGGCGGCATCATCAGCAACAACCCGAGCAACTTCAACGGCGAGATCCCCGGCCCATTCCGCCTGCAAGCCAGCATGGAAAATGTGCAGGAGTTCCGTGTGGATTCGAACAACTACCCGGCGGAATTCGGCACAGGAACCGGCGGCCAAATCAGCATCATTACCAAGAGCGGAGGCAACACCTTCCATGGCGGCCTGTTCGAGTATTTCCGCAACGATGCGCTGGACGCCCGCAACTTTTTCGATGGCGCCAACCCCTCGATTCTGCGCCTGAATCAATTCGGCGGATCCGTGAGCGGCCCGATCAAGAAAGACAAGCTGTTCTTCTTCGCAGGCTTGGAAGTGCTGAAGCAGAGGACAACCTCACCGTTCATTGAATCGACGCCGAGTGCCGCGGTGCGCGCCCTTCCCGATTGCCCTCCCGGAACACCGCAGCAAACGACACCGACCTGTATGAATCCCGCCATCCGGCAATTGCTGCAGGCCTTTCCGGTCGGGCAGACTCCTTCCACCAACTCATTGTTTGACATTGTCAATGTTCAGGAGCCCGGCTCCATCGACGAGTATTCCGGCAACATCCGTTTGGACTACATTATCAACAACAAAAACCGAATGTACTTCCGCTATAACCGCGACCAGGGTTATGGTCTGGTGACAGCGAACTCCACTGGCAGCAGCATCAATTACTACGCCGTCCCGCAAAACGCGGTGGTGGCCCTGACTCAAACCTTCAAGCCGACTTTGCTCAACGAGATCAAGGTCGGGCTCAACGCACCCAAGACCCGCGTATACGCCAATGCTCCGACCGTGCCCGGTGTGGACCTGAGCGGTGTGACCATCAGCCTTTCCGGGGTGGTGTCGCTGGGCGGCACCGGGGGACAGCAAGGGTCCGTCGGTATCGCTTCTCCGACCGGCCAGTTAAAGTTGTCGAGCGCCCTCAACGGCCGCGCCGCGCCGTTTACGAATTATTCCCTGTCCTTTATCGATAACCTGACCTGGATTCACAGCAATCACATCGTAAAGTTTGGAGTCGAAATCCGGCCCGAACATTTGAAGACCGCGTTCTATGGAGGCACTACCTATAGCTTCTCCAATATTCAGGCCTTCCTGGCCGATGCTCCGTCCCAGGTCGCATTCAATGGCGATACCACCGCACTGAGCCCATTTACCGGCAAGTCGGGGTTTTCCATCATGCGCCAGACGTTCTATATCGGCTACGCACAGGACGAATGGAAGATCAAGCCCAACCTCACGATGAACTACGGTTTGCGCTACGAATATTACAGCCCGCTGCACGAGGTCAACGACAAAGTTGTCTGGTTTGAGGTCCCGACCGGCACTCTCATTCCGAACTACACGAACGACTGGTACACCATGAAGACGACGAACTTCGCGCCGCGGCTCGGGTTCAGCTGGTCGCCCGGAGCGTTCAAGAACAAGACCGTGCTTCGCGTCGGGGGCGGTTATTTCTATGGTCCGGGCCTGACCGAAGGCCAAACCCAGCCGGCCACCAACGATCGCATCAACCGGACCATCACTAGCGGGCCGCTGCTGACCTATCCGGTGACCGCGCAGACCATTCTTTCGAACTACAACGTCAACGATCCCAACCTGCAGTTCCAGCCCCGTGCCTATCTTCCGGACTACAGGATTCCGGAACAGGTTTTGCAGTACTCCGCTTCGATCGAGCAACAACTGCCGGGCCACGCGATACTGACGGTGGGGTATGTGGGCAGCCAGGGGCGAAACCTGTTCTTGCGCGGCATCACCAACAGGATCACTGGCGTGGTCATGAATCCCACCACTGGGGTGGGATCGGCGGTGCGCGAGTTCAGCGTGGTCAACGGAACCACAGTAACGAACCGGTTCGCGGAAATCGATACCAAGACCAGCGGCGGATCCGATAACTTCAATGGCTTGCAGGTGCTGCTCAACCGGCGTTTCTCTCGCGGGCTGACCCTGGGATCCCAGTACATGTGGTCGCACAGCATCGGAGACAGTAACGGCTCCAAGGATGCTCGAACCTCCGCCAATAACTTCAGCTTCACGTCTGAACATGGCGACAATATCTCGGATGTGCGCCAGAGCTTCAATCTCAGCGCGCTCTGCGAATTGCCGTTCGGGACAGGAAAAGCGTTTGGGGCCAGCGCCGGCCCGCTAGCAAAGACCCTGCTGGCTGGATGGCAGATCGGCACTCTCTTCAACGCTCGGACCGGTCTGCCGCTTGACGTAGAGATCGTGCGGCCGGACATCGTTTACCGCAACAATGTGACGGGCGCGATCAGTGCGGCCCCGGTGGTTACCAACGGCGTGGTGATGACGACCCCGATCGTCAACGTCCCCGGCGGCGGCTCCAGCCGCAACGTACGCCGCCCCGACGTGGTTCCGGGAGTCAATCCCTACTACGTGAACAGTGGCACGTTCTTTATCAACCCAGCGGCCTTCGCGGTTCCGCAGCCGGGCACATTCGGCAACCTGGGCCGCGATGCCTTACGGGGGCCGGGCATCAGCCAATTGGACCTCACATTGTCCAAGAAGTTCCCGATTTCCGAGAACGTGAACTTCGTATTCCGGGCCGAGTGCTATAACATCCTCAACCACCCGGTGTTTGCAGCGCCCGGGGGCGGCACGCCACGCCTGAATGACGCGACTGGAATCCTGCAGCCCGGCCAGGCGTATACCCAAAGCGCGGCCGGCGGCACCTTCGGCGCGCTGACCTCTACGGTGTCAAACCAAGTGGGTTCCGGCACTAACCGGCAGATCCAGTTTTCACTCCGGGTAAATTTCTAACCGGCCTGGATTCCCATGGGAGGGACTCGATCTGACAAATTCCGCCACCGTCAGCTGCCACCCGCATAGCGGGCAGCACTGGGCTGGCTCGACTCGAAGGAGTGACAAAAACTAGCCGGGGGCTCGCGAGCCCCCGGTATATTCCCAATTCGAAATCGGCACCAAGCGCCAGATCCAGTTCGCGCTCAGATTTAACTTCTAGAACTGAGCACTGACTGAAGAGACGGGGTACCGAGTGACGGGAAAACAGGTATTGGAGGATTTACCCGGTGAAGCGGCATTGAAATCATAGGGGCCGAAATCATATGGCGAATATGTACACCATCGGCCATTCGACGCGCACGCTCGACGATTTCATCGCGGTCCTGAAGGCGCACTCGATCCGCACCCTGGTTGACATCCGGTTCAGATGCTCCTTAATTCTTCATTAACCTTTACTTCACGCAATCTTCACATCCAACTTGGCGTGCTAATTAGATAATCGTTCTCCGGCTACGAGCTGCAGATCCGCGGTGCATGGGGTTTGGAGGTGAGATGGATAGCCAAGTACTGCTTGTTTGCATCGTCATCGTAATTGCGCTGGGATTCGATTTCCTGAACGGCTTCCATGATGCCGCCAACTCCATCGCCACTATCGTGGCGACGCGTGTTCTCTCGCCGTTCGCGGCCGTAATTCTGGCCGCGTTCTGGAACTTTGCCGCAGCCTTCTTTTTCGAAACCAGGGTCGCGGCTACGATCGGTAGGGACATTGTCCACCCGCAGTTTCTCGACCCTTACATGGTGCTGTTCGGACTGCTCGGAGCCATCATCTGGAACGTGCTTACCTGGTACCTGGCCCTCCCCTCGAGTTCTTCTCACGCTCTCGTCGGCGGATTCGCGGGCGCAGCTGTATCCCATGCCGGGCTCGTTGCATTGAAGTTTGACGGCTTGCTGAAGGTCGTGCCCTACATAGTGATTGCCCCTGTTGTGGGATTGATATTGGGACGGCTGATGATGATGCTGATGTACTTTCTCTTCAAACGCTCCTCACCCCGGAGCGTCGATCACATTTTCCGCCGCGGTCAGCTTGTCTCCGCCTCGATCTTCAGCTTCAGCCACGGCATGAACGATGCGCAAAAAACTATGGGGATCATCGTTGCTCTCCTAATCTCGGCACGCATGCTCCCGACTCCAGACTCGGGCAAGTTAATCGTTCCCCTCTGGGTGATTTTGTCCTGCCATGCAGCAATTGCCCTGGGCACCTACTCCGGAGGGTGGCGTATCGTAAAAACGCTCGCCATGCGCCTCACCAAACTCCAGCCCGTAGGAGGTTTTTGCGCGGAGGCCGGCGGCGGGGCTACCATCGTCTTTCTTTCCTTCCTCGGCATACCCTTGAGCACGACCCACACTATCACCGGAGCTATTGTCGGGGTTGGATCGATACAGCGGATGTCCGCGGTGCGCTGGGGGATAGCACGCAACATCATCTGGGCCTGGATTCTGACGATCCCGTGTTCCGCGGCTTTCGCAGCGATGCTTGAGTATACCGTTCGACCATTCGTGCGCTAGACCACGAGCAGGCACATGACAGGCCGTCTGTATTGAAGGAGTCATGACGCGGATGAGGATACTCCTGGTTGTTGACTACTCACTCAGTTCAGATCATGCAGTCACGGAATTTGCCGAACGGAGGTGGCCTCCCGGCACGATCGTGCGCGTGCTCTCGGTTGTAGTGAACGTTCCTCCATCGGCAAGCCCTTCAGTTATGGTATGGACCATTATCTCTGTCATCAGCACACCCGAGGACTGAACTACCTTCTTAAGATACGCCATTCCCGGGAGATTCAAAACCTGTAAGGCATCAGAGGCATTCACGTAGGAGTGAGCACAGGTTGTGCCGCGGAGAGCGGAGAGGATCGACGTGCGAAGAAGGGATGAGCTCGACAGTTTTTGGGGGCATGTCGGTTTCCGGATAGCCCAGTAGGACGTCCAGTTGGAATGGGACTGCTGAGGATGTTTCCCAGATCGGGACTTCGCGGGAGTGAGAGTCTCAGTTTCTGGTGTGCGTGCCCTGCTGCTGGCTTGGCGGACGCTCTCATTGGGCCAGCTGTTCAGGATCGCCACTGAAGATATCGGGCGGCACTATGAGGGCCACCTGCCAACTCAGGTCCGCATCCTCGGCGCGATAGACTTCGCCCATGCCTCCCGCGCCGAGTTTTTCTGTGATGCGATAGTGGGAAAGTGATGAACCAATCATGGCGTTGGCTCCCGTTGGATGAGGGCAATCACTCCAGGTTTTGGTACTCAGCCTTCGCAGCGATCAGGATCGGGATGTCGGGATCTGCGTCTTTCCACAGGGCGAAGAAGTCCTGGTAGGCTTTGCGGCTCCCGGCCAGGTCGCCAGCCAGCTTCCAGGCTCGGCCAAGATAAAGGTGGGCCAGGGGATAGTAGATCGAAAGCAGGCTCAGCGCCGCGGTGATCAATTATCTTTTGAAATTCTACCGCAGCGGATTTGCCGTCCTGGAGGCCCAGGTAGGCGCGGCCGCGAACGAACCAGAGCTCAAATCCGCCTGCCCGCTCGTAATTGGCAACCACAGGCTCTGTCAGGTCGATATCCTTCTGATTGTTGCCGCGTTGCACCTCGATCATTCCCATGCGGATGGGATACCAGACTTGATTCGCGATCGTAGCCTGAGGATTGTCCGCTGCCACATTATCTGCAACTGATTGGGCCTCCTTCAAGTTGCCGCACAGCACCAGAGGTGAAACGGATCCGGCCTCCCGGTTTCCGAATGCCTCGGGAGTCGACGTAATTATTGTCCGGGCGTTGGCGCAGTTGCCCACAAGAGCACTCTCGAGCGCAATCATTCTCACATAGGATGTAGATATCTCGTTAAGTCTGCGTTGTTCTGCCATCTTTGAAGCTTGCCACCACAGACTCTGCGCCGTCTTCAGTCTTGCAGACAATGTAGCGACCCTGGCTTGATAATCGAAAGACAAGTACTCCCAGGCGTTTTCCTTCAGCCAATCGAGTTGTCTCTGCATTGAAGTCACGTCGCCTTTTATTGCTGCGCGACAGAAAAGAAGATAATGCAGGTCTACATCGTCAAGGCTGAGCGATATGGCTCGTGTGGCTGTTTCCTCCGCCTCATCAAACCTGTTGAGATCGCGCAATACATCTATGAGGTTTCCATAGGGCGCGGCCCTAGGATAGAGCCGAATGGATGCGCGAAAAGATTCGGCTGCGTTTTCGAATTGACCCATATCCCGATAACTAAGTCCCAACGTATTGTGCGCATAGCCATCTCTTGGGTAGGTCTCGACCCACAATTTCTCAACCTCTAACGCCTGCTCTACATTCCCGATGCATCGGCTAAAGAACCAGCTAGCGATACGCAGTTTCTCCCTCGCGCTGACCCGGTCCTTCAGATCGTAGCCGCGTCTCCCTGCTTCACGCATCAGCTGTTGCTGACTTGTGTTATAGTACATCCCGCTCAATCTCTCATGAGCAAGCGCAAAGTTGGGGTCGAGTTCGGTCGCCTGCCTGTAGAGGCCAATGGCCCCGAAATAGTCACCTTTGCGCGACAGCTCATTGCCCACTGAAAAAACCTGTAGCGCCTCCAATGACGAGGTCGTGGCTTGCTCAAGAGGCGCGTTGAATTGCTTGATCGATTGGAGCGACTCCCCTAGCTTGTGTCTGAGTTGAATGGATGCCTGACCTAGTTGCTTCGGTACTTGAGCCTTGGATTCAGCGGTTTCTTGCACCATTGCCATTATCTCGTCGCTCGGAGAGACAACTACTTTCAATACAAGAACATAGTTGGCCTCAAAGTTGGCAATGGAGGCTGTGATGTATCCCTTTAAACCCTGTCGAATACAGATTTCCCGCGCTATGTCGGTGGTTATGCGTGAATCCATGGGGCGATTCATGAGCCTCAGTGTTTCCCTTACCCTCTCTTCGGGAAGGACGTCGAGGAATGGAGTCTCCAATAGCTTAACGACCAATGCCTCCTTGAGCGTCCCGCCATCGAAGACAGGGTCTCCCGTGGTGTTCACGAAGTCCGCGAGAAGAATTGTGTCCTTTTCGCTAAGCGCGGGCGCTCGACTGAAATACCAGTAGCCCACGATGGCCAGAAACACGACCGCAGCCGCTGTGGGGATATACCATTTCCAGCGTCTTCCTTTGTCTGGAGCCATCGCCGAAGCGGCTGTTCCGCTTACAGGCATTACCCCGACAGGAGTCGCATCGGCACTTGCCGGGATCGCTTGCGCACCTGCACCGGGAACAGCCGCGCTGACGGCTGCCGAATGCCCGGAATCCGAATCCCGTTTCAGCCTTTGCAGGTCAGCTTCCATATCGGAAGCGTGCTGGTAGCGCAGCTTGCGGACCTTCGCCAGCGCCTTGTTGATGATCCGCTCCAGTTCATCAGGCAAGTCCGGATTGATGCGGACGGGTGCCGTGGGTGTTTTGTGCAGGATCGCATCGAAAGTTGCTGCCGAAGATGCTCCGCGAAACGGCAGCACGCCGGTTGCCATTTCGTAAAGCACCACGCCGAAAGAAAACAGATCGGTGCGGGCATCCAGCTCCTCTGCCAGCGCCTGCTCGGGCGACATGTAAGCCACCGTGCCGACAGCAGTGCCAGGGCTGGTCAGCAATTCCTCGGTGCCGGCGGTCGGCAATTCCTTGGCTTCCGTGTGGTGCTCCGGAGCGAGCTTGGCCAACCCAAAATCGAGGATCTTGGCGTGGCCCCGCTTGGTGACGAAGATATTGGCGGGCTTGATGTCGCGGTGAACGATTCCCTGGGCGTGCGCGGCATCCAATCCATCCGCAATCTGAATCCCCAGGTCGAGAATCTCGTCTGTGTGAAGCGGCTTTCCGAGGATGCGCTCCTTTAGTGTCTTGCCTTCCAAGAACTCCATTGCAATGAAGTGCTGCCCCTCGTGCTGGCTGATCTCATGGATGGTGCAGATGTTTGGATGATTGAGGGCCGAAGCAGATTTGGCTTCCCGTTGAAACCGTTCAATTGCATGACGGTCCTTGGATACCGCTTCCGGGAGAAACTTCAAGGCGACAAAGCGGCCCAGGGAGGTGTCCTCCGCCTTGTAGACAACACCCATTCCTCCAGCGCCGAGTTTTTCAATGATCCGGTAGTGCGAGATGGTGTTGCCGATCACGGAGAATTCCTCCGCCGGCACTTCGCGCACTGCAACAACAAAGACTTAAATTTGCTGTCATTATAGTCGGCCGACCCGGCCCTGGGTAGCTGAATCCGCAGCACTTGCGCGAGTGAGTCGACCACCGGAGACGGGCACGCTCCCGAGAACGGCGTTCTAGGAAGCCTGGAAGCCTGCGGCTCCACTTGGGCGTGTAACGCGCTTACCATAGAAGTGAAATTCCCGACACTCCCGCGAAGTCGCGTTCGGGTCCACGACCGCTCACACGCCGTCCAACCCAAGCTGGTCGTTCACAGCGTGACGGAGTTTCTGTTTGCAGCCCAGGTAGCGTTCCGTCGTTTGTACCGAGACGTGGCCCAGGAGAAACCGGATTTGCTCCAGTTCGCCGCCTGCGAGATGGCACAAATGTGCGCATGCGCGGCGCAAATCGTGAGGAGCCAGATTTAGGATTCCAGCACGCTGAGCAGCAGCCTTGACCACATGCCCTATTGCTTTTGGCGTGACCCCGTCTCCCCAAATCGCCCCTTGCTTGTTCACCCGGCGAAAGACATTGCCCTCGGTGATTTCAGCTTTTTCGGTCCATTCATCGATTGATCTCTTCACCCACGCGGGCATCGGCACCGTCCGGACGTACCGGCCCTTTCCAATGAGGTCAGCGATTATCCAATGTTCTTCCCGAAGCTGCAGGTCTTCCATACGAATGGCGACGGTTTCTGCACGGCGGCGCTCAGCGACGAGGGCAGGCGCTACTTCCCCGCGTTCTGTCCTTTGATGGTCTGGCGCGAATGCGCTCCTTTCGTGACGTGAAGCAGGGATCCGTCCTGCCCGGGCAACCACACTTCCGCCAGCACGTAATCGGTCACGTACTCCGTATAGGACGGTTCGAAGTTCCCGACCACATCAAAGATGAGCTGGGGCTCGGCGAAGGGCGGGTTCGGTTGCGCCAGCGTCTTGAGCACCGTGATCACGACTTCACCGCCGTTCGGTTCCTGGCGAAGGGTGATCTGTTCGCTCCCCTTTCGGGCGATCCTGTAATCGCCGGC
>Ga0187878_1004566_pt1 | contig 10707 bp, 8 predicted proteins | sample June2016WEW_17_1_FD_132979 | JGI IMG/M metagenome (GOLD analysis project Ga0187878, IMG submission 132979) | Peatland microbial communities from SPRUCE experiment site at the Marcell Experimental Forest, Minnesota, USA - June2016WEW_17_150 | ecosystem: Environmental > Terrestrial > Soil >...
ACCTATTTCTTTGATGAGCACCTGGGCCATTACCTGTGGCATATCGGCATGATCGGCCTGGCGGTCCTGCTGGTCTACCGCGAGTGGCGCCGCCCGGCTGGCGCAACCACCACCTGGTGGCAGGCCATCCTGGCCGGGATCATTTACGGGTTCACATATTTCTGCATTTTCATCGAGGGGCAGTCGGTGGCGCTGGGCCTGCCCTTCGCGGTAATTGGACTGGCGTTTGCGCTGCTTGTCGGGCGCAAGAAGCTGGGACAGCGGCCCGTGCTGGCCTTTTTCTTCGTGGTCTGCCTGCTGGCGTTTGTTTTGTTCACCGGCTGGGGGCTGTATTGGGGTGGTTTCCCGCAGTTTTCGGACGTGGGTTTGTTATAAATAAGTCCACCTGGGTTGCATGCTAAATGGGGGCGATCCAGGTCGGGTTTTACAATGGTAAGGGCGAAGCGGCGGTATTTCCTTGAATTTTATTAGACACGAGCCTTTCCCGCCAGCTTCGCCCCCACGAGATTGACGGTGATACAATAATTAAAATTCTTACAACTATCTGCAGGAGGTTGGAATGGACTATCGCAGTCTGGGACGGACTGGCGTCATGGTATCCCCGTTGTGCCTGGGGGCGATGAACTTTGGGTCCCCTACGCTCGAAAGCGAGGCGCTGGCGATCATCGACCGGGCGCTGGACAGCGGTTTTAATTTTATCGATACGGCCAATTCTTACAACGAGGGCGAGAGCGAGCGCATTGTGGGCAAAGCGCTCAAGCAAAACGGCAAGCGCCAGCAGATTGTGCTGGCGACCAAGGGCTTCAGCCGCGTGGGCGAAGGTCCCAACGAGGGAGGCGCCTCGCGCTATCACATCCTCAGGGCCTGTGAGGATTCCCTGCGCCGCCTGCAGGTCGACACGATCGACCTCTACCAGCTTCACCGGCCCAGCCTGACCATCCCGATCGACGAGACGCTGCGCGCCCTGGATGACCTGGTGCGGGCGGGTAAGGTACGCTATATCGGCTGCTCCACTTACCCGGCCTGGATGGTGATGGAAGCCTTGGCGACCAGTGAAAAATACAGCCTGGCGCGCTATATCAGCGAGCAGCCGCCTTATAACCTGCTCGACCGGCGCATCGAGAACGAGCTGGTGCCGCTGGCGCAGAAGTACGGCCTGGCCATCCTGCCCTGGTCGCCGCTGGCGATGGGCATCCTGGCCGGGCGCTATCCTCTGGATGGGGCGCCCCCGGAAGGCTCGCGCTTCAGCCGGGCGAACTGGCAGTCGAATAGGGAGCGCCTGTCGCGGCGCGGCCTGGAAGTGGGCGCGCAGGTGGTCGAGATGGCCAAAGAGCGCGGCCTGACGGCCGCCCAACTGGCCCTGCTGTGGTGCAAGGACCAGCCCGGCATTACTGCGCCGATCATCGGCCCGCGCACGCTGGGCCACCTGGATGAGTTCATCCCGGTGCTCGAGATGAAGCTCGCCGATGAGGACCGCCCGCTCTTCGATGCGCTGGTTCACCCAGGCAACGCCGTGGCGGATTTCTTCAACAGCAATGAGTGGATGAAGGCCAGGGTTTCCTAGGGGCTATTTCGCGCTGGCAACATCCGCGATCAAAATCCACCCGATCAACGAGGTCCTGTCTGGGGCATCGTATTCTACTAGCAGGCATTCACGACCCACGTTGTCGAACTGGCGGTCGGCGGGCAGGAAGCGCACCGTCGAGCCGATCCTGACCTGCCCGATGGCCTTGAAGGTCTCGTAGCAGCCATTGCGCACCCATACATCCCGCAGCACGATGCCGGCCAGCGGGGTGGGAGTGATGGTGGGGGTCAGGCTGGGCAGCGGCGTCAGGGTGATCGTTGGCGGCAGGGGTGTGTAGCTGGGGGTGACCGTGGGGGTCACCGTGACGGTGGGGGTGAGCGACAGGACGTAGCCCTGCAGCTTGTTGAAACCGAAGAATAGCAGCCCGCCCAGCACGGCCAGGCCGATCAGGATGTACAGCCCGCGCACCAGCAGGCGTGAGCTGCGGTAGGGTTGTAACATGCGGTTGAGCTCGACCACGCGCGGGTCGTTAGGATAGCGGGCGCGCACGTTCTGGCTGATCTGGGCCGCCGGGGCCGGCCTGGAGCGGTTGGAGTTGAACACCGTGATGCCCTGCTGCAGCTCGTCCTCGTAGCGCTGCACCTCACGCGACAGCTTCTCGATCTCGCCCTGGAGCTGCAGGATCGTTTCGTCAGAGTAACCCAGGTTGCGGGCCTGGTCGAGCAGCTCCTTGGCCTGGCGGGCCTTGGCAGCCGCCGCGTCCAGCGTCTGTGACTGGTCGGCCTGGGTCTTGAGCGCCCGCGCCTGGTCTTTGAGCGGCTCGACGGCGGCCGGGATGAGCGCCTGGAAGCGCTCCTTGAGCTTGCGGAAAGCCGGGTTGTCGCCGTACTGCAGGTAAAGGGCGTCCAGGCCGGTCTTGACCTGGGCGATGTTCTTCGGGTCGGCGCTGGCGCTGGTCAGTTCTTCGGCGATAGTCTGCATCGAGGACCTGGCCTTGCGCATTTCCTGCACGCGGTCGATGTAGCGCGGCAGCCCGGTGGCCTGGGCAGCCGCGTCAACGCGCTCGATGGCGTCGTCGACCATGCCCTGGGAGAAAAGCTGCACGCCTTCGCCGTAGACGCTTTCGGCGTCGATGTACTGCTGCAGCTTTTGCTCAAACTCCTGCCCGTCCTGCCAGCGCTGGATGCCCAGGTCGCGCAGGGCGGATTGAGCCTTGTTGAGCATGGCCAGGGCGTCGCCGTAGCGTCCCAGGCGGGCGGCGGATTGGGCCTTGCCAAAGGCGCTGGCGGCATCCGGCGGAAGAGCCACCGAGGGGATATGACCGGTGCGCAGGTAGTTTTCCGACTCGCCGCGGTGCTGGCGCGCCCGTTCCCAGCGCGGCTCGATCTGCAGGACCGCGTCGTACAACTTGATCGCCTCGGCGTAGCGCCCGCCGTAGAAGAACGATTCGGCCCCTTCCATCTGCTGGGAGGCCAGCGGGTTGTGCTGGTTGAACTCCGGCGTTTCAAGCGCCTGGCCGTTGGACGGGCCCGGCCCGCCGGTGGCGCCGGCCCCTTCGGGGAGGGAAGTTTCGAAGCCTGCCGCGGCGGGCGTGGCTGACCCGGCCAGCGGATTTTCAAAGCGGCGGATGGCGTCGCGCAGCTCTTTGTAGGCGGCCTGGAAGCGGGCGCGGTCAGCCTGGTCGAGCGCCTCGTAGACGGGGGAATGGACGTACTCGTCCAGGTCGACCAGCTTGATGCGCATCTCGGTCACGGCCGGCGCTGAAGAGCTGGTAAGCTCTGAAACCTCAGCAAACAGTTGGTCCAGGTCATTCATCGTGCCATTCTTTCTGGTTCTCTGGGAATTGCCGTGGTGAACTCCCAGATTTTGGGTGTGAGCGTGCGTAGCACGCTCACACCCAAAATCTGGGGACCTTCCACGGAAAATCCCAATGACCCTTCTTTCTGGTGGTTTTTCATAGGTGGGTATCAGGTAGCTGCATAATCGTCTGCTTTAAGTCATCCCGCAGGGCGGCCATGCTGGCGTACTCGCCTGCCAGCACGCGTTCGAGAATTGAGCGCAGCCCGGCAGACAGGCGCCGGTCGTCGTAGGTCCATTGGGTCTGGTATGAACGGGCGGCCTGTTCGATCTCCTCCGGGCGAGTGGGTCCCAGTGGCAGGGCGCCGGGGGCGGTGCGCCCGGTGAGGATGTGGTGCAGGCCGCGCGCTCCGAACTGGACGATATCCATTTCCAGGTCAGTGCGGGTCAGACCTTCGGGGTGATAGCGGGCCACATTCCAGTCGATCATGTAAATGCCGCGGCTGGCAGCCTGCCAGTAGTAATGCAGCAGTTTGTGGTCGCGGTAGACGATGTTGCGCTCGTGGGCGGTTTGCAGTATGTCGCAAATTTGCACCGCCATCTGCAGGAGTGTCAGCATGGGCTGGTACTGGCCGCGGGTCAGGCCGGCGTCGCACAGCAGCACCAGGCAGTCTTCCTGGGCCTGTTTTTCGACGGCCAGGTAGGGCGTCCAGCCGGCTGCCAGCAGGTCGTCCATACGGACGGCGAATTCAGGGGCGGCATCCGGCCCAATGCGCAGCACCTTCCCGGTGGCTGGCAGGGCGGCCGTGGCAGAAACGAAGGGGAACTGCCCCCCAGGGTCGAGCAGGATGAAACCGCACTCGTACAGGTGGGCCACGCCGGGCAGGTCGCCCAGTTGGGCGAGGATCCTGACTTCTTCCAGGAACAACGGCAGGGCGTAATGCACCTGGTCCATGCGCATCAGCTTGACAGCCGCCGGCTGTCTGGCGCCGCCGGGGAGCTGCAGCAGCCCGGAGATAACCCGGGCGGAGGAACCGCGCGCCTCGGGCATCCAGGCGTCCAGCGGCTCGATGAGGGCCAGGTCGCCCCCTTCGGCCAGGCGGGCTTCCTCCACGCCGTGCACTATCGTCGCAGCAGGCGCCTGCGCCCATACTGCGGGTGCTTGCCCGCTTTGATCGGCAGAGCCGGCGGCCTTTTCGACCAGCCCCTCGTAAACGAGCAGGCGTTCGCGCCGCTCGAATTTGGCCAGCCAGGGCATCAGGCGCAGCAGCTCCGGGCGGGAGAAGGCCAAGTCGGAAGGCCAGGCGCCTTTGCGCATCTGCTTGCAGCCGTCCAAGAGAGCATCCAACCAGGCAGCTCCGCCAACCTGGTTGCGCATCTCGCGGCCGCGCAACTCGACCGAGGTGATCCATTCGGGGAAATTGTCCTCCGCCTGCGGCCCGGCCTGCACCCTGGCCAGGAAATCCGGAGCGGAGAGGATGGCCTGGTCCGCGCGCAGGATGCGGCGCCGGTCAGGGTCGCACACCAGCAGGCGGCGCAGGCCGTCGCGGGCAGCCAGGAAGCTCCGGCCGTCCCAGGCCGCCAGCACCTGGCTGGCTTGCAGTTTAGGCGGGCTGAGGGCGGCCACACTGCTTTGCAGCGAGGAGCGCTGCTGCTCAGGCAGCAGCTCGATGGCTTCGGCCAGGACCGGCTCGACCGCCTTGTATTCCAGGCTGCCGTCAGGCGGGGAAGGGTCGAGCTGGGTCCAGTTGGCGATCACTTCGTCTTTCAGGCAGTGGATGATCTGGCGGGCTTGCTCCAGCGCGGCGGCGGTCCCGTTGGAATTTTCGCCGCCGATTTCGAGCTGCTCTTCCAGGCGGCGGGCGGCGGCCTGCACGGCCAGGTTGATACGCCTGACCGCCACCAGCGGGCGCAGGCTGCCTTCTTCTGGGCCGAGCGCCAGGCGGCGCAGGGCAGTGGTCAGGTCAGGCCACCAATCCGGCTCGGCGGAGCCAGGGGGCAGCGCCTGGATGGCGGTGGTGATATCCCACAGGGCATTGTCCCATTGGCGGGAAATGGCTTCCTGGATGGCGTTGAGGAAAAGACGGCGCTGCCCGCTGGCTGGGCCTTCCGAGCCTCCGAGCAGGCGGGCCAGCAGGTCGACCAAACGCCACTGCTGCGGGTCGGCCCCGGCCAGGTTGGCTGCCCAGGCGGCCAGCGTGCGCAGGTCGTCCAGGCGGTCAGCCTGGGCCAGGCGGGCGGCAAAGCCGGCGGTGTAGCGCAGGCTGCGCTCGAAATCGGGCGCCTCGCCGAATTCCAGCACCTGGCTCTGGATAGTCTGAATGTCGGCCAGCGAAATTTCCTGGTCTGCATCGGCGCGCAGCAAGGTTTCCTCACTGCGGCGAGCCTCGGCCATGTTCTGGTTCTCCCCCTGAAGAGCAGCTTCCAGGCGGGTGTGCAGGCTCCGGATGGCTTCCGGGGTGGAGTTCTCGGCGGAGAAGTGCGCTGGCCACTCCAGGCGCTCCCGCAAGCGGTCAGCTCCGGATCCCTGGCAAGCGGGCAGCGCCAGGTAGCGCCCCATTTCGTCGAAAAGCTGGCGGTAATCGTCCGCCCAGGAGAACTTGCGGTCACGCGTGGCCTGGCCGTCCTCCAGGAAACGGGCGTTGCCCCAATCGATCACGGTCAGCACGCCGCGCTGGGCATCCCAGAACAGGTGGTCAGGTTTGACATCGTTCCACAAAATACCGCAGGCCTGTCCGCCGCCCTCGGCCGAGCGGGTGCCGTGGATGAAGTCAATGAAGCGCGCCAGCCGGTAGAGCACGGCAAGCAGCAGGCGGTCAGGAATCCTGCCGCTGCGCGAGATGGCGTCGACCAGCAGGCGGTCCTCCAGGTCGAAGGCGGCTACGCTCTCGGCGTAGTCTGACAGGCCCACCTGGGCAACGCGCGCCAGGAAAGACAGGTCCAGGCCGCGTGCCCTCTCAATAACGATAAAGTTGCGCCCGTTGTATTCGGCCCCGGCTTTGCTCTCATCTAACAGGGTGGGGGTGTGCACGTGCAGGCTGGCGTCGAAAGAGGGGGCGCCGGAAAGGGCCTTGAGGATTTTGGCCTCGGCGCGAATCTGGGTCGACTGGCGGAACATTTCGCCGGTGAAGGCGCTGGGGCGCGGCCGTTTGAGGATGGCCCAGTTTTGCTGGCGGCCGGCTGAGGCTGATTGGGCCAGGTACACCTCGCCGGCGTCGCCCTCGCCCAATTTTTTGATTAAGTTCCAGGCGGATTGCCGCCCGGTCACAGTCTCGTTTTCAATCATTCTTTGGGTACTATAGTCCCCGTTCGGTGGGGTATTAAGACAATCCGATCATCACCTGGCTGCTCGTAAGCAGGAGGGGATTTGTGTATGATACCATAGGTTACAAGGGTTACAGCCTAAAGCCAGGCAACGTCACTTGCCCGAAACCCAGTCTTTCATCCAATCCTGCAGTCTGACCGGCTCGAACTCGATGAAACGGTAGGCAGCTGCGCCTTTCTTCTGGTAAGGATCGTCCTGGAAGAACTGCTGGATAGCCTCCAGGGAAGGGGCGCGTCCCACCACCATCCCACCGGTACGCGGCACCTGCGGGCCCGACATCAACAACCAACCGCGCTCGTAGCCAATTTTCAGGAAAGCGCAGTGTTCAGCGACGATTTCGTCCAGCCGTTCGGCTGGCGCTGTGTAAGTGAGCTCGATAATGAAATGTTTCATAGGTTTATTATAAACTCAATTATTCACCTGGCTGGGCTTTGGGCTCGGCCCCCGCTGGGTCGTGGTCGGGCAGGTCCACTTCCACGCGCCTGAGCCGCGGGACATTCAGGGCGATGAGCGCTGTTGCCATGATGAGCAGCCCCACCAGGCTGATCACGACGCCAACACCGCGACCGGCACCCACGCCGAAGATAGGACCAAGCATGGGGGCCAGCGCACCGCCGGGGGCCATGGCCGGCTTGAAGATATAGTCCGTTAGGGGCGCGGCCAGCAGCGGCGCAACGATGCTGGCAGACATGGCGATGGTACGGCTAAAGGCGAACACTCTCCCTTGCAGGTCTGGCGCCACTTTAGCCTGCCAGATGGCCTGGCTGGCGGACATGGCGATTGGGCCACAGAACATGGCGCCAAACCCGCAAACGGAGACTAGCGGCAGCGAAACGCGCAGCCCCGCGGCAACCAGGAACAAGCCGTCCAGCAGGTCGGCCCCCAGCAAAGTGAAGATCTTGCGCTTGCTGCCGCCCCAGGCGGTCATCACCAATGTGCCGGTCAACATGCCCACGCCCATCAGGGTGCTGAGAAAGCCCAGCGTGCTGGCATTCCAGTTATCCAAGATGAGGGGAGTAATCAGTGGGCCGATCACACCGGAGAAGAAGTTGTAAGCCATGAATAGGATCAGCAGGGCAAGCAACCCCTTACGGGCCATGATGTAGTCCCAGCCGAAGCGCATCTCCTTCCAGAGCGAGCTTTCTTCCTTGGCGTTCTGGATGGCACGAGCAGGGCTGGGGATGCGCACGAACAGCAACATCAGCAGCAAAGCGAAGACATAGGAAGCAAAGTCGATCAGAGCCATGTTGCCAAGCTGGATGGTAACATACAGCACACCGGCTATGGCTGGCCCGGCGATGGCTGGCAGAGCTCCGCCCAGTTGGGTGAAACCGCTGGCTCGTCCATAATGCTCCTTGGGGACCAGCAGCGTGGTAGCGGCGGTGATGGACGGCCACATCAGGGTGTGGAAGGTGGACATCCACAGGTTGAGGGGGATTACCATCCAGACCTGCAAATGATGCGTCAGGTAGAGGCTGCCAACGGCCAACACCGATAGCCCTGCGCCAAAATCGCTAACGATCATAGCAGTGCGGCGGTTCCAGCGGTCAACAAAAACGCCGGCTAGCGGGGAAAGCACTACGTAGGGCACCTGCAGGGCCACCTGCACCAGCGCCAGCAATGACACCGAATGGGTCTGATCGTAGACCCATACCCCTAAGGCGAAGCCAGTGAGCTGGCTGCCGAGCAGCGAGACAAGCTGCCCGAACCAGATGGTGAAGAAGGTGCGCATGCCGCGCGAAGGATTGGATTGTTGTGTGGTTTCCATTTCCTTAACTATGGATCTTGTTCTTCCACTCGAAAATCATTACACAATTAATCATGTGTTAAATTCTTCTCTGGCTATTAAAAGGCGAAATCGGCGAACTTGCGGATAGCCTGGATATGTTCTTGGGGGGTTTTATACCCGCTGCCCATGGTGTTAAATGATAGATGGGTGGCGCCTTCTGCCTGCCAGCCAAGCAGCAAAGTCTCCCAGGTTTTCGGATCGCCGACACCGCACGAGAGGCGTGGTTCGATACCGATCTGGCTGCGTGAGCGCCCGGCCTCTTCCAGAAAACGGTCCAGCAGATCCAGAGTGGGCCTGGCCTCGGCGGGGTCACGATAATTGGGCATCCAACCATCGCCCAGGCGGGCGGTACGGCGCAGCACCGGCTCAGCATGCCCGCCAAACCAGATTGGGATTGGCCGCTGGACCGGCAGCGGGTTGATGCCCGCATCGGGGATGGTATGCCATTGGCCTTTGAAGTCTACCAGCGGCTCAGTCCACAACCGGCGCAGCAGCGCCACCTGTTCCTCGATGCGCTTGCCGCGGTTGTGGAAATCTTCGTTCAGGCCGGTATATTCGACTTCGTTCCATCCCAGCCCAACGCCCAGCCTCAACCTGCCGCCGCTCAACAGGTCCAGCGAAGCAGCCTGTTTGGCGACCAGGGCCGTCTGTCGCTGCGGCAGGATGAGGATGCCGGTCACCAGCTCAAGCCGCCGTGTGATCCCGGCCAGGTAGCTGAACAGCACAAACACTTCATGAAAGGGGGTCAGGAAGGTATACGGGCCGGCCCAACCGCCTGGGCGGTCAGGGTTGGCGCCCAACACATGGTCAAAGGCCAGCACGTGGCTATAGCCCAGCCCTTCGGCGGTCTGGGCATAATCGCGGATGGCAGCCGGGTCGCTGCCGATCTCTGTTTGTGGAAAAACGATGCCAATTTTCATAGGAAATCCTCTCAGGGCAAGCAAAACTAGAATGGAAATTTTCAAACCCTCACCCTACCCTCCCCCAGAAGGAGAGGGGAGGGTGATCTGATTTACTATTTTAACCCAAGTCAGGCCGTTGATTTATACTGGCGAGAGACACATTTCCCTGAGCCACAAGCCTGCGGAAGCGATCATCAGCGGTTAATGAGTTGAATTTAAAGCCAAAATCGTGCTAAAATAGACTCTGATTATTAAACCAAATCAGAGTCTATTAATCGAAATTGATTTGTGCGCTGCTCTGGCGTTCTTAGACCAGTACGGGTAAAATGTAAATCCCCATTGGTGGGTTCGGAAACCCACCCTACCATCAAATTCGTAGACGACTGATGACTCTCCCACCCAATCCCCCCGATTTCCCTTACCCTTTTATTGCCAAGGTGCTGTTCACGCCCGAGGAGATCGAGCAGCGCGTCAACCAGCTTGGCGCGCAAATCACCCAGGACTACAGGACCTCTGAAAAGCTGCTGCTGCTCGGCTTACTGCGCGGCAGTGTGATGTTCATCACCGACCTGATGCGCAAGGTGCACCACCCGATGACGATGGACTTCATGTCTGTCTCGTCCTACTCCGGCTCTGAGTCGACCGCCTTCGTGCGCATCGAGGCCGACCACAAGACCAACATCGCCGGCTGGGACGTGATCCTGATCGACGATATCGTCGACACGGGCTACACCATCTACACCGTGCGTAAGCTGCTGCTCGACCGCAGGCCCAAAAGCCTGCGCATCTGCGCCATGCTCGATAAACCTGAGCGCCACAAAGTGGATTTTCCCATCGACTACCTGGGCTTCTCGATCCCGGATTATTTCGTGGTCGGCTACGGCCTGGATATCGACGAAAAGGGACGTAATTTGCCGTACATAGCGGCAGTGGACCTTGAGAAATACAAGAAGAGTCTTCAGTAGGTGGGTTTGGAAACCCACCCTACCAGCAAAAGGAGGATACAATGCCCATCACAATCGCAGTTGGCACTCAATGGGGAGATGAAGGCAAGGGTCGTGTGGTGGACCTGCTTTCGGACGCGGCTGACCTGGTGGCGCGCTTCAACGGCGGGGATAACGCCGGGCATACCGTCACCGTCGGCCAGACCACTTTCAAGCTGCACCTGGTCCCCTCCGGGATCATCCACCCACAAACGGTGTGCCTGATGGGCAACGGCATGGTGATCAACCCGCTGTCGTTCCTGTCTGAGATCGAGGCACTGACCGCGGCCGGGGTGGATGCTTCGCCTGCCCGGCTGTTCGTCTCGCAGGCGGCCCATCTGATCACTCCGGCCCACCGCCTGCTTGACCAGGCCCAGGAGGCCGCC
>Ga0187878_1004567_pt1 | contig 10705 bp, 9 predicted proteins | sample June2016WEW_17_1_FD_132979 | JGI IMG/M metagenome (GOLD analysis project Ga0187878, IMG submission 132979) | Peatland microbial communities from SPRUCE experiment site at the Marcell Experimental Forest, Minnesota, USA - June2016WEW_17_150 | ecosystem: Environmental > Terrestrial > Soil >...
CTCAGCCCCAGATCTGGCGGTCGAGGGAGCGGTATTGGATGGCCTCGGAAACGTGTTCGGCCGCGATGCTCCCGGCGCCGGCCAGGTCGGCAATCGTGCGGGCCACCTTCAAAATGCGGTCGTAGGCGCGGGCGCTCAACTGGAGTTCGGCCATGGCGACCTTCAACATGTCGAGGGTGGTTTCGTCGAGCGCGCAGAACGCCTTCAACTCGCGGGTGCCCATGCGGGCATTGCAGGTGATGCGCGCGCGGGCCGCGAACCGGCGGTGCTGGCGTTCGCGCGCCGCCACCACGCGCGGGCGGATCACGGCCGACGCCTCGCCGGTGCGCCCGGCGGTGATCTCGCGGAATTTGACCGCCGGCACCTCGACGTGGAGGTCAATGCGGTCGAGGAGCGGGCCGGAGATGCGGCCAAGACAGTTCTGGATTTCGCGCGGTGAGCAGTGGCTCTCCCCGGGCATTTTTCCGTCCGGCGTGCGCGATGTTGCCTTTTTGCGACCGCACCGCGCACGTACCGAGAAGCAAGTACCTGCCCTCCCGCAACCGTGGAATCTCGATTCCCAAGGAACCGATGACAATTGGCGGACATCTTCGGCGGCGTCGGCTGGAATTGGGCGTCTTGCAAGCACAAGTGGCTCGCAAACTCGGGGTTAGCACTGTGTCGCTCAGCAAATGGGAATGCGACAAAACCTTCCCAACCGGCTCCTACCGCGGCCGGATCATCGCTTTCCTGGGGTATGACCCGTTTGACGGAGCCGCGAAGTCCGGCCGCGTAACCTCCAACGCAACGAATCGTCATTCGTTGCCCTTCTGTGACTGTGCCTGAGCCTGAGCGACACCCCAAATCGGTGTTGCCAACGCCGGATGTGGTGCCAAGAATCGTCCGGATGCCGCATCCGCGAAGAAACTGGAACCGCCCGATGGCCTCCACCTGTCCGCCGCCGAGGGCTGGCTTGAACTCGGCAACGCCACGGAGGCGAATCAGGAGCTTGAGCGAATAACGCCCGCAAACCGCGCTCACCCGGACGTGCTGGAAGTGCGCTGGCACATCTACGCCAAGGCGGAGAATTGGGAAGCATGTGTCCAGATCGCCAGCGCTGTCCCCGCTCTGGTGCCGGAGCGTCCCTTCGATCCGACCGTAATAACTCAGCCCAAGATCCGGTGGCCTGGCGGCTAGATTTCGAAGTCGGACACGCCACCACCACGCTTTGGGCGTTGAGTTCACTCATCACGGCCATTGAAGCCGGACACGGCATTGCGCTGGCGATTCCCGCTTTCAAACACGTGAGCGGAAAACGCCTTCTCTATCGGCCGCTGGCCGGCACCACCGAAGTGTTTTCGGTCGGCATCGCTCGCGCGAAGAACGGAGACGTCACACCGGCGGGAGAAAAGTTTTGCGAGATTTTGCGAAAGGTTTCAAAGAGAGCGATTGGGGCCAATGCAAAGGCGGCGAAGATTTAGTTCAGCCTGAGTTCGAAGGATTTGACGATCTCCTGTTGCCGCTGTGCGAGCAATTGAAGTTTCTACTGGGGCCGTGCGCAGCCTCGGACTGTAGGAAGCTCGTGCCCCCCAATTTATACATGCGGGAATGCAAGGTCTCTCAAGTCTCGTTGAGACAAGCCGATTCGGGTGCAGCACTACGGTGCGTAGGGAATGTTTCACGCTCAATGCTGGAAGCGATATCCCTCACCGCGCGCTGTCAGCATATGCTTGGGGGACTGGGGTTTCTCCTCCAGTTTTTGCCGCAACCAAGCAATATGGACATCCACCGTGCGCCCGGTGATGAACGGCTGTTCGCTCCAAATTTGATGGAGAATCTGCTCGCGGGTCAGCACCTGGCCCCGATGGTTGATGAGCAACCGCAGTAGTTCCGCTTCTTTGGCGGCAAGGCTGATAGGCAGGCCACCTTTGGTAAACACCATTCTATCGAAGTCCGCCGTCACGTTGCCAAATTGGAAGTGGAGCACCGGAGTCAATTGTTCCTTGTGAACACGCCGCAGCAGCGCTGCCACCCGGGCCAGCAGTTCGTCTGGATCGAACGGTTTGACGAGGTAATCGTCCGCACCCGTCCGCAGCCCGTGGACGCGGTCCGGAATCTGGCCCTTGGCGGTGAGCATCAGAATCGCGCCATCGAAGCCGCGCTCGCGGACGGCGTGGCAAAGGTCAAAGCCATTCAGTCCCGGCAGCATCACGTCAAGGATGAGCAGGTCGAACTTCGCCTCCATCGCCTGGCGCAGGCCGCTCTTGCCATCGGACGCGGTCTCCACCGAATGGCCTTCGGCGCGCAGCAGGTCAGACACGACCAAAGCCACCCCAGCTTCGTCTTCAACCAGGAGGATGCGGGATTTCATGTCCGTCAAGTCAACGTTGACTCACGATCCAGGTTACCGAGGCGAGTGAAGAAGTTTTTGAGTTTGCCTTCAAGGCCTTTCTTCAACGCGAAGGGGTCCAAGCGGGCGTGTTGGGCCCGCAACTGCACCTTGGTTGACTCCGGGATGTCCGGGCTCTCCAAGAGGCGTTGATAGGGGGTCTTGGGGTGCTGCTCGTAGATCTTGATGGTCTTGCCGGCCCGCTTCTCGCGCCGGGCCAGCTTGAAGGTGGGCCGAAAATGGTTGTGATACGGGCTGCATTCCTGGGCGTAGAGTTCATTGAGCAGGGGCACCAGTTCGGGATGAGCGAAGCGCTGGTAGCCCAGGAGTTGGCGCACGTGGGTCCATTTCTTCTGTTCACAATGGGCGTTGTCGTTCTTGCGGTAGGCCCGGCTCCGGGTCCAGGGCACCTTCCAGGGGCGCTGGCTCAGATACCGGTGCAGCGGCCAGTTGAGGAACTCACTGCCATTGTCGCTGTGGAAGGAGGTCATGGGGAAGGGCACCTGGCCTTCGAGTTCCTGCAATTGAGCCAGGATGGCGTGGCCGGCCTTGTTCCAGACGGCGCGGTTCTCGGTCCAGCCGCTGTAAAGTTCGGTAAACGTGAGGGAATGGACATCGTCGCCGGCAGTGGTGTCGTCGCAGTGGGCGACGGTGTCCACCTCGATGGTGCCGGGCCGGGAGGTGTCGGGCGGACCGGAGCGAGTGGGCGCCTGGCGGCGCAGGAGGGTGCCCGGCTTGGTCGCGCCCAACCCCTTCTTGGGCTGCCCCACCCGGGCCGGCCGCAGGAGCCGGTCGATCTGGGCCAGGCTGATGGCCGCAAGCTTGGCCTGGACCTCGGGCGTCAGCCGCCGGTGGTGGTGCTGGTAGAAGAGGAGCCATTCAGGCAAGGCAGCCTTGAGGAGCTTGCTGCAGAGTTGATCGCTCTCCAGCCAGATCACCTTGAGCACCGGCCGCAACACCTCCGGATCGTAGGTCGGTTGGGGGCCGGGGCGCCGGCGCAGTGCGGCACCGGTCAAGGGTCGGTGCAACAGGCGCAGGGCGCTCTTGCGGTGGTAGCCACAGGTGGCGCAGAACTCGTCGAGAATGCGGGTTTTGTGCTGACGGCCGGCGCGCTGGTGGCACCCGTGAATGCGGGCCAGATACTCCCGTTTGGCGGATAGACTCATGTTCGTTGCTTCGGTAACCACGAACTTGAGTCAACGTATCGTCGGACGCCTCGTCCACCTCCTCGCCTGGGTAACATTTATCCTGAGTCAACTCGCGCCGCGCGGGTGCATCTCACTTGGCCGGGTGATTTTGGATTCCGTTGTTGAAACAACGGTATGCGGGCATTAAACGACGATCTTCTTACCCAGCCTTGCGGTGACTGACGCGAGGGGGACCGTGTTGCGCGGGATCGTGATCGGCCGAGCGGGTGCCATTGATCAATCGTTGTGGGGGAAGAGTTCCTGCCAGCGGCCGTTGCGGCTGAGGGTTTCCAGGGCGAGCAGGGATTCGTCGCCCGCCAGGGACCAAAACTGGCCGGCCCTTTTGAAGCGGACTTGATACTGACGGCAGGTGGACTCGACCGCGCCGGAGCCCACCGGTTGTTGCTGGCGCCGGCCATGAGCGTAGTCCATCCGCTCGGCGTGGGTGGTGAAGTAGCCAATTTCCTTGGCCAGCTTTTCCTGTTGAGCGGGCGTGAGGTTTTCCTTGGCGCGCAACAACTCCTTGAGGGATTCCAGAACTTGGGTCGCCCCGTCGTTTTTGCGTTTCAATTGGTGAAAGAGCGGGCGCAACCAGGCGCGGGCCTCGACCCGGTCCTGGGCATGGAGTTCGTTGGCCACGCTCCAGAGATGTTGTTTGACGTGGTAGAGGTCCACCCGCTGGGTGGCGAGCCGGAACCGGTTTTCGACCAGGTTCCAGATCCAAATCGCCCCGTCGGCCGCGACCAGCACCTCGGCGGCCTCGCCCAACCCACGGCGCAGGGTTTCGGCGTAGACCTGCCGTTCAAAGGAATCGAGCCCCGCGCGGGTGGCCACATAGCCCCGCTCCGTGATGACGGGCCGCCGACTGGCCGTATGGCCGCGCTGATCCAGCCGGAAAAGGGTGGCGGTGTAAACCCAGTGCCAGCGCGCCGGTTCCTGGCCTCGCTGGCGTAACGCCGCCGACTCGCCCCAGCCATCGCGCTCGTGGATGTTCCAGGCGTCCATCTGAATGATCAGCACAAAGGGCCGGGGCGGGGGGGTCGCCTGCCGGGAGAGTTGGGTCACGCCTTGGAGCGTGGTCGTGAGGTCCAGGTCCGCCTGCCGGAGCGCCTGGGCGCGCGCTCCCTGCCGGAGGGCCTCCCGATGCAGGCCGGCGGCGCTCAAGGGGCAGCCGCCCAGGCGCGGCAGGCTCTTGTGCGCCTCGGCGCAGGGCATCTTGAGCACGGCCTCCGCGGCCGTTTCCTGCACCCGCGGGCTGGCCGGGGCTTTGGGATAAAGCCCCCAGCGGGCATCGGCGGGAAAATGCCACTGCCGACACTGGGGACACCCGCCGTAGTCGCGGGTCAGCCGCACCTGGCCGACCGTGGTGGTGACCTGGCGGCCACAGTTTCTGGCCTCGCGGTGCAAAGGTAGCTGGCACTTGGGGCAGACCAGGGGGGGCGGCGGCCTGAAGCTGGGCCGCCTCCCCCAGCAAAGCGGCTCCCAGGCCCCGCAGTTCCTCGGTGAGGGCGACATCCAGGTGGCCCAGGTTGGTGCCCGCCTGGCGGGCCAGGGCATGGAGGCGTGCGCGGGTGTCCGCGAGCCAGGCGACACAAGATTCGGGCGTGAGGGATAAAAGGGGGTTGACGGTATCTGATCTCTTAGTTATGCTATCAGACATGAAGACCCATCGCCGTATTCAAACCATCGAGAAAACCATCGCGGGCATCAAAACCGCCCTGCACATCCTGGGACCCTTGCGCCCGGGCAGCCTCTCGCGCCAATATCATGTCTGCCGCAAAACCGGCTGCCGCTGCCAGGACCCCGACCAACCCCGACGGCACGGGCCTTACTACCACCTGGATTACGTCCATCACGGCAAGAAGACCACCCGCTTCATCCGCCCGGAACAGCTCGCCCAAGTGCGGGGCCAGCTCGCCAATTACAAACGACTGCGCCGCCTCATGGACCAGTGGATCACCCTCGCCTTAGAACAGGCCGAAATTCTCCGCCTCTCACCCCCGGGCTCCAAGCGCTCCTCCAGTTCCCCCGGGCCAGACTAAAAACACCCAGGCAAGAGATTTGCACCCGCGCCGCGGCACATCATCTCGCAAGCGAGTTGCATTTTAAGGGTGACGCCGGTTAGCGGCCCCCCGCAGCGGATGCGGACAGGCATATTTCGTGTAGCCGGGCTTGGGCACACCCACGTAGTAATCACGGCCCAGCTTGATGTAGTCGGCGCTGCGGAGGTTTCTGCCGACCTCGTCCGGTTCGTAATCGTTCATTCCAACCCGGGGATGGCCAGGGTTGTTCCAGATATAGAGCGGATCCAAGACGGAGTGGCTGCCATCGTGGCCCTGGCCGACCTGGTGGGGAACCGGGTACGGCCACCCGGCGCAGAGGCATTTGCGGCGCAAACTCATCACGATCATTTGGATCTCGTCGCCGTCGCCCCACATCCGGGATTTCATGTCGGGCATCGCGTTGTCGGTGATGATGCCGCTGCCTCCGCGTATCCAGATCCACCGGCACAGGTTCAGGGTGTCCTCGCCCAGGTCGTCGAAGAGGAAGGTGTTGTCGTAGAGCTCAAAATGGCGCAACCCCTCGGGACTGGTTTCGGCGCCGTGGCTGGCGACATTCGAGTTATTGAAGAGACAATGGCGGACCACCGTGCGCGAATTGTCGTCAAAATCGAAGGCCTGGGCCCCGGCAAAATAGGTGTCTTCAACGTAGAAGTTGCTCAGCCCGGTCGTGTCTTTCGCCCCCATGGTGTCCGGTGTGGTCCAGGACCGGCCGGCATCCTCCCCATTCCACTTGAGCGTGATCCCGGTGCGGTGGAGAACCGGCACACCATCCTCCAGGCCGCCGTCGAAGGAGCACCGGTAGAGGAGGCCGCGGTCGTTATACACCAGGATGCCCCGGCCGATGTTCCCGCCGTGCGTGAACCAGCAATCGTGGATCAGCACGGGCCTGCCGCCGGACGTGCGGTGGAGGTTGAGGTGCTCGCCGTGGGTGGCCGTGCCGCTCTTGAAGCGGATTCCGCTGATGTCCACGCTGCCGGCCGGATCCTCGAAGAGGTCGATCATGGCCCGGTTCCAGTCGTTGGCCGCGTTGTTGATGAGGGTGGTCTGCGCCGGCGTGGCGAAGACCCAGGCCCCGCACGTCCCGCTGCCGCCGGTCCGGCTGACGTTGAGCTGCAACGATGTCCCGCCATAGCTGGTCACGGTCCCCTCGAGGAAACAGGCCCCGTTCGCGATGAACAGCGCCCGGACCGTCTGGCCCGCCTGGAGATCCAATCCGGCCTGGGTAACGAACGTCCTGGCGCCCGGTCCGATCGCCAGCGACGTCCGGCTGGACCCTTTGAAGCCGCCCGCCCCGGCGCCTTCGAGCCGGATTCCCTTCGAAATGGAAAGGCCGCTCGACCAGGTGGCTGTGCCGGCCGGCACCCGCACGATATCGCCCGGGCTCGCGGCGTTGACCGCCGCCTGAACGTCGGCCTGCGAGCAACTCGCCGCCGTGTGGGTGTCCGCCAGAACCGAGGAAGCGACGACCGCCATGGCGATGGCGGCCAAACCGACAGGCGGAAGTCCTCTCAAACGAAGTCTCCCACGCGCATGAGCCATGTTGGAATTCATCTGATCAACCTTGCTTTTCAAGCCTGACACTGGTTCGTAAGAATTGCTTTTGCGCCGCTTTCTTTTTCAAAAAAATAGGTTTGCGCGGGCGGAAGGCAAGCTCATTGTGAGGCTTTGATGGCGCGTGTTCAGCACGGACGGGTGGCTGCGTTGGTTTGGGTCGAGGGGTTCCGGCGACTCGATCCCTTAAAAAACCGCTTGATGCGTGGCCAGCGAGGCGCATAACTTGCCGGCGGGCCGGCGGTAAGTACGGCGGAACAAAACATTCGAGAGGGTTTGCTCCTCGATCGGTGAGGACGTTTTCGTAATCGGGCATGGGATAATGCAACGTCTAGAGATCGTAACTAGCGGGTTTAGCCTGAGTATGGGCCTGCTCGCGGAGCTTTCCACTGGGCAGACCAATTCCCCCGGCGGCAAATATGCAAGACTCGTGACAATGGACACTATCATTACAACTGTGTGCAGCCTCATTTCCCTGGTACTGGCGGCGGAGCCCGCGGCGCCAGGCGAACCGCCGGCAAGCACCGCCAGTGTGACGATCAACGTAAACTCACAACCCCGGCAAACCTTCGCGGGGTTTGGAACGAGCTGTTGGGACGGTAAAAACTACCTGCGGCTTGCGCCCGAACGGCGCGCGAAACTCAATGATATGGTTTGGCGTGAAGGGCGGTTCAACACCCTGCGCCTTTGGTTCCATCTCAAACGGTATGCGCCCGCGCCCGGCGACCGCTATTTCAAGAATGCATTCCCCGACGGAGACGCAACGCTTATCCGCGATGCGCAGGCTGCTGGCGTCAGGCATATTGCGCTCGGCCCCTGCGGGGTGCCGACCAATTTGCTCGAGCGGTTGCCCACGGCCGGCAAGGACGGAAAGGAAGAACTCGGAGCTCCTCATCTGAGGCCGGATGAGATGAACGAGCACGCGGCCATCATCGCGGATTTCATTCGTGATTTGTGGGACAAGGACCACATCGCCATCGAAGCAACCGGCATTCAGAACGAACCGAACGATGTCAATGATTGTCAGTTCACACCCGACGAGATGGTTCGAAGCGTCAAGCTACTACGGGCCGCGCTCGATTCCCGCGGCCTGCAGCAGGTGAAGATCATCGCCCCGGAAACAGTGGGTTGCGGTGGCGGCTGGCGCTGGGCCGGCAACCGCGTAGCCTTGGTGAACGACCTCACTCCGGAAACGGCCGGCGAGCCTCTCGACTACGCCATGGTTGATGCGCTCAAGGCTGATGGCGCCGCTTGGAAAGCCCTCGGGGGCATTGCGACACACTCTTACGACGGGGGCGCCACCGAACGCATGGCCGACACGGTTGTGGGCACCGGCAAGGATTATTGGATGACCGAATTCTGTGTGCCCGGGCCTGAGGGACCCGGCGATTTCTTTCGCGCCTCCGCGGAGGCCAGCACGTTCCTCTCTGACATGAACCACCGCGTCAGTTACTGGGTTCATTTCATTGGTTATCTCAGTAACGATCCACGCGACAACGGAACCCGTCTCATGGCGTATGATAACGGCAGTATCGCCAGCGACGGATGGCTCAAGGTCTTCGAGCCGTATTACTACCTTCAACAACTCGCCCAAACATTCGATGCGGGCGCTGTCTTCCGGCAGTCAATCAGCTCACGGGAGAACGAAATGACGTGGAGGCGCGACCATACGCCGCGTCTCACCGTGGCGGCTGCCCTGAATCCCGATGGCTCGTGGGGCATTGGCATTTCAGACTACACCTCGGACGATTTTCCGCAGAACAACTGGTTCGTGAAAAGCATCCGCGGCCAGCCGGCGCAGAGCTTCACGGTTACGGTCAAAGTTGAGGAGCTGGCCAAAGCCGGTGAACTCCGTTTCGAGACCCGCCGCCGCGGTCCGCAGTTCCAGAACTCCCAGCATGAACTCGTGACCATGCGCGCCGGTCAACTGACGGTCACAATCAACCCGTTCGAACTCGTTACGCTGCGCTCTATCAGTCAATAAAACCACTTCGCTTCCCCACCTGACACCCAAGTCAAGCTCTGGCTGATTCGGTAGCCAATTCGCCCGGGATACGGGCCAGAGTCGTCGTCGCCAGCTACGGCTGCAGCCACGCCCCCTCACGGATTCGCGGCACCCGCCTTCAACGTGTCAACGACGGTGATCCCTTCTATCTTCGTATCCTTGCTGCCGAGCAGGACGATGCCCTGCTCCCGCACGACCGTCTCGAAAACGTGCAGCCGAGGGTCGCCGCCCGCCTTCAGCATGATTCGCTTGGCGGCCTGGTCATAGCTGAACTCAGTCCACAGTTGGCCGTCCCGCAGGACCTTCTTCGGCGCGGCGGCCAGGGGCGCCGACCAACTGCCGTCCCGCTCGCGCTTCCAACCTTCGATGAGGTCCGCCCCGCTGATGATCACTGTCTCGCCCGGCATGGCGCGGACCGTTATACCGTCGCTTTTGGGGGTCAGGACCTCGCGATAAACTCCGCCCCGCAGGACGATCGTCTCTCCCGGCCGGGCAATCGCGCACGCCTTGGCGAGAGTGGCCAGCGGCACGCCTGGATAGCCCCAGGCTGGCTCATCCGCGGCCGCCGGGTGACGAGGATCCACGTAGTACACGTTGGGATACTCCAGAGCGCCGATGGTCACGCCGCCCTTGCCTGCCGCGATGGCCGGGCTGCCCTTCCGCAAACGGAAATCCCGCTGCTCCGCATCCACCAACAACGGGTCCTTGTCGTTGATGTTCTTGTCCATCGCCAGCGGCGCGGTCTTGAACGCCAGATTGTACTCGATCACCGGATTGGCCGGCGTGAAGTCGTCCTTGTTGCCATCAAGAACGGCCTGCTGCATGTCGTAGAAAAGGTTGTTGCGGATTTGCCCGTTGCTCGATTCCTTGCCCCGCAGGCCCACCCCGCACCAGGGAATCCCGGCGAAGGTGTTGTTCTCAATCGTCACGTCCAGCGTCTGGATGACGTCCAGCCCCCACGCTCCTCGATAGGCGGGCAGTTTGGAGGAATAGATGTTATGCCGCCAGGTCCAGTTGCGCACGCTGCCGATATTCGGTTTGCTCTCGATCATCGCCCCCTGGCCCCAGTCGAAGCAGGTGTTGTGCTCGAAGAGCACGTCCTGCGCCATCGAGTCCTCGCCCATGAACGTCTGGATGCAGTCCACGTGGGCGACCTTGATCTCCGACGTGACCGTGCCGTGATAGTAGTTGTACCGCTGCACGCACCCCTTGCCGAAAAACCGCGTGTAGTCGCAGTCGTCGTTCCGGTTGCCCGGGGAGTACATGAACAGCCGCCTCACCTCGTTGTTCTCCACCCGCCAGTCTTCCCCGCCCACCACGAAGCCGTACTCGCTGTGATAGACCTTGTTATAGGCGACGCGGATATGCGCCACCGCCGAGTAGTCGCGTGGGCCCCCGGCGACGGACCGGCCGTACGTCCCGTTGACCCCCATCAGCATCTCGTGGATGTAATTATCCAGCACCTCGCAATGGCTCCCGCCCAGTTGCACCGCCACCGCCGGCCTGGCCGCCGTGATGTCGAAGCCTTCGA
>Ga0187878_1004568_pt1 | contig 10700 bp, 7 predicted proteins | sample June2016WEW_17_1_FD_132979 | JGI IMG/M metagenome (GOLD analysis project Ga0187878, IMG submission 132979) | Peatland microbial communities from SPRUCE experiment site at the Marcell Experimental Forest, Minnesota, USA - June2016WEW_17_150 | ecosystem: Environmental > Terrestrial > Soil >...
CCCCAAGCTAACAGGCCCAGATAGCCTCCTTTCCCGTAATCTGGCCAGGCGGTTACATCACAGACTTTTAGCGAAGACCCATTTTTATATACGGTTATCTTCCCGTCAGCGGTAGCTCGTGCGCCAAGCTGATCCCCATTCGTAAAAGTGGCCGGGATATTTGCGCCGCATTTGACATATCCTCCCCCCGAAGTGTAGGAATAGATAATAATTACATTTTTGGTTGGGTTGTACGATACTTCCAGAAAACTTGTCTTTTTTCCTGACCCCTGGGATTTGAGCAGCAAATCCATGTTGGTGGCTGAAGTATCAACTTTAACAAACGTCACATATACTTCCTGATCCGGGTTAAACGATGTTGGATTCCAAAAGATCATGCCATTTGATATGACATCCATCTGGTTGCCGGTGATCTTAAATCCAGATTTATCAACTGACCAGTTGCTGCCGATGGAACCGTCGCTACGATTGAATGCATCCAGTATTCCCGTCGAAGGGAAGCCGGAAGAATTGGAAACTTCCCTTAATGGGGCGTTTGATTCAGACACTGCAGCATTATTCGGTTTTACCGAGACGGAATCTTTGGGATAGGAGGATAAATTGAGTGACCATGCTTGTACACTCATAAATAGGGCCAGGGCAACAGAAAACATATTACGCATCCGATACTCCTTCCGATAGAAAGGTTGAATTATTGGCACAAGGGAAGAAAAAAATAATTTAGCGCAAACAAAGCATGGCTGATATGTTTATACACGCGAATTGTGATATTTCGAACAACAGAAGTGTTAGGTGGCTTTCGAAATCATCAGTGATTTTCGTCACTTTACGAAATTGTTATTTTCTTATTTTTGGTTCATTTTGAGGGAATTCTGTGAGTAAATTTCCAACAGCCTCAAGCTTATCGCCAGAAGGGGGTCATACCTGACTGCTTATCGCCCCATTCCCCCCAGCAAACTGCTGCGAAGGTATTTGTCTAATTACATTATTGACTTTGTTTTCTAAAAGTGCTATTATGAAAAGGAGCTTAACATTTCTGTAAGTTCAGGCTTCGGAAGGAAAGGTGCCGAGGTTTTATGATTCTAATATTAGAGATGGTTGATTTTAGAATATTGAAGTTGATTTAGGTATACAATTAGTTTCGGTAAGGTATATTTTTTTTTCGACTTTTATTAAATGTATTTTTAAATCAATTTTGAAGCACGTTTCATGTTTGGACGGTTAAATTCGATGTGATCATTTCTTTTTGGTCACAGGATTTTGTCTAACTTCATAGGAGTGATATGAGCGAACACATAATAAAGCAAATGGCAGCAAGAATTGGAATGTCTTACGACGAGTTCATCGGGGAGATGCGCAAGCGTGGCTGCAGTGAACCGACCGCGGCAAAGATCTGGTCTGGTGAATATGACGAATATTCTGATTTCAAGGATAATGACGTCTATTTAAGTAATTTGCGCAAAGCGGCTGATGTTTTGAAGGTAAAAACCGGGTCACTTATATCAAGATGAAAATATGGTATGTGATCCACAGCAAGCCTCAAAAAGAGGCTCTACTCTGTGAACAGTTAAGTTTGCGGCGTATAGAAACGTACTATCCGCACATCCGGGTTCAGCCGGTTAACCCACGTGCACATAAGATCAAGCCTTATTTTCCTGGTTACCTTTTCATCTGCGTAGATCTAATTCGGGAGATTACATCAAGTTTAAGGTGGATGCCTGGTGCAATAAGCCTGGTCAGTTTTGGGGATGAACTGGCGACTGTCCCCGATGAATTAATTCAAATAATTAAGCTGAAGGTAGATAGGATAAACGATGTTGGAGGTGAAATATTCAACGGGTTGGAATATGGGGATCCAATTGTCATACGGGATGGGCCTTTCAAAGGTTATGAAGCCATTTTTGATGTACGTATATCTGGTGCCAGACGGGTGAGGGTGCTTTTAGAGTTACTGAAGGGTCGTCAGGTACGTATGGAATTACCGGTAGAGCAAATTGAGCTGATAAAACGGTCCTAATCCTAGATCGAAGAGGAAAAGGTTGAAACCGCTCAAAAACCATAAATCACTTGGCATTTTAGAAATGTCGAGATGGCGGAGCATGGGATTTTTATAGGATATTTCAGGGGGAAATAGTGTGTAGTTTAACCAACGTTATGAGCATGGACATTGATATGTTGTTTAGTATTTTCGCAAGATATCTCTTTATGCGATGATAATTTTTTGATAATTCGATATTGAATCTCGGTCAAAATGCGTTCTCTCCCCACTCAATATTCCATTGCTTTAATAAATTCTCCGAACAGGATCAGGCCTGTGCTTTAATATAACGAGTTCTAACGACTGGGTTTTTCATTTACTTTTGGCAATTTTTTGTGTGAGCAGGTGAGTGAACCAATTTGTTGGAAATCCGCCTTATATACTCAGTATTGTTTACAAAATTTCTGGAGTTTACTCAAATCGTTTTTCCCAGTTTCGTAGCAAAGCAATCATGACAACGGAAGAGAAACAATCTACATTGGATCTCGTCGCCAGCCTTTGCAAAGCGCTGAAAGACGAAAAAATTAACTACTGTCACTGGAAGAGTAACGTTGCGATCGACCGTTCAGCCAGCGGAGAAAACGATCTTGATTTATTGGTAAGCCGGGCTGACGCCCAGCGCTTTATAGGAATTCTAATGCAACTTGATTTTAAGGAGGCTTTTCTTACAAAAGGTGGGCAATTACCGGGTACCCGGGATTATTATGGATATGACCAGAAGGCTGACCGGATAATTCATGCCCATGTTCATTTTCAGTTAGTGTTGGGACATGATTTGTCAAAGAACTATCACATTCCCATTGAAAACCCATTTCTGGAATCTGCTACTCAAGGTGGATTGTTTAGAATCCCTGCCCCGGAATTTGAACTGGCAATATTCGTTGTCCGTATGGTTTTGAAGCACTCGACATTGGACGCGATAATAATGGGTCATGGAACCTTATCTGCCTCTGAGCGTCGAGAGTTGGAGGTCTTGCAGTCCCTTACGACATTAACTAAAGTGGCTGCTGTATTTGACCAGCATTTACCATGTGTGGATAACAATTTGTTCGAGGCATGCCTGCGATCACTCCAACCTGGCTGCTCATTCTGGAAGCGGATCTTAGCTGGTCAGCAATTGCAGCAAAAACTAAGATCCTGCGCCCGCCGTCCATTAATAGGAGATACAGTATTAAAATTTTCGCGACGAATAATATTACCAATTCAGTCTCGCTTGCACGCGCGCGAGCCTAAAAAACACCTGATAAAAGGCGGCCTGCTAATCGCAGTCGTTGGTGGAGATGGTTCTGGTAAAACGACAGTGGTCAACAGTCTCTATGCCCGGATATTTGAAGAATTTGAAATAGCCAAATTCCACATGGGAAAACCATCTTGGTCTTGGACAACCTTTTGGATCAGAGGAATTATTAAAATTGGGAGAATGCTTGGTTTTTATCCTTTTGTAAAAGAAGGCAGTGAATCCTCTTTCGATACAAATATTCCAATATTTCCTGGCTACCCATGGCTGATTCGCGAGGTCTGCACTGCCCGGGATCGCTTCTTGACATATACTGCCGCCCGGCGCCTGGCGACAAATGGTTGCCTGGTTATTTGTGATCGTTATCCATTGGCAGAAGTAAAAAAAATGGATGGTCCCCAGGTTGAGCGGATAACACACGGCATGCATTCCAATAAACTAATTAAGGCTCTGGCAGGATTGGAAAACCAATATTATGAACAGATTATGCTGCCAGATTTATTGATCGTTCTTCGTGTTGCTCCCGATATCGCGGTACAGCGTAAAACGGATGAGCCGGCAGAGTCGGTCCGTTCGCGTGCAGGAGAGGTCTGGAATGTGGACTGGGGTAATACTCCTGCTCACATTGTTGATGCAAGCCGGACTAAAACCGAAATTCACTCTGATCTGATGGCTTTGATATGGTCGTATTTATAAATCGCGCACCAAAGCTGGGCGGTTTTTTTCTGAATATTCCCCGCTTGTGGAATTTATTAGCCCGGCTGGCGCAGAACAAATCGCTCTTTGTGAGGCACTCAAATAGTAACAGAAACAAATCTGATTGGATGGTTTTCCGTCATCACCTTTTTTGCGTTGGGGTCTGCGATCATAATAACCTTTACAACTAATAAGCTTCCCAAACCTCAGGAAAGCCGGAAACCTTTTTACTCGAATGCATGGTAGAACAAAACATCAATATTTGGTTGGGAATTAAACCTTGAGAAAATTGACCTATTGGCTGTCCCTGGTTTTGATTTTTACTATTCCCTGGGAAGATAGTCTGTCAATACCAGCACTGGGTTCATTTACCAAGTTGCTGGGTTTGGTTGTTGCGGGTTTTTGGTTTTTAACGATCCTCACCGAAGGTCGATTCCGTAAACCCCACCTTTTCCATGCTTTTGTTTTACTCTTTTTCTTATGGAATGTTTTTAGTTATATGTGGAGTGTAGATGTTAGCGGAACGATTCAACGAATATTAACTTACGGACAGATTTTTGTCTTAATGCTTATTATCTGGGAGTTATTTCAAAAACCAGCTGATGTGATAGCTGGGCTTCAGGCTTACGTTTTTGGTTCTTTTGTTTGCATTGCCAGCTCAATAAGTAATTATCTTAGCGGGACGGTAGCAGAAAATTACGAGGTACGCTATTCCGCAACAGGGGTTAATGCGGTCGATCTCGCTCTGTTTTTATTATTGGGGTTGCCTGTTGCCTGGCATTTATTTACCCATTTTAATAATAAAAAGACCTTCATTCTTAAAGTATTAGATTTATTTTATATCCCTTTGGCTATTTTTTCGATTTTACTCACTGCAAGCCGCACTTCTCTTTTTGCGATTATCCCAGCCATTATTTTTATATTATGGCCAAAACGTATTGACATCGGTCGATTTATTTTGGTTTTTATATTCCTGGTTGTATCGGTAATGGTTATTTGGGTCGTACTCCCTGCAGGCGTAGTCGAACGTCTTGATACTGCCTCTACTTCCATAAGCACAGGGGATATTGGGGGGCGAGTCATCTTATGGAAGGAAGCAATCACGGTATTTTTAAGTCATCCGCTCTTCGGTAGCGGTAGTGGTGCACTACCCGCAATCATCGGAGGATTAGCCCACGAAACATTTTTATCGGTTCTTGCGGAAACAGGTCTTATCGGGTTCGGTTTATTTTTATGCATTCTCGCAATCGTTTTGAATCAGGCAGTAAGATTGCCCAAAGGATATTCCGGACTATGGTTGTCATCCTTTTTTGTCTGGTTTATTGGTGTTCTTTCGTTATCCTTTGAATTCAGAAAAGTTACGTGGCTATTCTTTAGTTTTGTGATTATTGAGTGGGCTGCCCTCCACAAACAGCATCGCGCGGAGACGTTGAAATCTACGGCGTTTGTGCCAAAACAAGTTCAATCCCTACCTGGCGCAGTGGAATCTAAGGGTTGACAAATATATTTATGGTATCAACTCTGAGTTAGCAAAGATTAGATTATTAAAGCGGGTTTAATGAATTCGAAAAAGTTACGCCTTGGAATCCTGGTCGACTCTTATCTGATGCCAGCATGGATATATTGTTCAATCGAACGGGTTTTTAATTCCAACCATGTCGAATTGTCATTGATTATTTTCAACGAAAATAAAAGCCTCCTATATGAAAATAGAAAGAATCTGAAGAAAGGAAGATCGATCGTATATCGGGTTTTTAATGAAATTGACGAAAGGATATTTATTAAAGGAAAAAATGCATTAGAAAGCATAAATGCAGAGAAATTATTGTCCGGTGTACCTGCTATTAAAGTAAAACCGATTAAAAAAGGGAATGCTAATTTTATCGAGGCAGCGAAAATTGATGAAATCCGTGAATATGGGTTGGATATTTTATTGAAGATTGGATTTGATACTCTAAGCGGCGAAATCCTAACTGCTGCAAAATATGGAGTGTGGGCTTACCACTTTGAAGGGGACCCTCTCGGTTTTTGGGAAGTGATACAAGCTCAACCCGAAACAAAAAGTGATTTGCGGATTTTGAACGAAGAAGTCAATGGAGACAGAATTATCTATAGTTCTTCATCTTTCACTTATCCATTTTCCCCTGCTCGAAACAGGAATTGTTCTCTTTGGCTATCTTCATCATTCCTGCCAAGGAAAATAGATCAGCTTTACTTACTAGGCGAGAATATTTTATTTGAAGAAACCAAAAATTATCACAAGGAACCTGTGCCTCGCGTCAAAAAGGGGTCTGATTCTTCCCCCTCCAATTTTTTATCCTTGTGGCTTATTGTAAGGTTGTCGATAAGAATCGTTCGAGAAATGTTTTTTAGGGTTTTCTACTTGGACTCATGGTTTTTGATGTTTTATCTGGGCTCAAATGAATCAATTCCTTTCAAGGAGTTAAAAAAAATCGTTCCGCCAAAAGATAGATTTTGGGCTGACCCACATATTACCCGAATAAATGGAACATACTATATTTTCATTGAAGAGTTTTTAAGAGGAAAAAACAAAGGCGTCATTTCGGTTATGGAAATGGATGAACTTGGAAACTGGAAACCGCCGGTCAAGGTATTAGAAAAGGAATATCATTTATCCTATCCATTTATTTTTGAGTGGAACGACAAGTTTTATATGGTGCCAGAGTCGCGGGCGAATAAAACCATTGACCTTTATGAGTGCGATGAATTCCCCTATAAATGGAGTTTTAAGCAATGTCTGATGGAGAATGTCTCAGCTGTTGATACGACCCTTGCATATTATTCCAATAAATGGTGGCTTTTCACTGCAATGTCTGAAAATGAAGCCGCTGCGCCAAATGTTGAGTTGTTCCTGTTTTATACAGATGATCTTTTCCGTGGTGAATGGAAAGAATATCCACGCAATCCGATCATTTCAGATGTTAAAAGCGCCAGACCAGCAGGCAGTTTGTTTATAAAAGAAGGAAAGTTATTCAGACCCTCACAGGATTGCTCGAAAATGTATGGATTTGGTTTTGATTTGAATGAAATAGAGGTTCTTTCGGAAACAGAATATTGCGAAAGAAAAACGTTGTCCGTCAGGCCAAATTGGGATAAAAAAATCCTGGCGACGCATACATTTGCCAAATGTGGAAAATTAACCGTTATTGACGGGTTCACACGGATTCTAAAATTTGGATAAAACGAATTGGTTTCTTTATGCCCTGATCATCATAAAACAATTGTATTTCCTACAAAAAATTATCTGATTTGATTGTCATTCCAGAAGCGTAACCAGAAATTGCTGTTCTAAGGATAGAAGGCGACCGTGAAATATCGGTCCGAGATCAATCGCCATAGGAGTGAGAATTAGATTGGGACACCCGGTCAGATATTGCCTCAAATGCAATTAGTTCCAAGAAAGAAAAGTTCATTAAGGTTAATGCTCCCGTGTGGGAAAATCTTAAGATATGTCACCAATCACTCGTCCTATGAAATTCATATCAAGCTTATTGTCGGATAAAAGCCTAACAAAAAAAGCCTATTTAAATGCTCTGACGGTCACTCTTGATTACGTCGCCAATTTGATTGTTAGTTTTCTCCTCACACCATTGATGGTGGCAGGACTTGGAAATTATTTTTATGGGATGTGGCAGGTATTAAATCGACTTATCGGATATATTACTCCGGCTAGCGGTCGCCCCGGATTCGCCCTGAAAGCGACCCTTGCAAACCAGCAAGCCTCCATTGATTATGAACAAAAACGCCGCTACGTAGGTAGTACGCTCCTTATTTGGTTATTATTTTTGCCACTTCTGATCGGCGTTGGTGGAATTGTAAGTTGGTTTGCTCCCTATTGGGTAAAGACACCTGATGCATATGTTTGGATCGTGCGCGTAGTGTCAGGCCTGATGGTTGCAAACATGATCGTTGACACTTTATCGTCGGTACCGCAAGTGACTTTGCAGGGTGAAAATGTTGGCTATAAGCGCATGGGGACGTCTGTCGTATTGGTTTTTGTAGATGGCGGTTTCACTTGGCTGGCACTTTATTTTAAAACTGGAATCATTGGCGTAACAGCCGCTGTAATAGCTACGACAATTACAACTGCTTTATTTTATCTGTGGGTAGTGCGAAGTTATATTCCCTGGTTTGGAGTAGCCAAACCACAATCTGCCGAAACCCACCAGATGCTAAGTTTAAGCTGGTGGTTCATGGGTTGGAATCTGGTAACAAGCCTGCTTTTAGCAAGTGATGTCGTTGTTCTGGGAGTGCTTAATTCTGTTGAGTCGGTAACCAATTACACGCTTACCAAATACGTCCCCGAAACAATAATTGGCGTCATCGTCATCATCGTTTTCGGAATTGTGCCGGGGTTGGGCAGTATTATTGGAACGGGAGATTATGAGAGGGCCATCCGATTAAGAAATGAGATTAATTCCATTATCTGGTTGGTCTCGACAGCTTTAGGGGCTTCCATAATATTATGGAATCATGCTTTTATTAGCTTGTGGGTAGGCGCTGAATATTTTTCGGGAGCTATTCCCAATATGCTCATCGTGGTGGCATCCATGCAATTGGCATTTATCCGGAGTGACGGCAACATCATCGACCTGACCCTGAAGATGAGTCAAAAGGTGCTTCTGGGGTTATTATCGGTCATCGTCTCAATTGTGATCGCCGGCATATTTGTAGGATATTTTAAACTCGATGTAATCGGATTATGCTTTGGTATCATGCTCGGGCGATTAATCCTAAGTGTTGGCTATCCCGTGTTGATCAGTCGCTTCATGCACGTTTCGTGGACTTCTAAATTAGGTCAAATGGTTCGACCAATCCTCGTAACGATCCTTCTGTTTTCCGCTGCAGTTGGGCTTAATCAATACGCATCGTCTTTAATTAGATCAGGAATCATGGGCTGGCTGGTCTTCATTCTTTTAGCAGGAGCAACAGGAATCCTGATGTCATTTATTTCGTTCTATGCTGGTTTGACAGGCGATCAACGTAGGAGTTTGATTCGCCGTGTTCGAGCTGTGATAACAACAGCCGAATCATCCTAAAAACGTGAAAACTATATGGTTCTGCGAATAGTGGAAATTGTAGGTCCGGCAGGTGCAGGGAAAACGACCCTTTGCCATGCTTTGAATCGCTGCAGCGAATCCATTCGTCTCGGCAATTTTCCAGATGTCCGGAAATTATCTGCTGTACCTTTCTTTATTGGGAATGGCCTTAAAATATCCCCTTACCTGCTAAATTTACACCAGCACAATGGAAGAAAACTTCTCCGCCGGGAATTTGCATGGCTATCAATTCTATATGGATGGCCGGTTGTTTTGAAAAAAGAATTAAATAATCAAAAGGTAATTATTCTGGATCAAGGGCCCATTTATTTGTTGACTGAATTAAAAGAGTTTGGTCCTGAATACCTAAGGGAAGAAAAAGCAGGGAAATTTTGGCTTGATCTATATTCCAGATGGGCTGGCATGCTGGACATGATCGTCTGGCTTGACGCAGCTGATGTCATTTTGCTCGATCGCATCCGGAGCCGGAGCAAGGAGCATGTTGTCAAAAACGAATCAGTTCAAGCCACTTTTGAGTTTTTGGCATCCTTCCGCAAAGCGTATGAGCGCACAATCTCCAATTTTGAATCAAATCAAAGTAATCTGAAAATTCTTCGATTTGACACAAGCCACAGATCACCGGAAGGCATCGCAAGTCAACTAATATTCGAATTCGGTTCAACTTAAATATCCCAACATGAAAACATCAAAAGAACGGGTGGCGTTTTTTTTACCCGGGTTGTACGAAGGCGGTGCCGAACGAGTATTCCTCAATCTGGCGAAAGGGATTTCAGCGCGAGGCTATTCAGTCGATCTGGTTCTGGCACGGGCTGAAGGTCCTTATATGACGCAAATCCCGAATTCGGTGAGACTCGTAGATTTGAAAGCACCTCGGGTATTAGGGAGTTTACCTGCTCTGATAAAGTATCTTCAGCGGGAACGCCCGTCAGCTTTACTTTCTGCAATGTTCGCAAATGTAATTGCCCTTTGGGCCAGGCGCTTATGCGGTATTCCTGGACGGCTGGTAATTACTGAACACAATGCTCTTTCTTCTGTGGTCAATAATAATAATGATCTCCGCTGGAAACTTTATCCGAATATTGCCGGATGGTTTTATCCCTGGGCAGACAATATCATTGCCGTTTCAAACTATGTTGCAGATGATTTGACGCGGTTTACTAAAATTCCTCAAGACCTTATCCAGGTTATTTATAACCCTATCGTGACTTCAGATTTGCTGGATAAATCTGAAGAGTTATTGGAACACCCCTGGTTTAAAGGTGGTGAGCCCCCCGTTGTATTGGCAATTGGGCGTTTGACAGATCAAAAAGCCTTTGATGTTCTAATTCGAGCTTTTTCCTTTGTGAGAAAAATTCGCTCGGTGCGTTTAATGATATTGGGCGAAGGGGAAAACCGTCTTGCTCTTGAAGATTTGATCAGGCAACTGGGATTGGAACAGGATGTGACTTTAATGGGATTTGTGCAAAACCCATATCCTTTTATCGCCCACGCTTCCCTGTTCGTGCTTTCCTCCAGATGGGAAGGATTACCCACTGTTTTGGTGGAAGCCTTGCGTTTGGGTACGCCGGTCATCGCCACGGATTGTCCCGGCGGTTCGCGGGAAATATTGAAGGACGGGCAGTACGGTAAATTAGTTCCGGTTGACGAG
>Ga0187878_1004569_pt1 | contig 10699 bp, 9 predicted proteins | sample June2016WEW_17_1_FD_132979 | JGI IMG/M metagenome (GOLD analysis project Ga0187878, IMG submission 132979) | Peatland microbial communities from SPRUCE experiment site at the Marcell Experimental Forest, Minnesota, USA - June2016WEW_17_150 | ecosystem: Environmental > Terrestrial > Soil >...
GTGGAGATTGCTACTACCAGCATGCGTGAGCACCGCTACGACATTCTGGTTAAGCAGCTCAAAAAAATGGCCGTCGGCAACCCAGAAGATCCTGGTCTTAAGAACTACCTGCAAGCCTTTAAATACGGTCTGCCACCTCATGGCGGCTTCGGTTTGGGCCTAGAGCGATTAACCGAAAAAATAATCGGCTTAAATAACGTAAAGGAAGCAACACTATTTCCTAGAGATATTAACAGGTTGGCACCATAAGGAACCTGACGATTGTTAAGAGGTCGCACCTTGTAATATTATTCCAAGGAACGACCTCCGAGCCAGAAGCTCGAGCCACTCTCTTCCCCCGCGATATCAACCGCCTCGCCCCATAGCCTATGAAAATCCCCGTCAAAACTCTAAAAAGCGGCTTTTCGTTGCCAGTTTACGGTCTTGGCACGTGGCAAATGGGTGGGCGCATGGAGCCGGACTATTCGGGTGATAACGCCGAGATAGCTGCCATTAAAACTGCGATCGATCATGGCGTCATGCATATAGATACTGCCGAAATTTATGCGGCCGGACATTGTGAAGAATTAATCGGTAAAGCGATAAAGAGCTACAACCGTTCAAAACTTTTAATAGCTACAAAAGTTGCGGCTGGTAACGAAACTTACGATGGGATATTGAAGTCCTGTGAATCAAGCTTAAAACGACTTGACACCGATTACATAGATCTTTACCTTTTACACCGGTGCCCAAATCCGGCTATGCCTATCGAAAAAGCCATGGCGGCAATGGACAGGCTGGTCAACGAAGGCAGAACTAAAAATATCGGCGTATGCAACTTTACCGTCAACCGTTTTAAGGAAGCGCAAAAGCATACCGGCAATAAAATTGTATGCAACCAGGTTCACTACAGCATCCAGTGCCGTGAAGCGGAAATTAAAGGGATTGTAGAATACTGCCAAAATAATGATGTTCTTTTGGTCGCGTGGGGCCCCCTGCAAAAAGGAGCGCTCGAAAATGCCCAGATTGTGGAAGAAATGGCTAAAAAATATCAAAAAACTCCATACCAGATTGCGCTGAACTGGCTGATATCCCAGCCGAATGTCGTCACCATTCCTAAAACTACGCACCTCGAACATCTAGAGGAAAATCTTGGCGCAATTGGTTGGAACCTGTCTGACGAAGATTCAGAAAGACTAACCAAAAAATTCCCTGACCAGCAAAAAGTTTCTGACCGCGTCCCACTGGACTATCCTGCTGCTATTGAACCGTAACTGCTCAAAAACCTAAATTCCCGGGAGCTATTTTTTCTTGGCCGGGCTATCTAGTTCATTGATTCTTTTGAAGATCAAGTAAGAAATGACCGCAAATGCTAAAGCCAAGATAATACCGACCCAATCTATTTTTTTGTTTGGCGACAATTGATCAGCGCCAGTGGCCTCTAATATCACGCCTACAATACTGTTCAACATAAATATTACCGACAGTATCCCTGCAACCCACCAAATTATTTTTTTCATAGCCATGATTATACGCTCAAAAATCTAAATTCCCGGGGTTTGCCCAGCACCTAGTGCTGAGTATTTTTACAAAGTATCTACCAAAGGCAGATAATCTCAGCACTAGGTGCTGGGTTTGGCGATACAATTAAACTTATGAAAGCCTATCTCATTCCCGGGTGGGGTGAAGATTTAAAGGATCGTAATTATAAATCGGTGCTGGATATTTATGGTGCGGCCGGTTACGACCCTAAGTTTGTAACAATCGACTGGAATTATAAAACGATTGATGACTGGGTTAAAGAGGTAAAAAACAAAATTCTCAAGAAAGATTTAGAAAATTCTCTCTTAAGCGGATTCTCGTTTGGTGCCATAACCTCGCTAGTTTTAGCTGCAGAATATGCCAACCCTAAGAAGCTCCTTTTGTTCTCTCTGTCTCCATATTTCTCCGAAGACATTCCTTATCTCAAGGGCTGGTGGCTTAAAGCCATTGGCAGGAAACGGGTACAGAATTTTAAAGCACTGCCCATGAGTCCTCTTGCTTCACATATAAAATGCCCAACACTGATATTTGCCGGCTCCAAGGAAGGCAAACAGTTAGAAAAGCGCGCTCGCGAAGCCAACCGCAAGATTAAGAAAAGTAAATTGATTTTGCTTGACGGGGTAAAACACGATATTGCCGCCCCGAAATATGTTGAGGCCATCAGAGAAGAACTTGCAAAAATATAAACCCTGGGGTTTGGTGTTGGCGTCTAACAAAATTATTGCTATTCTTCAAAAATATTGTATTATCTTCAAATGAGATTCATCAGGGCCAGAACCCCCGAGGCTCAGCGCCCACCGGCCGAGCAGACAGTTCTCGATAAAGGCAAAGATCTTTCTGACCAGGTCATTACCCCTGAGGAGTTTTTAGATGCAAACCGGGAGCCGTTAGACCAATCAACTGCGGTATGGAATTCAATAGCCAAAACTGTTGACTTTGCTGCCGATGCGAGGATCCTAGAAAAACTACAGACTAATATAGTTGAATATAACCGTCCCGAATACACTACGGCTGAAAAAGACGGCAATCCAATCTCGTATCTATCTCACGAAATTTCCGCGCAAGATACCTCTAGACTCGCAGCGGAGGCTGGACTTTTTCTGTTGGTCGCCGCCCGTTTTTACAGCCGCACGGAAAAAAATGATATACGGGCAGCAGCTAGGACGGGCAAAGAACTGCGGTCTTTTAACAGCCCTTTTATTGGTAAAGTATTATCTGAGACTTTCCCTACGGTAGAGCTGGCTAAGCGCTCTACAGAGCTTATAGCTAGTTTGACAAAAGCGGATGCTGCTTCAGAGGAAGTTCTGCGGGCTTTGGTGGATGAAGTGAAACAAAGACCTGAGCTAGCTAAAGAGTTTGCAGCTCACTCCAAAAACGGGAGCTACGACTCACCGCTTTGCGAAGAATTGAAACGAATGATAGCGATAGATTGGAGACATCCCGATAGGCAGCAGAGTATTTTGCACACCTTTCTGCAAGGAATTAAGGAGACTCCTGATTACTTCCTAGAAGCTTTTATAAGAAAAGTCGGCGAGAACGAGCAAAATCGGCGATATACGCAAATCCGGGATATGGCCAGTTTTGCACTGGCTAACCAAGGGATAGACGCACCGGATAGCACTAGAATCCAAGGAGTACTGAGGGACACATTTTCAAAGTGGGGCTCATTTGACCAGATATCCGAGAGTTTTAACGAGTTTAGCAGGACCTCCGCGAGAGAATTGGAAGAAGCTTTTTCCACATTAGCGGGTTCTATTAGTGACCCATATTTTAGGATACGTACACACCGTACCAAAGCAGAACTGGGAGATATGGCTAACGTCGTTAATAACCTATTTTTGGATCGTTTTTCCCGTAAATTGGTTGACTCGATGAAACCAAGTTCTCTGCCGGATCAAACGGATCTCGTCGCTGGAGAAGCAAAGAAAACCGCTGGGGAGGCTGCGCCAGTCAAAGTATTATATTCAGTTAAAAGAAAGATCGATGGCAATTATGAACTAGGTCCCCTAGAGGTGGGGACACTCATAGAAGAATTTGGGCTCGATAAGCTTAACCCAGCTACACAGCAAGATATTTTACTGATTATTAAAAGCATTCAAGAGCAACCAACGGGTGCTGGAACCAAAAAAATGTTATCGGGACCGGCAAAAATACGCATTAACGGTAACCAGGTAACATTAAGGCGATTTTCGCCGTTAGATAGAAAAGTTGAGGGAAGAAGTACTCCGGATTCACTGGCTATACGGGTGAGCTATGTAATCACACATGGCGGTGTCGCTATTGTGGATATCCTCCAGCATAGAGAATTCGACAAAAAATACAGGTAAGGGTGTATGAGATTTAGATTCTGGGGTTTGGCGCGCATTCCTGGTCCATAAACTCCCCGCTGACAGGAAATACTTAACAAGTTAAGTATTTTGGGCTTGATGTATTCCCGCCGGTGTTACTGCCTATTATTAAACTTCGGTCTGACGGCTAAGCTTTGACGGCCACCAATTCCATCGGCCTAGCATCACCGCGATTGACGGTACCAACAAAGTACGTACAAAGAAAGTATCAAGCAGAATGCCGAAAGCAACCGCAAAACCAATTTGCTGGACCTGACTATCGCCGCCGACAATGCCCAGTACAGTAAATGTGCCAGCTAAAATTAAACCGGCGGAGGTAACCGTTGTGCCGGTAACACCTATGGCTTTGGTGATAGCGGCTTTGAGCGCTTTGTGGCTGCCGGCTTCTTCGCGGATGCGGCTCATCACCAGGATGTTGTAATCCTCGCCTAGCGCCATAGAAAATATGAACAGCAAAAAGGGCAAGATGAAATTAAGGCCCGGGTTGTTTCCGAAATGCACGAACACCAGCATGGCGAAGCCCAGCGTTGCTAAATAAGAAAGACCGACGGTAGCTATTAAATACCATGGCGCGACCAGACTACGTAGCAGAATGGCCAGCAGCGCCGCTATGATTATCAATACCACCGGTATGATTCTCCATAAATCGCTGGTGGCCGCGTGGCTGATGTCATAGGAAAATGCGTCCACGCTAAGTAAGCCGTTGTTGGTCGCATCTATGTCTTTGGCTACATTGGCCACATCCGTCCGGACAGCTGGAATAGCGTTCATAGCAGCGGCAGTGCCGGTTGGACCGGCCTTTAATATTCCGTAAAACTGGACTGTCTTACCATCCGGGCTGATAAATTGGGCCGTGGCGCGGTAGGCTTCATAAAGTTTGATCGGAATATTTAAACTGCTTGGCGGCGTTGATGGCAAATTGGCTGGTGGGCCAAGCTGCTGGTATAGAGCAACCAGTTCTGCCGGGGTCAGCGTTGGCACCTGTGGATTGAACGGCCCGGCAATGGCTGCAAAGCTGGGTGCAACCGCTAGTTCGGACTGGGCTTTTTGAAGCACAGAAGCGCTATTCCATACCGACGAATTAAAACGGAAAACTGGTTCCTGGGGGTTATTATTAGCTGCCGGGAAATGGGCGGCAATGGCAGCGGCGCCCTTGGCCGAATCACTGCCAGCCGGCGAACCGTTACTGGTAAATCCGGTTGTACTATAACCAATCATACCGGCTATCAGCACCCCAAAAAGTATGACGCCGGCTACCAGCGTGACAACCGGACGTTCAATCACTCTATCGGCCAGCTTGCCCCAAAAGCCAAGTCGTTGGTCCGTAATCCGGGTTTTTGAGGGCCAAAATGCACGTCGTCCAAAAACTGCCAACACTGCCGGTAAAAAAGTCAGGGCAGAGAGCAGCATTATACCCAGTCCAATTGCCAGCGCCGGACCCAAGCCTTTATAAAAGCCAAAGGTCGCCAACAGCAGACTTAAAAGAGCGGCTATAACCGTGGCCGCCGAAAAAGTTATTGTCTCGCCTACTTTGGACAGGGCGCGCGTCACCGCTTGTTTGGGCTCTAATCCATTACGCAATTCTTCGCGTACCCTGAATACCAAAAACAGCCCGTAATCTGTACCGGCGCCCAGGATCAATACTACCAGTAACAGTTGTGTGATCAGCGATACCTGTACGCCGATTTTCGTAGACTCGGCAATTATCGGGCCGGCAATAATCAGGCTCAAGCCAGCCGGAATCAGGGTGATAATTGGTGCCAGTACCGAGCGGTATACCAAAAGAAGCAGAACTATGATTAAGAGTAAGATGTAGCCTTCGGTTTTATTACGAGCCGTGTTGCCGCCGCGCTCAGAGTCAATACTTTCGGCCAACGAGCCAGTTGCGTGGAAGCTAAGCCCAGCCGGCGCCCCAGCGCTTGAGAACGTGCTCCGTAAATTATCAATTATTTTTTGGGCATCGTTACCATAGGCAGCGTTACCTATACCGACTAGCAGCTGCTGGGCTTGACCATCAGCCGAAAAGCCTTGGTCGTGTACAAAACTTACATCTTTGAGTTTGCCGGCAGCTTGTTCAACTCGGGTGGTAGCGTTTTTGTCGGCTTGAGTTAGTGGGCCCGAACCGCGGACCGCTACGACTTCAACCGTGGCGGCGGTAGCGCTGCCTTGGAACGGCTGAGCTAAATTGGCCGCCTTTTGGCTGGCGGCATTGGTTGGCAGGAAAGCGGTATTGCTGGTTTGGGCGACACTGGATAATGACGGCAAGGTTTTGACAGCCAGTGGTACAGCAATCAGCCAGGCAATAATTATCAGCCATCGGAAACGGACAGAAAAGCGCGCGATGCTATTGAATATCATAAATAACTTCTTGTTAAATATTATACATATAGCTGCTATCCAAGCTTAGGCCTTTTGATTGGGGGTATAACCCTGTAGTGAGCTTTCCAGTTTGATTTTGCATTCTGCAAAATAATAAAGCCCGCTAGGCGGGCTCGTCTGGAAAGTCTACTACGGGGTATAATTTTGCTATGGATCACGAAGAGGGCCAACAGAGTCCGCCTGAAACCGCGCCGCCGCCAAGCCGCGAGTACGTAGGCCCTAACTACCACAAAGAGGGCAACAAAACCGGCCGGATAATTGCTTTGCTAATAGTGTTGGTACTATTGGCTGGAGCTGGCGGTGGGGGTTATTGGTACTTAAAACACCGGCCAACACAAAAATCAGCCGCAGCTGCGCGTGCTGCCCAGGCCGCCCAGCCCAAAGTCAGCACCCAAATTGACGCCTCCACCAGGAGCTACACCTCGCCAAATTTTTATCTGACTTTTAGTTATCCGGCCAACTGGACGATTACTGACCCTGGCGGCGGACAAATGACCGTGATATCACCGGCCATGAAGCTGAAAAATGCTGTCGGACAGATCGTTACCGGACAGATTGAGACGCTGTTCCTTAATTCAACGCAAACTCTGAGCGGTTTTAAGGAAGGCAACGCCGTAGCTGTGTTCGATTCGGAAAAAATTAGCTACAAAAATCCCACGCCCACCCAGCGCGCCGCTACTTATTTAAGTTTATTGCAATATGCCAACACCGCCGGCAGCGGCTTGGATGGGATTTATATCACCAGCGACAACGGTTATCAAAAAGGCCAAGCCATACCGCTGGTAGATATCAGCAAAGAGGATCCCATCATAAATATTACTTTTTTGCAGTGTGCTGACGCTAACTGTTCAGGCAAAACAACGCCGCTGACCATTGACTCTGCCAACTGGAGCAATAATAGTTTTTCTGGCCCGCTGAAAAACATGCTCGAATCACTTTCTATAACTTAGGAAATCCTTAAAATTTGGTTGGCAAAAAACCTTGCGCGCCTTATAGTCTAAGCGTAAGCCCAGTAGTGAGCTTTCGCGATTATCCGCTCCCGGCGGATATTTCAGCCACCATAGGTGGCTAGACGCGAAAGTCTACTACTGGGTAAGCTAAGACTAATGGATATACAAGAAGAACCGCCTAAAACGGAGCCCGAACCAGACGCCCAGGAGCCCGAATCCCAGGCCGAGCCGGCCGAACCAGGGTCAGAACCTAAAACCGAAAAACCCGCGGCGGGTAGTTCACATTGGCGGCACTGGCACCGTTTTAAAAACTGGTACAAAAGCCACAAAAAGTGGTCCATACCGGCCACAATCATAATTTTGCTGCTTATCATCGGCGGAGTCCCTTGGACGCGCTACCAGGCTGCCGGCTTGGTACTTAAAAAGAGCTTCACGATCGAAGTCTCTGACTCCACAGCCAATACCCCAGTCAGTGGCGCTACTGTTAGTATTACCGGAGTCAGTGGGACGACAAATGGCAGCGGCAAAGTGACCCTGCACGGTGTAAAAGCTGGACACCGCAGCTTGCAAATCACCAAAAAGTATTACCAAAGCAAGCAGGTCAGCGTATTGGTGCCAATCCTCAACCAAAAATCCACCCCCGATATCCCGGTAGTAGCCACCGGCCGGCAGGTCAAAATCAAGATCACCAACCTAATTAGCGGCAAAGTCTTGGCTGACGCGACTATCGAGGTTGCTGATACGACATCTAAGACTGGCAGTGATGGCACGGCTACAATCGTCGTGCCGGCAAATGCCTCATCGCAAAAGGCCACTTTGAACCTAAGCGGCTACAACAACGCCAGCGTGACATTAAAAACCAGTAGCCAGAAGATCGAGGAAAATGACTTTAAACTTACGCCGGCCGGCAAGATTTACTTTTTGAGTAAGCGTACTGGCAGCCTAGACGTAATGAAGGCTAACCTGGACGGCAGCGACGCCCAAACTGTGGTGGCTGCCACCGGTAATGAAGAAGCTGGTAACACCTTTTTACTGCAATCGCCCGATGGCCAGTACGTGGCGCTAGTCTCCAAACGCACGACCACCGATGCCATGCCACAACTTTACGTGCTGGCCGCAGCCGACGACAAACTGCTACAGGCCGATTCCGGCAACGCCATATTTAACATGATCGGCTGGATCGGCGATTCGCTTATCTATACCGTAGCCCGCCAAGATTTACCGGACTGGCAGCAAGGCCTTAACAAACTCAAAAGCTACGATGCTACTACTGGCCGGACCACCTTGCTGGATCAAAGTGCCGGCAGTGACGCCACCACTAATGCTAACGAAAACTACAACACAGTCGTCCTCTCTGGCAACGACGTAGTTTATGGCAAAACTTGGAGCAGCGGCTCAAGTGACCCAACGGTACTAAATAGCAAGCAAGACAGCCTGCAAATTATAAGCGTCGATGGTCAGAATCACCAGTCTGTTGGCACCTATCCCGCGAATGACATCGTGCAGTTCGTCCAGCATAGTCCGGTGGGGGTTTATATCATGGATGAATCAGCCGACATGACCATCACGACCTACTTTGATTACATCGTTGGCAGTACACCCAAGCAAGTTACTCTGAGCAGCAACCAACTCTACGCCAGTAGCTACACATACTTATTCTCACCAAGCGGCAACCAGACTTTTTGGAGCGAGCCGCGCGATGGCAAACTTGCCGTGATCTTGGGGGATGCTAGCGGTAGTAGTCCAAAAACTATCTTAAACCTGAGCGATTACAGCACTTATGGCTGGTATACGGACAACTATTTGCTGGTCAGCAAAGGCGGCAGCGAGCTGTACATTATGGACACCCATGGTGACACGCCGCTTAAAGTCACCGACTACGAACCAGCCTTTGGCCAGTAAACCCGCTAAATACTTGACTAGTCAAGTATTATCCTCGTCGGCCTTCCGCACCACTACTAAAAAGTGTGCGTTTCGCGCCGGGTAGCCTAAACCACTACTCGGGCTGCACTACGCCTGACCCACTTTTTAGTAGTGGTACTCGCGGCCTCGATAATTAAGTAATCAGGGCTCGGCAGCTGCCCGAGGAAGTATACTAATTGGTACATTGAGCGAGTACCGCAGCTGTTGACGCAGTAATGCGCCATGAACTGAGCCGGCATGCTTGGCTTTGCCGAGCAGCAGGGCTCAGTGGCGTGTGGGTCGTTGGGGGTTATTGTCCAGGCTTTGCCACAGATACCAGGCGGCCACCGATTCGTACGGATGCCAGTTATTTTTGTTAGCGATAGTTACCATCCGCGCCGGGTCCGGCAGCTCCTTGAGCTGATACAAATTCATAACAGCTTTGCGCACGCCCAGGTCGCCGACCGGCAAAATATCCAACCGGCCCAGCCCAAAAATCATAAACATATGCGCGCTCCATTCGCCAATGCCTTTGACTGCTGTTAGCTGTTCGATGAGCTGCTCGTTGGGCATGGTGGCAATGTGCAGCAGATCCAACCGGCCATCCAAAACGTGAGACGCCAAGTCTTTCATATAGCCGATTTTGGTATAGCTGACGCCGCAAACCCGAATTTTATCGGCATCTACTTTGAGCAACTGTTTTGGGGTCGGCATTTTGCCGCCAAACAGGTTTAACACCCGCCGCCAAATGGCGGCACCAGCTTTGGTGCTCAACTGTTGGCCAACGATGCTACTGACTAGCTCGCCGTAGTGATCACTGTGCGGCTTAATAGTGCAATGGCCGTACATTTTGATAACTGGCGCCAGCCGCTTGTCATGCCGACTTAAATGCTGCTCGGCTTGGCGTAGCTTTTGGTCAAGATTCATCATCTAATTAAACCATGCAATCTGCTAACATTAGTGGTTATGCTAAAATACCTCTGTAATGGATCCCGTTAGAACCTCACTTAACTTCCGTGCCGTCTACGGCGTCTTGAATCGCTTGCATGCTTCGTCGTATCAATCAACAATGAAAGTCTTTGAGGTCTAACGGGATGGAACCTGCAAAAAGCCCTTACATACGCGACTTCGCGCCTCCGGCGACCACCGGTAACCCTCCGGTACCTACGGCTGCCGAGCAAGTGACGGCAGAGCTGGTAAACAATATTCCGGTCAAGGCTCAGGATAGCCAAACGGCCGGCAATCCCATAGCAGCTGCTCCGTCAGCTGCCGCCAACCAGCATCCCGGCGGCGACAAAGTGTTCGACCAAGTTGTAAGAGGCGTTAACCGCGAAGAAAAAAAGCCATCAACAGAGGCGGATAGTAAAAATACCGGTGAAAACCTTAAGAAATCAGACAAAAAATCCCCTCCCAAACCGGGTAATCCTAACCCGAGCCAGTCCATGCCGGTGGCGGTAGCGGTGATAGTGGCATTAGCCTTGGCGTTTATTGCTTTTGCGGCCTTTAGGAAATCCGGCGGCGTTTAGTTAGTATGAAAATTACCAAATATGTACATTCCTGCCTGTTAGTTGAGACACCCGAATTAATAGTTTTGATTGA
>Ga0187878_1004570_pt1 | contig 10697 bp, 22 predicted proteins | sample June2016WEW_17_1_FD_132979 | JGI IMG/M metagenome (GOLD analysis project Ga0187878, IMG submission 132979) | Peatland microbial communities from SPRUCE experiment site at the Marcell Experimental Forest, Minnesota, USA - June2016WEW_17_150 | ecosystem: Environmental > Terrestrial > Soil >...
CGTAGATCAGGAAGGCGTCGGCCTCGTCTGCGGTAGCGAACGCATGCCCGTACTTCTTGTGAACGGCTCGGCAATACGCCTTGATCTCTCCTATCGTACTCTTCCTCATGTGCCCGATCGTGAGCGCCTTCCATGTAGATATCCCCACGACGACGACGGGGATCCCCATCTCGGTAAGCGTCTCCCGAACGACGCCGCCGACCTCGATCGCACTCGCAGATCTCAACGCAGGCAGCCCGTAGGGGTAGTCCTCCACCAGCGCGAGGTCCATCCCCTTCGCGTGCTGAAGTATCGACTTCCGCAGCTCCGCGAGGTGGCGCCACCTCTCCGCGCTGTGTGGCCTCTCTACCGCAATAGACGAACCTTGCCCGTTTCGGAAAAGATAGATCCCGGTGCGTTCAACACCGGGATCGATCGAGATCACGTTCATCTGATCTCTTCGTCTCCGAGCGACAGGTGCTCTTGGCTTGGGTCTTCCGCTTTCGGCTCCGCCTGCACCGCCGCCTCCAGGAACGTCAGCCTCCCTACCTTCTGGACAAGCCCAGCAACTTTATCCATCGTGCCCTCCGGCAAGTGCTGCCAGTCGCTCTCGAAGACGATCTGCAGCTTGTCGCCGTTCACCAGAGAACGGAAGCCGAACGTCTTGAACGTCGACTTGATCTCCAGCTCCATCAGCGGGCGCTGGGGATCGACCTTCTCCTTCGCTTTCTTCTTCGCCATACCTCTTCTCTCCTTCAAGACCGATCTACTCCCTGCCAACGGCAGGATCTTCTCTCAATCGTCTCCTCCGGCGGCTTCCTTCTTGCCGTCCCGGAAGTGCCGTGGTTCCCACCCTGGCCGTTCTTTCGGAACTTCATCGAGAAGAGTCCACGTCCCGATGGTGGGATCGAAGCGAATCCCGTACTCCTTCTCTTCCACATCGCGGCCGGTCACTGAAAGAACGCCATCGTTCTTCATCCTCAAGCGCTGCATGGTAATCACTGTATCCGCGGCTCCCGTGAGCCCCACCGATCCGTTCACCGAGTGGACGAAATCCTGCATCACTACTTTCGTCGTGTGGTGCATTACGATGATAGCCACTGAGTAGCGGTCGGCGATCTTCTTCAAGCCTGCCGCCGCGTTATACGTCTCTCGATAACTATTCTGCTCTACGATTCCGCTGACCTTCTGCAATGTATCGATGAACACCGCCTTAGTTTCCCGGTATTCATCCATCCATGCCTCTAGGTAACGTATGCACTCCGGTCCTACTGGCCACTCAGTCCGGATGTTCAGGTGAATCGAACCCCTCACCCACATCTTCTCCAATCTCTCTTTCAATCTCCTTTCAGTGTCTTCCAAAGCGAGCAGGAGAACATCACCCATCTCTACCTTAATCTCCCCGAACACCCGGCCTCCGGTTGCCAAGGCGCTCGCCATCCCCATCGCGAGCCACGACTTTCCGATCTTTGGCGCTCCCGCGAGGATCGTGAGCCCAGGAACGACGAACCCGGGAATCACCCATGGCACCGGAGGGAACTTTGTCTCCAAGAGTTGCTCGCTATTCTTGCCACGTCGGAGGCGTTCGAGGATCTCTTCCTCTTTTGCCAGACTCCTAGCGGTCCTCTCCATATCATCCAAGCGCCACCCCCTTGTCTTCGAGGAAGTTCTTCAGCCCGGTATAGAACCAAATCATGCACTGCACAGATTCTTCGACTGGTATCTGCGGCATGGAAAGAAGGAACCTCCTGTATTCCGCTCTTGCAATCCTAGCGGCTACGATGTTTCTTTCCAGTCCAGCCCCGCAGATCCAATCGATAAAATCGTCTACCTCCGTCTCCTCTCCTTTCAGCTTCCTTACGACTTGGGCGACGAGCAGCACGTCCCACAGGAATGATTCTGCTGAATGGAAGCGCTCCTCCCGGTCTTCCCTATCGATCGCTTCCTTCCATTGGCGGGAGAACTCTCGGCTAGCCTCCTGAGGACTCCTCGCGTCACGCCAGCCGGACATTTCCCTTGGCCCTCATGGTCGCGTATCCATTCTGACGCCGCATCCACCCAGAAAGATATGCATACCAGCGCGTGTAGTGCTTCTCTGGATGAGAGAATGCGTAATCTAGGGCGTTCAGCATCTCTTGGGTGACGTTGATGTTAGAATAGAGATACTTCCAGTTTTCTACCGACTCGCCAAGATCACCGATCCACATCATCCGTTCGAAGTCCGGATCGATCTTTGGAACTTGTTTTCGGGGCTCCTTCTTCTTGGAAGGAACATCGGAAAACAGGGTAAGAGGTTCGGGAAGGTGAGGTTGAACTTCTTCATCTTGTTCATTGGTTCTTCTTCCGGTTCCCGGGAGAACCGCGTCAAGGGTCTCTACAGAACCTCGTGAGCTTGACACAGTTCCTACCAGTACCGCGTCAGGTTCCATGAACAGGTGATAGCTGTTCCTGTAAGACCTCTTAGAAAGGATTTTTTTGACTTTGATCCACCCTGATTCTTCAAGACGATGAACAGATTCTACAACGGTATTCTTTCCAAGGCCGGCGAGGCTGGCAACCGTTCCCATACTAGGAAAACAATCCCGATCCTCATCAGTGAAACTAGCAAGTATCGTATAGATGATTTTGTCAGAAGGCTTCGTATTCTGGTCCCGCAGTAATGCGTTCGGAGTAATTGCGAAACCTTTACGTTGACGAATCTCTAACTTTTCGTTCATGACCACCTCCCGACTATCTCTGCCTTAGGACCTTTGAGGAACGTTCCATTGCTCATTTTGATCACCGGCCAAAAATCAGAACTTCTATAGATTTTGCCAGCTTGCAATCTGTGGCAATCATCACAGAGGGTCACCAAGTTTGAGTCGTTCTCATCCCATGGATCGGGAATAGTATATCGAAGGTGATGGACTTCTAGACTCTTCGTTTCATTCTTGCAGTATCGGCAGGCCCATCCATCTCGCTCGAAGATCTTTAACCTCTTTTTCTGCCATCGGGGATCTTTCAGTTTTTGAGAATAGTCCATAGTAGATCCCCCAAAATAGAAAGCGGCGCTCCGTGCTGCCGGCTATCAACCCGACGGGTGCTGGGAGTCACCCTTGCACGGAACACCGCCTCATACTCCCAGTGTTCTGCCAGTGATAAGCTGGACACGAGGGAATGTACCACACTTCCCCCGACTTGTCCAGCGCCCTACCGGGTGATCTCCCGCCTTGATCCCACGAGCAAGAGTGCCAGCCCCGCGAGCACCGGGCTGATGACGGCCGCCAGGACGAACCAGCAGAACCCCGAACGGCCCCGGTTCCTCGCACCAGCGGCCACGAGGAAAGAGAACACGACCCAAAGGATCACGATCCACATGTCAACCTCCCCTCACCTTCCGCAGGAGGACGTCGCCCCTCCGGAGCCTCGCCTCTCCCGCCTCTTCGACCAGCAGCTCCTCCACCCGGAGCCCCTTCATCAGCAGCTCGCGCGGGAGCGCCAACTGGTGCTGGTCGCTCACGCGGTAGCTGTTCTTCCCGACCCTGCGAATTCTCGCTTTCAAGAACTCTCTCCTTTTGTTGTCTCGGGAATGATCATTATCTTGTCCTGTGTCGTAGCGATCTCTATTGTACGATCAGGAAACTTAATACGTATGGTAACTAGTCCTGAATATTCTAGGTTCATAAATCCGTTCTCCGGCCATTGATCTATTCCGTAGGTGATGCTCATTTCGAATGGCAGCCCGGATTTCCTAGGTTGTAGGCGCACAGTAGCCTTCTTCATTCTCCCCCCTTTCATCGGTAGAAGTTCTTCATCACGTGGCCGACGAGGACCGATACCGCCGCCACCACAAAGAGCGTGTAAAGGATCAGCGGCCACCATCGTTTCAGGAACAGCTTCATCATTCTCTCCTTTCAAAAGATCGGGTGCAGCGGGTCGTCGTCGAAGTCGGCGAGTCGCTTCTCCCTAGGACCTTCAAACAGATCGGCTTGGTGAGGATCAGTGTTTATCAGATGATCCGCATCTGGTACTGACCCCGTTCCGATAGCCGGCTGAGCGAGCGCCTTGCCGATCTTGTTCGCCAAGTGCGGGTGCGCTTCCTTGAACGCGCCCCAGCCCTTCGCGTGGACGATCCCCAGATGGCACTCCGTGCAGAGATGCAGCCATTCAGATCCCCTCGCGAGCTGCGGCTCTGCCCCGCCCGCCCCGACGCTCTTGATGTGGGAGAGGTGCCCCCCGCCCTGGCCGACGAACGTCATGCAGCCCTCGCACTGCGGGTGCAGCGTTCGGTAGGCGTCCGGCGACAACTCCTCGGCGTGAAGGTCGATCCTGCTCTCGTCGACCTGCGCCATCCACTCGAACCACCACTCCCTGAGACGCGCCTCGTCGTCGGGAAGCGGCACGCCCATCATCGCCAGCCGGTTGAATAAGTGCTCGATGTAGCGGTGCGCCTCCGGGTCATTCCACTTCGAACTCGTCTTGACCACGTATGCAATCACACGCTCGGTGCCCTCTATCGGCACGACATACTTCACCTTCGCGCCTGCCTCTTCAAGCCACTGCCAGTCGTCCTTGCCACACTCGACTCCCCGGCAGGGCGCGACGTCGCCCATGTCCTGGTTGTACAGCGCGACGGGCGTCAGCTTCTCCTTCCCGTCTGGCATCCCCTCGTTCATCAGGCGTACCGTCAGCGTGAGAAGCGCCCAAGTGAGGTTGTTCTTCCCCAGACTGCGCTTCCCGTAGGCGACGTCCCAGAGGAACGCAACCCGCCGCGGCTGCTCGCCCGCCTCCACGCGCTTGACGGCATCCTTCTCGTACGTGCGAAGCATCTCCTTGATCGCCTTCGCGTCGTCCTTTGAAACGCGCAGCACCAGCGAACCCTTCCTCCCGAGCTGGCGCATCGCGGCCATGTCGATGTGCGCCTCGAATCTACCCCGGCTCATGCGAACCCCCTTCGAGGTTGTCTAGGAAGCCCCGGAGAGCCTTCTTCATCACCTCCGTGGTCATCCTTTCCATGAACATCTTGCTGTAGTACGCCACGGCGGCTGTCATGAGGAACGGGCCTCTCTCGGCGGGGTCCATGTCGTCAATGAAGTTCATCATCACCGCCGTGAACGACCCCGGGACTTCCTTCGTTACGACCTTTCCCGCGTCACTTAGTCTCACGATGAGGGAGTGAGCGAGCTCAGCGTCGCGTTCGGCTGGCATGTCGAACACCTCGCTGATCTCGGGCTTGCCCGTCTCCTCGTACATGAACGCGATCACGTAGGCTCTTTTCGGCATCAGCGTCCTCCTTCCCCTCGACCCATCCCCAGAGCGATGCGCTTGGTCACGGTCCAAGCTCTCGTCTCCCGGCCCCACGGGGGATTGCATAGCAGCTTCCTCTTCTTTGTCTTGCGCGCACCCGCGCGCCATCTCCGCGACCTCACGCCTCGCCCTTTTCCACGACGGGACCGCAATAGTGATTTGTGGCGCGCATGTCCCGGTAATGCCACTTGTCATCTGCCCAGTCAACAATATCTGAGGCCGCAACGATCGCCCCGCACTGCTTGCATCTTCACCGCTTCTGTGCAGCGGGAGCCCCGGGAGCGGGGGGAAATTGCTTTCGCCAGTAAGCCGCTATCATCATCGTCCTGCCGAAGTCCCGCTTGCCGTGCGTTTGCTCGGGGAGTAGACCGGTATCATAAAGCAACGAAAGTAGTGGCGGCGTGTCCGATATGAACTGGCAGAGGGCTTTTTCCTTATCATTGTATGGTCGAGGTTCCGCCCCGGCCTCGGGCTGTTGCGCGGGTGAGGTTCGTGAAAGTCCGTCGAAAGTGGGTTCGCCAAGACCGGGAATCGGACCATGCAATGTTGTCTCCGTCATTTGCGCCAACTCCTCAGCAGTCGGGTCCACATCCAGCGCGGCGGGGCGAAGGCCGGCGAGGGCAACCTCAGCCATATTTGTCATGTGGAAAATAGCTACGGTATCTCTATCAGAATCCGGCGGATCTGCCTGAATCCGTGTACCTTCATCGTAGATGCGTTGTAAAGCCTCCCGCAGTCCCGCCTCATCCTCCTTCGCCGAGGCAAGCAGGGCGCGGGCATTAGAAATAGCACCCTCAAGGATACGAAAATCCACATCATCACCATTCCCCAAATAACGCTCAGATGCGTCTGCCAGCGCCTCAAGCGCGGCGGCGTCAATCAATCTACTCATTGGTCCTCCTCCCCGAACGCCTCCAGGCCGAGCAGCCGCATGTGCCGCGCCCGGCCCAGGGCGAACACGTCCAGCACCGCGAGCGCCTTGCGCGTCGTCTCGCCCAAGTTCTGCGGCGTGACCACCTTCCAGCCCTTCTTCGGCCGGAGGTAGATGACGAACGGGAAAGCTACTCGTTTCGCCTTCGCGTTCTGCGCCAGACAGTAGAGCATGTCCTGGACAAGGTGGCACTCCTCCTCCTCGCCAGTTTTCCAGTCCAGGACTGCGTCGGCCGGCGGGATCTTCTCCCACGCTACTACATCGGCCTTCCCCGCGTACAATCCGCCGGGGCCTTCCAGCACCACCTCGGGCCGCATCCGGACGAACTGTGAGGGGCAGTACTTCGCATACCAGTCGAGGAAGCACTCGAAGTAGGGCATCACGATCCGGTCCACGCTCGGCAGGTCGAGCTGCCCCCGGAGGAACAGCTCGATCGCCTTGTGCACGGCCCGCCCCCGCGCGAGCGCCTTCCTCATGTACGGGCGCACCGGCGCCGCCGCGCCCACGCAGCGCAGCATGAAGGTGACGCCGGGGACGAGTTGCCCCCGGCCGTCTCTGTACGTGTGGCTCCCTTCGTCGAAGCGGATCATGCGATTGTGCCTCCCACCCACTTGTCGTGCGGCAGGTTTTTTCTTATGACGTCGGCCACCTCCGTGCACTCGGAGGGCGGCATCGGCCGTAAGAGCGCCTCCTTGATGTTGTCGCAGACCTGCATGGACTCGCACGCTACTTTCAAGACATCGTCAACCAGCAGGTCGTATGACCCCGCCTCAGAACCGGGGATGATTTCGATTTTCATCCACGCCTTCCCGTGTCGGCGCTCTCCTTCGTAACCCAGAAGCGCACGCCCTTCACCCCCGCCCACGCAGCGAACTTCGCCGCCGCTTGGCCGTATTCCAGAGCGTCCTTCGGGTCCTTCGGCTTGATCTGTTCCCAGTACGCCACTCCTGCCGCCTGGATCGCGCTCATATTCGGCTCCAGGTACTTCCATTCGATCAGGGACTCGTCGACGACTTCCATGTGCTTCTGGATCTTAAAGGTCAGCCCCGCAGCAACCGACGCAGCGGCCGCGCGATTCACGACCTGCACGGGCGCCGCCTGCACGGGCGCCGCAGCTAGCGCTGCCGCCGCCTCCGGCTGGCCGCCCGTCTTGAGCGACTTCACCTGCTCCTTGCGCTCCTTCTCCGCCTTCGCGTCGGCCTCCGCCTGGAGCTTCTTGCGCTTCTCCTCCGCGACGCGCTCCTGCTCGGCGTTGTCCTCGGTGAGCATCCGCTGGCACCGAGCCGCCTCTGCCTCCAGCGGGTCGAGGTGCTTCTTTCGGAGCTTGAGGTTTAGCTGCCACGTTTCGTGCGCCGACGCGCAGAGCGGGTCGAGCTCCTCGTGGATGAGCTTCTGCAGGTCCTTGTTCGTCGCCTGGAGCGTCGCCACCAGGACGCGGTCCGCCTGCGTCCGGATCTTCGCGACCGGCTGCGCCTGCTCGAAGAAGGCCATCTCGAGCTCCCTGATCGGGACGAGCGCCTTCGACGCGGCGAGCGTCGCCGGGACCTCCGACTCTTCAACGACCCTTGCCTTCACTTCTTTCGCCACTGTGTGTCTCCTCTCTGAAAGTCTCAGTTACGCAATCGTTGTGAACAAGGCAACCGTACACGACTCTGGCATCGCGCGTGATCACCTTCCCGCAGACCGCACAGACCGGAGATTTCAGCTTCCGGCTGCGCAATTTCTTCTTGTGAGTCTTTCCGCTACCGCTCACTTCGCGCCTTGCCGCATCTTCTTGAGCGAGTCGCGCAGAGCTACGAGCAAATCCTTCCGATCCGCCTCGTAGTGCTTGTTTGCTATCGCGATGAAACTCTGTGCCGCTTTCCCGCTGCACTTTTCCTCGATGAGCTTCGTCACGTCCTCGAAGACTTGGTCTTTGGTCTCCTTCGTGCCCGCCGCCTGCTTCTTTCCTGCTTGCGCCTCCTCGACTGACTTCGGCTCCTGCGCTTCCGACGGCACCTGATGGTCGCCCTCCGCTTCGGGGTCGGCCGTCATGATCCCGAACCCCATGATGAGCGCCACGCGCCGGCCGAACGTGATCGCCCCGTTCACCACCTGCGCCGGACTCTGGCCGAGCGTCTTGCCGGCCTCGAAGCTCACCGGCGACCAGAACGTCGTGCGCTTCTCGTGTCCACCCTTGTGGTGGATGTCGCAGTAGACGGGCATCTTGCTGTCCTTGTAGTCCCCCGCGTCGAACGCGTAGCTGAACCCGTGCTCGTCACGCCCCTTCTGGATCATGACCGCGATCTTCTCGATCGGGGCGTAGCGGAAGCGCACCGGATCCCACCCGTCCGCCTCGACCCTCTCCCTCTTGTTGGGGACGACCTTCGTCTTGACGACGGGGAGCAGCTCCGACTGGAACGCCCTCATGGCGTCGTTGAACTCGTGCTCCGCCTGCCGTGCCAGCGCCTTGTCGTACAGCGCGGTCAGCCGCTCGATCGTCTCCATCGGTAGGTGCTCGCGAACTGCCACAGCGATCAATGCCAGAGGTGAGAGTTCTTTGCTCCGTGCTTGGAGAGCTTTCGTTTTATGAATGGATTTCCTGATAGCAATTTCTTTTGACACTTAAGCCTCCTCTGAATTATTTGAGCGGCCCCGCCTCTCTCTCAATCCAACCCGTCGCGGTGGCCGTTCGGGAAGCCGCGCGTCTGCGCGTTGCGCCCGAGCGCCTCTGCCACGTCCACCCCACCGACCTCCCTGCTCGTGAAGCTCAGCACGGAAGAATGAATCCGCATGATCCTCACGAGCCCTTCGTTACATTCCCCGCGCGTCCCCTCGATCGTCTGGGAGAATGCCTGACCGTTCGCCTTCCATGTCACGATCAGCTTCACTTCCGCACCCTCCGGTCGGCTTCGCACTCCCGCGCCAGTCTCTCCGCCGCCTCGTTCGTCATCAGCGCCGAGGCCGTGACGAACCCGAACCCCCGCACGATCACCACCGCGCCCTGCGGCGACCGCTTCACTACAACCGCTTTCGTTGCCACTGCTTCCTCCTCGTATGAACCTTGACATGATAGGATTGTAAACCACTTCCGATGGGATGTCCAGACTTTTTTACTTCCCTTTTACTTTTTCTTGTGGATCATCTTGACCCATCGGTGGATCAAAAGGGACATCAGCCTAAGTGTTTGCGGCGTATAGAAAAAGCCCCCCTGTTTCCAGGAGGGCTCCGATCAGAGGAGAACCGGGGACTTCCCGCCCCGGCAGGGAATCACCAAACTTTGATCAGGCGGCCGCCGATGTAGACCACCGCCGCAGCGCATCCGATGCCAAGCGTAACGCAGCCGACCTTCAGCAGGCCGACCTGGAACTCCAGCGCCTTCGCGTCAGCCCGGGACTTTGACAGGTCCGCCTGCGTCTGGATGGTAGATTGCGTAGAGTCGGACAAAGCCTTCTGCAAGAGCGTGGACTTGTTTTCCGATATCGCTCCCGCCTGTAGCGAGTCCGAGAGCGATTGCCTCAAGCCCGCGTTTTCCTGCGTCAATGAGCTGTTGCTGGTTCGCAAGCTGAGATTGCTGGCCTGCAATAATTCGTTGTTCGCTATCTGCTCTTGAACTTGCTGCTGCGTCGTGCTGACGAACGAGTCGTAGTTGCTCGGCAAGCTGGTCGCTATAGGTAGCAGCGCTTGCCAGAGCGGCTCGGCTGCTGGCAGCATCGCGCTGGGCAGCGGCGAGATCGCCGTTAAGCTTTGCCCCGGCAGTGGCAGAGAGATGAAGAGCAATAGCGCCGCAAAGAACAGCCCCAAGAACCACGCCGACAGGAATCCAGTACCACTTGACCATGATTTCACCCCTTTGCCTCCGAGTTGCGTTGCCACGCTTTCATCCCTAGAACCCCGATGACCAGTCCGGAACCTGTGCCTGCGACAGTCGTTCCGGCTGTCACCTTTGCTTGCGTGGCGACTTCATAAACAGCGAGCACGGCGCCGACGATGACGGCTAGAGCCCCGACGAATACGCCGATCATGGCCCCGATGCGCATCATCGAGGTCGAGCCGTCATCTTCCTGATACCAGCGAACGCTCACTTCCAGGGCCAGCTCGTCCTGAACTGGATGAACCCGCCCATGAAAGCGCCAGCCAAGAGAATGATCAAGCCCACGACCAAGCCTAGTACGAACATGTCTTTGCGCCTCCTACGCCACGACCAGTTGCACCACGTCCTCCAGGGTGCTCTGGATGTCGATGATCTGCCCGGCCAGCCACTCCGCGTTCTCCGCGGAGTACAGGTGCAGGCAGCCCCAAGTATCCTCGAACTCCGAATCGAAATGGATCCCGTACCCCCAGTCCATGATCGCCGAACCTGTGGTTCCTATGATGATCTGGTGCGCGTTCGTCGGGAAGAAGTACGGGGCCATCAGCGGGTGATCTGTCCTCTCCGGCTTTCCCATGATCCATGTCCCCTTCGAGAACAAGGACGAGAGCCGGGGGATCCCCTACCAGCCCGTCCAGTTCCCGAAGGGGA
>Ga0187878_1004572_pt1 | contig 10692 bp, 7 predicted proteins | sample June2016WEW_17_1_FD_132979 | JGI IMG/M metagenome (GOLD analysis project Ga0187878, IMG submission 132979) | Peatland microbial communities from SPRUCE experiment site at the Marcell Experimental Forest, Minnesota, USA - June2016WEW_17_150 | ecosystem: Environmental > Terrestrial > Soil >...
GTGTGCCCTCCTCCCTCATATCCTTGGGCTACTAAAAGGTCAATCCCCGATTGGGCCATCCGTCTGGCGTTCTTGGTATTGCCGGTGATACCCAGAACCTTCATGCCTACGGCGTGAGCTTCTGCCACCATGAATCCGGGATTTCCCAGCCCTGCGCAAAAGAGCGGGACTTTTTCCTCAATGCACACCTGAACTGCTTCCTGGGGGCGCATGGTCGTTGTATCCATCTTAACCATGATTTCCACATCGGGAAGTTGAAGCTCATCTTTCACTTTCTTAACCCAGTCTTGATGCGGTTTGGGCAGGGTCTGCAGGATCATGCTTAAGGGCATCTCCTTTGGCCCTTTCTGCCCTAACCCTCCACCGAAGTCCAGCCTTTGGGGTAAGAGGAGATCCACTCCATAGGGCTTCTTTGTTTTTGCTTTAATCTCCCGGATGGCCTCACGCAACCTTTCTATGGTGAAGCCACTCCCACCCAGGACTCCCATACCTCCAGCCTCTGAGACAGCCACCACCAGCTCTACGGGAGCCCCCGTCGTCTCGCCAATCATCGTTGGTCCCATTCCAGCCGCTATGATGGGGTACTCAATTCCCAGCATGTCGCAAAGTTTTGTCCGAAGGATCTTCTTACTCATAAAGCCCCCTTAAAATTCCAAATTTTGTAGTGACCCCAATTTGTTAAGACAAAATTTCACCCCTTCCTTACGACTTAGCTCACAGGATAAATTCATTTCTAAGAGACAGCACGATGTGCTTCTCTATTAGATGAACGGGGAGAAAAACCCCAGTTCCTTCGTTCTATCCCGGTCTAAATCTCGGCGGTCCCGCATCCCCATGTCAGATGGTGACGAGCCCTTAGTGATATCCTATCCCTGACGGGAAGAAAAAGGAGCGAGGGGCCTCATCCACCATTTCTATTCTTGGCTCCTGGGGCTTAACTGAGTGGAAATAGACTGGCAATGCGCTGGGCCAGCATAATGTCACCCGAGATCTTGAGCTTGCCACCCATGAAGGCGGACATACCATCGAGTTCGCCGTTGCACATAGCAATCCAATCCTTGTCTGCCATTCTCAGCGAAACAGTCGGGTGGGCATGCACGCCCTCTGATACAGTGCAAGTCTGATCTTTGATGACCACATACCAGTCCCCGCTTTCAGCACCCTCGATGTGATACTGGAACACAGCGTCTAGCCCGGTGGCAGCATTCCGGTTAAAAACTCCCGGCATCCCGGCGAAGATCTCCTTCACTGAATTGAATACCGCCATCTCTGTTCCTCCTTTCTCGACTGAAGAGGTCGATCCAAAAAATCACCCTCACAAAGAATTTCGGTAAGATTGATTATAACTGTCGAAATTCGAATTTCGAATTGATTTACATCTTATAAAATGTTTTACCCTGCTCCGCCATTTCTTTGAGAAGGTTGCAGGGCTTGAATCTCACCCCATGTTCTTTCTCAAGTTTTACCAGGTGCTGATACGCGTTACCAATTCCCCAAGCGTCAGCATAACGGAGAATCCCACCGCGGTACGGAGGAAATCCCGTCCCGTAAACCATGGCCAGGTCCATGTCTTGGGGCCGATCGCAGATTCCTTCCTGGATCATGTAGGCAGCCTCGTTGATCGCCCGGGCCAACATCCGGTCTACGATTTCCTTGGGGGTCATGGTTTTGGGCCCAACCCCTTTCTCTCCCAAATAGTTCTGGATAACTGCCACCACTTTCGGGTTCGGGACGGGTTTTTCCCCGCTGTAGTCGAACCACCCGGCTCCGGTTTTTCGTCCGTAGCACCCGGTTTGATAAACGCGTTCAGACAGAGGATGCATCTTCAATCGTTCCCCGAATGTTTTCTCAAAGTTCTTCCCCACATGGTAATTGATGTCGATTCCAGTCAAATCGCTAAGGGTGGCCGGACCCATGGGAAGTCCGAAATCCAGGATTGCCTCCTCCACCTTGGCCGGGTCAACACCCTCTGCCACCATGAAGATAGATTCCCCCATGAGGCCGCCCAACTGTCTGGAGACATAAAAGCCCGGCCCGTCATTCACCACGATAGGGACTTTGCGAATGGCTCGGCCAAAGGCCACGCTCGTGGCCAGGGTTTGATCCGAGGTCTTCTTGCCGCAGATGATCTCCAGAAGCTGCATCCTCTCAGCAGGATTAAAGAAGTGAAGCCCGATCATGCGGCCGGGATCTGTCAAGACTGAGGCTATCTCCGTTATGGGCAGCGCTGAGGTGTTCGTGCCGAAGACGACATCCGGGCGGCAGATTCCTTCGAGGCGCTTCCAGATATTCTGCTTGATTTTCATGTCTTCCAAAACGGCTTCGATCACCAAATCAACGTCTTTCAGAGGTTCCAGTGAGACAGTCGTGACGAGGTGCTCCTTTATTAATTTATCCAGTTCCTCTGGAGTCATCTTTCCCTTCTTGATGGGGTAGGCAAAGGTTTTGCGGATGGCCTCGAGGCCCTTCTGGATGGCCTCATCGTTGATGTCCCAGAGAATGGCATCGACTCCATTGCTGAGAAGCAAGTTAACGATCCCCGACCCCATCACACCACCGCCCAGCATACCCACCATCTTAATTTTTTTCGGCTCAATCTTTTCAATACGCGGCACTCTTCCCGCAGCCCGGGTGTTCAGGAAAATACCAATGAGGTTCTTAGCCACGTCTGAGACTACGCAATCGGCAAAAAGTTCCGCTTCGATTTTCAGGTCGGCTTCGAAATGATCCGTGAGTCCCCGCTCCATGGCCTCGATGGCCTTGAACGGGGCGATATATCCTTTGGCCTCTTTGGCAGCTATTCCTTTGGCAAAAGCGACAATTCCCGCCTTCTCTTCGGGCCTTGGAAGCTTATCCGTTTTATTCTTAGTCAGGCGAGTCTTGTGATTCAGCTCTCCAGAGATAAAACGGCGGGCCACTTGCAAAGCCTGATCCAGGAGTTGGTTGGCCGGGACCACCTCATCGAGCGCTCCTTTTTTCAGACCTTCTTCAGCTGAAATGGGGTCACCCCTCGTGATCATCATCAGGGCATCGGCGAAACCAATCAGTCGGGCGAGCCGCTGGGTACCACCCGCTCCCGGGAACAGGCCGATCTTGACCTCGGGCTGCCCGATTTGTATACTCTCGGCGGCAATACGGTAATGGCAGGCCATGGCGATTTCCAGCCCACCTCCCAGGCAATGGCCATTGATGGCGGCAATCACCGGTTTAGGTGCATCTTCAATCGCGTTGATAAAACGGTGGTTTTCCATCACACGCGGTAAAAGAAAATTCTTATCCTTCACTTTCTGAATTTCGGTAATATCCGCTCCGGCAATGAAATTCCTTCCCGTGCCGGTAAGAACCACAGCCTTAATGGCCTTATCCGTAAACGCCTGCAGAAAGGCATCGGCCATCTCCCGAACAAAATGCTCAGAAAGCTGGTTCACCGGAGGGTTATTCAAAGCCAGAATAGCCACCCCGTCTTTCACTTCCACCTTCACAGTCTTGTAATCCGTCTTCATAGGGTTACCACCTATTGGAATAAGTGCCTAAGATGCTTCAAGTGAACTAAACTTCCTAAAGTTACTATTTCTCCCACTCAGGTTATCTCCGTGTCTCCCTGTCTCGCTTTCTCTCCCCTATCTCCCTGTCATGTTTTATTTTTGGCTTCTTCTTCAGCCCGCAGGATCTTCCGCAGAACTTTTCCGATCGCCGATTTTGGAAGAGAAGTCCGGAACTCGATGAGCTTCGGTACTTTGTAGGCCGCCAACTTTTCCCTACAGAAGGCGATGATCTCCTCCGCCGTAGCTGTCTCCCCTGGCTTCAGGACGATGTATGCTTTGACTGTTTCTCCCCGGTACTTGTCGGCGATGCCTACCGCAATTCCTTCCTGCACTTTGGGGTGTTGGAAAAGAACCTCATCGATCTCCCGGGGGTAAACATTGAACCCTCCGGCAATGATCATGTCCTTTTTGCGGTCCACGATGAAGAAATAGTCGTCTTTGTCTTGCACGGCAATATCCCCAGTGTAGAGCCACCCATCTTTTAATTGTCCGGCCGTTTCCTCGGGATTGTTCCAATAGCCCTGCATGATTATGGGCCCTTTCATGATGATCTCTCCCGGTTCTCCTTTTGGGACATCATGAATCCCCTCCTGCAGGTCCACAAGTCGCACGTCATTATCGATAAAGGGAACCCCGATGCTGCCCACTTTATGACCAAGAATGGGATTGGAAATTCCAAGGGCTGTGGACTCGGACAAGCCATATCCCTCGCCGAAAAAGATTCCCATATCTTTAACCTGCTCGATAAGCTCCACGGGCATCGGTGCGGCTCCGGAATTCAACAGGCCCAGTTTTCGGGCCAGATCCAGTTCCATGGCCTTGGGATGATTGATGACGGCGTTGATCATCGTGGGTACAGAGGGGAAAAAGGTGATCTCCTTGAAATTGGCCAGTATACTCATAAATTCATCGAGCTGGAAGCGGGGGACCATAATTTGAGTAGCACAACTGAAAAGGGCCCAGTTCATCACCACAATGTTTCCGTAGATATGGAAGTAGGGTAGGACCGCAATGACATTGCGTCTTTCGTAGGGAGTTAGGATTATTGTGGAATTTCCCCATAGAGCACATCGAAAGGTTGCTGCAATCACGTTGGCATGCGTGAGGAGCGCCCCTTTGGGGATGCCAGTGGTGCCGCCAGTAAACTGGATCAGGGCTGGATCTTCCGGGTTTACCTGGACACGGGGGCGCTTCGTTTCCGTGCAGCCCTCCAGAATCCCAGAGAAATGATACCAGCCCTCCTCCAGTTCCAGGCTGGCCGCGGTGGACTGGCCCTGTCCTTTTATGTAATCCGTGATTTTAGTAACCACCACCCGGGTAATAGGAACCTCTTTATATAAGGCACGGATGGTGGGAAGCACCATGTCAAAGGTGATGAGGGTTGTCAGGCCCGTGACGTTAGCCATCAGCTTAAGCTCTTCAGCAGTGTACATGGGATTGAGGTTCACGACGATTGCTCCGAGTGATAAGACCGCATAATAAGCAATCAAGTATTGGGGACAGTTCGGGAGATGGATACCCACCCGTTCCCCTTTTTGAACACCCAGGGCTCCCAGAACGTTGGCCATGCGCAGGATCTGCTGGCGCAACTCCCAGAAAGTCATCTCTGTCCCGTAAAAAGTCAGGGCCGCTTTGTCCGGATAGGCGTTAGCGGGAATTTGGATAAGTTCATGGATCGCCAAGCGCGGCACGCGGACGGTCGTTGGCACGTTGTAATCATAGTGTCTGTGCCAAGGTTTCTGTTCCGTGGTTCTTGTACCTCCCCAATTATTTGTAGGATTCAATGATCAGCCATTGGCCATCATTATCTTCTTCAGCCGAACGCTGGAAGCTGATAGCTGATTTCTAAGCGCTGATCTCCATTTTGGGGAATCGATGGTAAATTGCAAGGTTCCATTTTCCCCAACCTACTTTGTAGCATCTTTATAATGAATAAAGAGAGATTGGTCAAGATGGAAGAATGGAAGATTTCGCTGGAGGAGTTCTTGAAAAGGACCATCATGGATTTGAACGAAATCTTTCGTGGCGCATCTAAAGGTTGCTATGAGATTACTCAGATCCGAATTTCTCACTTGACAAGCCTGTAATCGGTGGAGTAGATTAATGGTCATTCATTAATGTAATAAATCAGACATACTTTAGAAGCTCCTTATGTTTTAATCAGATTGTTGCCAGAGGGCCACATCTCTCGAAAATGGTTTGGTTCAGATGAATCGAGGCAGAGTAAAACCCGGTTTTCAAAAGGCGAAGATGCTGGAAACAGCGCGAAGACTTTTCTGGGAAAAAGGCTACAACGCCACAAGTATGCGCGAAATAGCCATTTCCTATGGTTGCCGACCGGCCAATATCTATAATTTCTTTTCTGATAAAGAAGAAATTCTCTTCGAGGTGCTCCGGGAGGAAATGGAGCAGATTATTAATCCGATTAAGCACCTGGAAGAGGATGACGGTACCAGTCCCATTGAACAGTTGAAGTTCATTATTGAAAGTCACTTAAAAGTTACGTTGAGCTATAGGAGATCCGCTAAGCTGCTTTTTGACGTTGCGCTGGACAGTCTCTCACCCGACAAACGAAAAAAAATTGTAGATTTTCGTGACACCTATGACCGGATTATTCGAAAAGTCATTCGCAGAGGCATTGATACGGGGTATTTGCCTGAAGTGGATGTAAGATTAGCTGGCTTTATGATTGCCTCTATGATTACCCGAACCAGAATTTGGTTCCACCCTAAGAAAGGGGTGTCGGTTAGCGAGCTCACAGATTTCATATCTCAATTTGCTTTTAATGGTCTTAGGGGTTCAGCGGCCAGAGGAAGTTCTAAACCATTCCATAAATCGAACGGGCTACAAGAGGTTTTTGAGGTGAATCAATTTCAAGAAAGAATGGAGGGAGAAAGATGAGAACGAAACAGCAATATATTGAAGGGTTGCGTAAGATGCGCCGAAACATTTATGTGAACGGTGAAAAGATCGCTCGGGATGACGAAGTACAATTGCCGACCATTAACACCATGGGGTTGACTTTCGATTTTGCCGCCGACCCAAAATACGAAGACCTTTGTACAGCCAAATCTCATCTGACCGGTGAGAAGATCAATCGATTCTGTCATATCCACCACAGTAAGGAGGACTTGCACAAGAAGCAGGATATGACTCGAGCCGTTTGTCAAGTGGCCGGAGGTTGCATTCAGAGGTGTATGGGAATCGATGCGACCAATGCCATCTATAACGTTTCTTATGAGGCCGATAAGCAGAACAAAGGAGCCACTCAATACCATAAGAACTTTGTGAAATGGTTGGAGAGATTTCAAAAAGAGGACCTGGTCGGCTGTTGTGCCCAGACGGACGTCAAAGGGGACAGGATGAAGCGACCTAGCGAGCAGAAAGATCCGGATATGTATGTCCATGTGGTGGAGAGGAAGAGCGATGGGATCGTGGTCCGGGGTTCCAAGGTGCATATCTCGGAAGCTTCTGTGGCGGACGAAATCTTGGTCGTTCCCACTCGTGCTCTCCTGCCAGAGGAGAAGGACTGGGCTGTGGCTTTTGCCGTTCCTGCAGACTGGGAAGGAGTGAAACAGGTGGTGAGCGTGCATAACCTGCGTGACCGCCAATACTTTAAGAGGGGATTCACTCCTGGCTACACCGACTCTTATACGATCTTCGACAATTGCTTCATTCCGTGGGAGCGGGTCTTCCTTTGTGGAGAAGCGATTCACGGCGGGGCATGTGCCCTTCTCTTTGCCCTCTTCCATCGCCATAGCTATTCCGGTTGTAAACCAGCCTTAGGGGACTTAATGCTCGGAGCAGTGGCATTGGCAGCAGAATATAATGGCATTGCAAAGGCCTCTCACGTACGGGATAAATTGGCGGAGATCATCCGAGTGTCCGAGCTTGGTTATGCAGCTGGATTTACGGCTTCCGAATTGGGGAAACCCGAGTTGTACGTTCCTGGGCTGGGGTTTATGCCTTATGGACCGGGAAGTTATATCCCTCATTCCATCTACGCCAACGTAGGCCGCAACCTTACCGGTGAGGCGGTCTTCCGGGAGGCTGAGATTTTGTGCGACATTGCAGGCGGTATTCCGGCCACCTTCCCTTACGAGGAAGATTTTATGAACCCCGAAACGAAGGATCTTCTGTACAAGTACATCACCCGGAACCCGGATATTCTCCCGGAAGATGCCGCTCAGCTATGGCGTTACATTGGCGACATACTCTGCTCTGCAAGCGGAGGAATTCATCTGATTGGATCCTATCACGGAGGCGGCTCGCCCATCATGGAGGCGATTGCCATCACTACCCAGTATGACATCGAATCCCGCAAGAAAATGGTTAAGAAGCTTGCGGGTATTCCGGAACGACCAAAGAATCCGGAAGCCCCTGCAACAAAGAAGTAGGTCTGGGAAAATCCTCCCTCAGGGGATTTTTAAAACTGGAGGGAGGAAGTCCCTATGAAGAAGAAGGCGGGTAAAGACAGGAGAAAAGCTATGGAGAAGGTCTTGGTTGTGGGCGCAGGATTTATGGGATCAGGAATTGCTCAGGTTTCGGCCCAAGCAGGTTACCAGGTTCATCTGATGGATATCCAGGTTGCAATCACGGACAGGGCCCTCAGGGATATTCGTTGGTCTGTGGAGAAGCTGGCGGCCAAGGGCCTTCTCAAGGAACCTTCCCAGAAAGTGCTTGCGCGGATTTCACCGGAAAAAGATCTATCGAGCACCTCCAAGGCGGACTGGGTAATCGAAGCAGCTCTTGAAGTGGAGGAGTTGAAGCGTGGGATCTTTCAAGAACTGGATCGGATTTCCAGACCGGAGACTCCACTGGCCACGAATACTTCTTCCATACCCATTACTCGCCTTGCTGAAAATACAAAGCGACCGGAGAGGGTGCTGGGGTTGCATTTCTTCGGACCTGTGCCGCTGATGAGATTGGTAGAAGTAATCAAAGGAGAGAAAACTTCCCCGGAAATCTTCGAGCGAGGAGTGGCCTTTGTTCAATCCCTGGGGAAAACCCCGGTCCGTGTGCAGCGCGATATCCCCTGCTTTGTGATGAACCGTATCTTCTCCGCGGCCTTCCGTGAGGCCGTTGACTTGGTTGATCAAGGAATCGTCAGCCCCGAAGATGTGGATGTAGGCATGCGGCTCGGCTATGGGTGGAATGCTGGCCCTTTCGAAATCGCTGATAACGCTGGATTGGATACTTACGTCCGAATTGCGAAGACGATGAGGGCCCTGGGAGTGGATCACCTTGTATCCAGCTCAAACCTGATTGAACGGATGGTGATCGAAGGGCGTCTGGGCCGAAAGGTCGGAAAGGGTTTTTACAGATATTCCCCCGAAGGAAAACGACTGCCCTGGGAGAATAAGTAGGGACACAGCATGCCGTGCCCGTCCACGCGTGAAGCGTAATAAATAATTATTGCTCATTTTGCAGTGATGATTTTTCAGTGACCATTTGGAAGGAGGATGACCATGGAACAGTTCATTAAGGGGGGAGCGTTTCTGATTGAATCGATCTTTCCTCAGGAGGTTTTCACCCCGGAGGACTTCAATGAAGAGCAACGGTTGATTGCGAAGGCAGTTACCGAATTTGTGGTAGGTGAAATTCAACCCGTGGCTGACGATATTGAAGAGAAGAAAGAGGGGCTCCTGTTAAGCCTCCTCAAGAAGGCCGGGGAGTTAGGGTTCCTTTCCGCAGACATTCCAGAGGAGTATGGGGGACAGGATTTGGATAAGGTCAGTTCTCTCCTTGTCTGGGAGAAGATGGCCCAGGGAGGAGGTTCCTTCATGTCCTCGTTCGGGGCTCATACCGGAATTGGTTCTCTTCCCATTGTCTTCTTTGGAACCAAAGACCAGAAGAGACGTTATCTTCCCAAAATGGCCACAGGGGAGATCATTGGCGCCTATGCCCTGACTGAGCCCGAAGCAGGATCGGATGCCCTGAACTCTAAGACTACGGCAACTCTCAGCTCTGACGGAAAATATTACATTCTAAATGGTCAGAAGCAATTCATCACCAATGCCGGGATTGCCGGTACCTTCATCACCTATGCCAAAGTGGACGGAGAAAAATTCACCTCCTTCATCGTCGAGCGGAATTTCGAAGGGGTCTCGCTCGATGAGGAAGAAAATAAGATGGGTGTGAAAGGCTCTTCTACTCGAGGAGTCATCTTCTCCGATGTCAAAGTTCCTGTAGAGAATCTTCTCGGAGAGACTGGAAAGGGCCATATCGTGGCTTTGAACGTCCTGAATATTGCTCGTTTCAGCTTGGGTGCAGGTTGTCTGGGAGGGGCAAAGAGTGCCCTGCAGGAGGCAGTCACTTATGCCAAGAAGAGGGTTCAGTTCGGCAGGCCAATTGCCGAGTTCGGTCTGATCAAACACAAGATTTCGGAAATGGCAATCCGGACCTTCGTCTCGGAGAGCATGGTTTACCGAACAGGAGGCCTGACCGATCTGATTCTCCGGCGCATCGACCGCCAGGCTGAAGATGTTGGGATCCAAATGGCAAAAGGGATTGAGGAGTATGCCATCGAAGACTCGATCAACAAGGTCTATTGTTCAGAGATGGCGGGTTATGTTGTAGATGAAGCCGTTCAGATCCACGGAGGGTATGGGTATATTCATGATTATCCGGTTGAGCGGGGTTACAGGGATGAGCGGATTAACCGGATCTGGGAAGGGACGAACGAGATCAATCGCCTCCTGATCGTGGATATGTTGACGAAACGGGCCATGAAGAATCGCCTCCCCGTGCTTGCAGCAGCTCAGAAGGTGGCGAACGAACTCCTCACGCTTCGACCGAAAGTGGAAATGGATGATGCGAAACTAACCTTACAGGCGGAAATGGTGGAGATGTCAAAAAAGATTGGTCTCCTTGTGGCCGGTGCTGCGGTTCAGAAGTATATGATGAAGTTGGGAGAACCAGCGGAAGAGGACATCGTGGGACTGATCAGTAATATAGTGATTGAGGTCTTCGCCATGGAAAGCGCGTTACTCCGAGCAATGAAGTCCATGGAGAAGTTTGGCGATGAAAAATCTCAGATCCAGAAGGCCATGGTAAAGGTCTATGTGAATGACGCCCTGGGTCGTGTGGAAGGTTTTGCGAAACAGGCCTTCGCTGCCATTGCCGAGGGCGATACGCTCAGGACACA
>Ga0187878_1004581_pt1 | contig 10679 bp, 10 predicted proteins | sample June2016WEW_17_1_FD_132979 | JGI IMG/M metagenome (GOLD analysis project Ga0187878, IMG submission 132979) | Peatland microbial communities from SPRUCE experiment site at the Marcell Experimental Forest, Minnesota, USA - June2016WEW_17_150 | ecosystem: Environmental > Terrestrial > Soil >...
CGTGCAAACGCTCAGACACTCTCCGATTACTGGTCGACGTTCTTTCGCGTCAGGCGACTTACTCTCTATGACTTTGAGACGAACGAGTCGTTGGTTGCGGGGAGGGGAAATTGAGGCATACACGCGCCATTGATGGAGAGTGACACTGTGGTTTTGTGAGAAGTGTTGTGCTCAACTCGGTGACGAACAGGTATCGCATCGGGATGACATTCTCGATCATTAAAGTAACATCTGTGTTGATCTGTAATCAAAGATCCTGAGCGATTTTTGAACCCACAGTCCTGAAAGGCTCATGCCATGATAAGACATCAAGGTGTGTTCCCGGTCTTCTTGATTGCATGTGTAATCTGCCAGGCAGCGCCGCAAACGCAGCAGGTTAATCTCGGATTCGAGCAACTGCAGAATGATGGCCGCATGCCCCAGGGATGGGTCCAATGGGGTACCGGTTATTCACTCGTGCCTGATTCAATTGTTCAGCACAGTGGGAAATACTCGATGCGGATACAGCCCGGAAACACTACCGGCAAAAGCTCCTTCGGCTGCTGTGCCCGCTCCATTCCGGCAACGTTCGGGGGGAAACAAATCGAACTGCGCGGCTACATGAAACTGCAGGATGTCCAGAATGGATTCGCCGGTCTTCTCTTGCGCATTGACGGTGAGGTAGGAACGCTGGGAGGGGACAATATGCAATCGCGGAACATCCATGGGACCTCGGATTGGCAGCAGTATTCGGTACAACTCCCCCTGCCATCGGAGGCCAAGACCATCTATGTCGGTGCGATCTTCAAAGGATCAGGGACGGTCTGGGTGGACGATTTTCAGCTTCTCGTCGATGGAAAGGACTTTTCGGAGGCAGCGGTCAAGCAACAAAAGACCTACAAGGCTGATCTGGACAAAGAATTTGATGACGGATCCGGAATTACAGCAATTGATTTCTCTCCTCAAATGATTGAACACCTGACAGTTCTGGGGAAGGTGTGGGGATATTTGAAGTACTACCATCTGAAGATTGCTGAAGGGGAATACAACTGGGACTACCAGCTCTTTCGTACCATGGGCAGCATCTTGAAGGTGCAGACGAAGCAAGAGCGGAATGCGATCCTTTCCCGTTGGATCGCCGACCTTGGCATGCCCGAGGCGGAAGAAAACCGTCCGGTTTCAGATCCCGCCCGCATCAAAATGCTCCCCGATCTGAAATGGACAGAAGATACGGCGCAGCTGGGAGAGGAACTCGTAAGACAGCTCAAACAAATAGGAGCTGCGAAAAGAACGGGTGAACACTACTATATCGGTCAGGTCCCCAATGTAGGAAATCCGGTCTTCAAGAACGAAAAGAGCTATGGCTCAATGCCCTTTCCTGATGCAGGATATCGCTTGCTCAGTCTTTACAGATACTGGAACATGATTCAGTATTTCTTTCCATACAAATACTTAATTGGAGAAGATTGGAATAAGGTCTTGCCGGAATTTGTGCCGAGGTTTGTCAATGCAAAGAATGAACTGGAATACAAACTGACCCTCCTGGAATTGATAGCCCAAGTTCATGACACACATGCAAACATCTGGCAGCAGGACAAAACGCTGGCGGCCTTCAAAGGCAGGAACTATGTTCCGGTGAAGGTCGGATTCGTCGAGAACAAAGCCGTTGTACTCGACGTTTTGAGCGATTCTCCGGATCAGCAGACAACATTGAAGATAGGCGATGTGATCCTGAGCGTCAACGATCAAAAAGTTGATGCGTTCGTCAAGGCCCGGCTTCCTTATGCACCGGCCTCGAACTATCCGACACAGATGCGAACTCTTGCCGCCGACTTGTTGCGAAGCAATGACAGTACCATCTTGGTGAGGTATGAGCGGGATGGAAAAACAAACGCCGTCAATGTAAGGTGTTTTCCGCCTGACAGAATAAATCTCGCCGCTTTGTTTCAGCGAAAAGATACATGCTGGAAGTTTCTGAAAGACGATATTGGGTACATCTATCCCGGGACCATCAAGATTGAGTACTTGCCGAAGATCATGAGTGCCTTTGCGCAAACCAAAGGGATTGTCATCGACCTGCGCTGCTATCCGTCAGCGTTCATCGTCTTCACGCTTGGCCAGTACTTGCTTCCGGAGGCGAGAGAATTTGTGAAATTCACCGGGGGCGATATCGGGCAACCCGGCTTGTTCAAGTTCGGGCCAACCGTAAAGGTTGGCACAAGCAACCCGGCCTGCTACAAAGGAAAGATTGTCGTGCTGGTGAACGAATCGACAATGAGCCAGGCAGAATACACGGCGATGGCTTTCAGAGCTGCGCCTGGTACGACAGTCATTGGGAGCACCACCTCAGGGGCCGACGGAAACGTCTCTTCAATCAGCCTGCCGGGAGGCATCAGCACGATGATCAGCGGCATCGGCGTGTACTACCCCGGCGGGAGGGAGACACAGCGCATCGGCATCGTCCCCGAGATAGAGCTTCGGCCGACGATAAAGGGAATCAGGGAAAACAGGGATGAGCTCTTGGAGAAAGCGATTGAAGTCATTCAATCCGGGAAGTGACTTCGCCTGTGTGTTCTTCGAGATGAATGATAGTGACATCGCAAACAGACAGTCGAACCAGGGCATCGATTAATCTTTGAAGGGGATCTTCCTATGAATCTGACAATGATGATCCTGGCGTTTCTCACATTCTTTGCGTCTCATCCGCAGTCTTCGACCGGCACGATCCGCGGAACTGTGACGTCCAAATCGACGGGGGAGCGGATCGTTCAAGCCACGGTTTCTCTCTATCCTCCCACATTCACAACCTACACTGATGACAATGGTGTATTTCGTCTTGAGAAAATTCTGAGTGGTGAGTACAGTCTTACAATATCCGCTCCGGGTTACGCACGTCTAACGTTTCGGGGATTGCTCGTTCCACACTACACGCCGCTTGTCATCGATGCAAAGCTCAGGGATGCCGCGACATCGTCCGACACCGTCATCGTCATGAAATTCACTCCGTCGCCGGGAAAGCAACACCTGCAAAATGACAAGATGATGTTCTACCAACCGGACAGCACAATCGACTACAAGATCCGGATTGTGAATCCGGAAGCTCGACCAAGGGATCCACACTCATTCATAATTCCGGATTCGCTTCTGAAGCACAAGTGATTTGACTCTGAGGATTTCATTGTTGATCTTTGCTGGATCGGAATCCTCGCATGAAATCTTCCCTGCTTTTCCTGATAGCAGTCGTTGTCTCCGCCAATCTTCTCTTTCCTCAGCAAGTCCCGAAAGGAATGATCAGAGGTCGTGTCCTGGACGATTCGACAGGTGCGCCTCTTCCGTTAGCCAATGTCTTCGTGTCGAATTCAACTGTCGGTACTGCTGCAAACGAAGAGGGAAAATTCGAGCTGAGAGGTGTGCCAATTGGGACGCAGCAAATCGTCGCGTCCATTGTCGGCTACAAACCTGTCAGTTTCGCAACGCAGGTGAACGATTCGGTTGTGCAGGTCATTCAGTTTCGGCTCAGGGCGCGTGCAGTTCAACTGCCGGGAGTCGACATTGAGGAAAAGGACCCGGTGGAATGGAGGAAACATCTTCAGAGGTTTATCGATGCGTTCTTTGGATCCACTCCGAATTCTGAACGGTGCAGGATCCTGAATCCCCAGGTCCTCGACTTTGCCTATGACGAAGACGCCGACCGCCTTGTTGCTACTGCGAGAGAACCGTTGGATATCGAGAATCTTGCACTCGGATATCGCTTTCAGTGTGTGATTGTGCTTTTCACCCATTCGCCGCCGGCCTTCCAGTACATCGGCTTCACGACCTTCCGGCCGCTTGTGCCACGAAGTGTCGATGAAGCGGATCAGTGGAAAGCGAATCGCCGGAATGCATACTACGGTTCGAAGCGGCATTTCCTCCAGGCCCTTGGCAAGAAAACAACGAAGAAAGAAGGATTTGATGTGTACAGCATACGGCGAGACTTGATGTGGAGCGCATTGAAGAAGCCAGCTGGGTTTGAGATGAACGTAGACGGTTTGCTTTCACCGGGTGACTCGCCGTACGAAAAGAAACTCGATTTTCAGGATCTGCTGCAGGTGGTGTACACGCGCGACAACGTCACGCGCATCTCGCTTCTTGAACTCACTGGACCATCGATGACGGTGTTCACCAACGGCCTGACCGCGAATCCGCTGGGGCTTTGCTCATACGGCTTCTGGTCAACGCAGCGGGGGGCCGAGATGCTGCCGATTGATTATGAGCCGGAGTAGGGGAGCACAACCCGCTTCGGCGTTCGGAGATCGATTGGTCGTTATTCGACATTCAGTTGAATATCGAATCTCGAACAAGGAATAATGAATGATGAAGTAGCTTCGTGTGCGTATCAAACATCAGTGGAGCACCCATGTCCATACTCCCCTTCCTTCCATTCCTTTTGACGTTCGTCCTGAATTTGGCGGGCCAGCAAATGGGGTTACAGGAAAAACCTGAACATTATCTCATCATAGAGATAGGCCCCGCAAATGTCGGAGGGCGATTTGAGTTCACGCTTGTCCGGCTCGCCAGGTCGGGAAAAGAATGTGATCTTCGCCGACTCGATTGCAAAGCCCCGTACAGATTGAGCATATTTGATGAGACATATCTGATTCTGTATGGAAAGTCCGGCCAGGGTAAGGTCGCCACGCGGTACAGAATGCTTATGGACGAAAAACTGTCGTATCAATATTTTGAGAAAGGCGAGGCAATCGTCATAGAATTTCTCCCGAGGCTTGTTGGCGGTGGGCCTACGAAATGGTGGACAGAGGGAAACCGTAGTGCACCCCGAATGTCCGTGACGGTCATGTCCAAGGAGCCCACGGTGTACTAGGTAGGTGCCACGCGCCCCGTTGAGAAATCCGACTTCTACCCTGCAAGACCCAGAAGAAGTCGGACTTCTACCGTGAAGGTGCGTGGCACCTCAAAGATTTCGGCGTTCAGAGTTCGATTGTTCATTATTCGAGATTCAGGCGAATATCCAATATCGAACACCCAATAATGAATGATGAAGTATGTTTTGTCGTTGAACAGCAAGTTTTACCCCCTTTTTGCATCTTACCTCTTGAATCCTCCATTGGTTCTCACACCCGCACCGTAGACGCATGCACTTTGCACCGGACCGAGAACTGCTGAGTCAAATCCGAGCTGGAAACCACAAGGCATTTACGGATCTTCACAATAAGTACCGGCGACGGTTGCTCGCCTATTGCTATCGTCTTTTGCAGGATCCGGTAGCAGCAGAGGACGTTGTCCAGGTGTCGTTCCAGAAGGCGTACGAATCTCTCAGCACACTCGACAAACCCGAATTGTTCTTCTATTGGCTGTTCGGCATTGCGCGTAATGAGGTGTACGGTCACATCCGCAAGTTGAGAAGAAACGGCACGCCCCATTCGATTGAAGAGGAAGATGATCTCTGGACCGAAGAAACGCCGCATGAGCAATTGGTGAGGAAGGAAACGACGGAAATCGTCGAGCTGTTCCTCAATCAACTGAAAGTCGAGTATCGGGAAGTGTTAGTCTTACGTCAGTACGATAAGCTCTCATATGCGGAGATCGCAGCGATTACAGGGGACACCGTGAGTTCGGTAGAGTCGAGGCTGTTCAAGGCTCGCAAAGCTCTGGCAACAAAACTGGCGCCGTATTTAAGTGAGTTGTAGGACGAACTGTCAGTTCGTCCGCCAAGCACCAACGTGAACCATGACGGAGCAACATATGACGTGCGGAGACCATCAAAGAAGCATCAACCGCTTCATCGATCACGAAATCAAAGCATCCGAATGTGCTGAACTGTTCGAGCATCTCGGGACATGCATGGAGTGCAGACGGTTTTATGACTCGATCATTGCGCTTGGCGCTGAATTGGACAAGGTGCACCTAACGATAGATGAAATGCCGGCGACCGGCTGGCAGCCTGGCGTTGAAGCAAATCGTCAGCCCGAGTATCGCGTCCCCGGACAGAGGAGAATTGCTCCGCGATCTTCCAGTCTCATCTTCGCAATTGTCGCAATTCTTCTGGTCACTCTTCTTTTTTCGATCAACGTTACAATCGAAAAGCCAGCGCAGATCGCGCCGACAGCCGAGATGAGTCAACAATAAGGTTCTGAGTCAATGGAGGAACGAAACAATGGATAATCAACCGGACAAATCGAATCGCTCACTCATTCTGTATTTTGTTCTTTCCGTCGTCTTTGCCTTTCTCGGTATTCTTGCCAGCAAACTCATAACCGTGACGTATTTTCTGTCGGATGTGAAGATCACACTCAATTTGAAATGGATGTTCTGGCTCTCCACGATGCTTTCCATTGCGTTCATTCTGCCTATCATTCGGTCGCTGCTCGTCGCACTCCATCAACAAGGCCGGCTACCTAAGATCTTGGACTGGTTTTTTCGCGAAGAATTCGTGGAAAAGTCTGTGTCAAGCATCCGCTTGATCCAAAACGTCTACCTGAGCACGATTGGACGCCTGGTACTGTCGGGGCTTGGCATTTTTCTACTGACGATGGCAGTCTGGAGATCCGGAGCGATCCACGAAACTGAAATCGATAGTAATCTTCTGACGATCGTTGATGCTGCGGCCGGTCGATATTCGTACTCAAGGGAGGGCGCCTTCCCGACGGTTGAATTGTGTTCGTATTTCCGTCCACAAAGTGGCAATTATCTTCGTAACTGTTTGAAGCTTGTAACCGATCTCAAAGCTGTAGGTGTGAAGGTGGTAGTGCTTGCAATGCGTCCTCTGGCCGGCAGCAAAGATGAGTTTGGTGTCATACGAGAGCTCGAAGAGACAGGTATCGTGGTATTCGCGACAGAGTATGGACGAATGTTCTGGATCGCGGGCCCAACGGGGGTATTGATACTCTCGCCAGGACGCGTTACGATGTCCGACCGTGAAGTTGAGGAGACAAGCCGACTTGTCCGCCTGAGACCGGCGGGACTTGAAAACGTCGGCAGCCCTCGTTCGCTGGATATCTCCATCGAGATTCTACGCAGATACAAAGGATACGGAAATGAAATTCCTTGGATTGAGGAAGGGGGTGAGTTCCGATTTGGAGATTACAGAATCCCTGTCACAAAAGATGGATGGATGTACTCTAGGGATCGGGGATTTAGCTGGCCTTCACTGCTGGATGTGGATAGCACAAGGTCCTGGTATATACCAAACAGACCGAAGTCCTCGAAAGACTTCTCTCAAAAAGCTATAAAGGCCGGCCTCAAAATAGAAGACGATAGAATTCCAGTGCAAGATGCAGGGACTCAACTTAAGGGAAAAATTGTGCTGCTCACAGATAGCTTCGGTCCTCCGGGTTCATATCTCATCTCAAGAGCTTACCAATCTGCAATTGAGAATATTCTTACCGGAGCACTCATACGAAAGTGGGAGATGGGGCATCTATGGGTTTCGGTTCTGTGCCTGGTTCTTGCCGGACTGATCACCTATCGTGTCAGACTCGTAGTGGCCTTCCTGATCTTGCTTGCCCTTCTTCCATGCGTCCTCATGTTCGGATGGTACCTTTACGCGAGCCACAGCATCCTCATCGACATGTTCTATCCGCTGCTCTCGACGGCGATGGCAATTGTGGTCTTCCCCGTCATTGTTATGGGGCGCCAACCAGATTTAAGAAAAGATGATTTTGTTTGATTCCAGGTAGGTGCCACGCACCTACCTGGTGATGCCCGAAAGGTGCGTGGCACCTTTCAGGACTTCGGCGTTCGGAGTTCAATTGTTCGATATTCGAAATTCACTTGAACATCGAATATCTGCGCCGAAGGCGCATCAGCCTTCGGCAGAGATCAAGGATTGACGAATGACGAAGGATGTTTCTTCTCTCCCCCCACAGCAAGTTTTCCTTCCTTTGTGCATCTTGTAGGTAGAGTACAAAATGGTTCTTCGACAGTTAAACTGTCGAAGAAGGACCATGTCCGACAGTTGAACTGTCGGACAACGATGGGTGTAGATAGAGCACCGTAGACCTTCCAATTAGGCGCACAGGTCCCCCTGTGGACGTCAATGCCTGAACAATACTCGGACATACAACTTATCCAACGAATGCTGCAGAACGATTCCGAAGCATTCGCCGAAATATATACGCGCTTCAAACACAGGGTATATGAGTATTGTTTTCGCTTGACGCAGGATCGACCTGCGGCAGAGGATGCGACGCAAAACACGTTTATCAAAATTCAACTGAACTTGCGTGAACTTAGAAATCCAGGGTCATTCAAGGCGTGGATGTTCACGATCGCGCGCAACGAGGTGTATGCACACCTGCGACGGGCTAGGAGCAATGGGTTGGAGGGAAACGAGGATGTCTGGGAATCAGATTCGCCGCACGAGGAATTCGTGGCGCAGGAGCAGGTCGAGCTTGTACAGAGGCTTCTGACACAGTTGAAGCCGGAGTATCGTGAGGTTCTGCTCCTCGTTGAGTACGAGCAGATGTCGTACGCCGATATTGCTGCTATCACCGGTGCAACGCTCAGTTCGGTCGAGTCGAGGATTTTTAAAGCCCGGAAGGCTCTTGGAAAGAAACTGAAGCCGTTTCTGTGAGTCAGCACCGTCACCAAGAAATCATAAGATGGAGTGGCAGATGAACTGCGAAGACTATCAACAACTGGTAAGCAAGCTGCTGGATAACTCCCTGGAAAAAGGGAAGACCGCTGATGTGTTCAGGCATCTCGGGGAGTGTGATGAATGCAGAGCATTCTTCGGGACTTCGATGCACCTCCGGCACGCGATGCAGAGTGCGCCACCAATGCAGGCGACCGAATCGGTGGATAGGGAGGTGCTGGGCTTCACACATTCACAACCACGTGTTGTTTCTCGTGTTGCGGGTATTCGTTCTTCATCGACACGAATGGATAGGAAAGCCTCGAGCGTCGAACGGTCCGGCATACGTGAGCAAATCCGTGTGTTTGCACTCGTGCTAATCACGGTTATTGTATCGGGGTTGATTTGGACGAGAACTCTCCCGAAGCAAAGGGAAGAGGGTGTTGATCTGACACGGGAAGCCCTACAATCGGAAATGACGATCCATCAACGTTGAGGTAAAGTTATGAACACACCAAGAAGCCGTTCGCCGTGGATGATCTTGCTCTATTTCATTCTCGCTCTTGCCTTCGCTGTGTTTGCGATGATCGCAAGCCACGCTCCGAGTGTCCGGTATATGCCGACGGTGGGAAATTTTGGTTTTGAAAGCAATCTCCAGTGGATCTTTTGGCTCCTCATCATTCTCTCCATTATATGTCTCGTTCCACTCTTGGAGGCGATCGTTCACCTACTCTATCTTTGCAAACTGCTCCCGCGTTTTCTCTCCATCCTCTATGATGGTCAAGCAGGAGGAGAGACTGACGGAATCTTGTTGTGGCTGAAATCTGACGCAAGATCCTCCGCCGGTAGATTGTTTGCCGCTGGTATCGCCGTGTTCGCAACCGTCTTCATACTTTCACTTACCAGCGCAGTGAGAGAGAGAGACATCGACAGCTACCTTTATGAATACATCTCGAGACTTCTTAAATCAGAGCGATCCTCAGAAAACGAAACAGCCAGTATCTGTACATCAATTCACTTAAGCGACGCGCCTGGAGTGAATCAGTTGGAGGATTGCCTTACAATCGTTGAAGATCTCAAGAGTGTCGGTGCAAAGGCAATTCTGGTCGACATTCGCGGAATAAACAGAAGCGCGGAGGACTTTCAGTGGTTCAGAAAAATAGAAAACACCGGCGTTGCTGTTCTCGGACTGTCAAATTGGGGTAACATACGACACGCGGACTCAACCGGAGAAATCAGGTTCACAAAGGGAAGGATGACGATGCAGCCTCTGGAATTGCGCATGAATCCTTTCTTGTTTCGGATTAAGCCCGAAGGCATCCAACAATTCAACGATGAGGTCGTTCCAGATGTTGTAATTCAATTGTTGCGGAAATACCGAAACTATCCCAGCGATCTCGCTCCTCGAAGAGAAGGCAGCAAGATTATATTCGGTGACTACCAAATTCCCGTAAGTTCTGACGGTTGGATGTACGCCCGGGAACTTTATAATTACTGGCCTTGGACCATAGCCTCGCGTGCGAGTGTAAATGACACGCTTGAATATAGGGGATGGTTCGAGCGGAGGAAACCTTTTCATGGGTTCAAACTAGATGAGTTGAAGAGCAATTTCGCTGGCAAGATCGTGCTCATTGACCGCCTCCAGGAATCAACTCTTGAATATGGCTGGGCGATGACCAGATCGTATGAAAGTGCCCTGCAATCAATTGTTGCCCAAAGAGTGATCGTGCGACTGGAATATCTCCACGTGTGGCTGACTCTTATCTGCATCGCGGTGGCAGGGTTTGTGGCCTTCAGGCTTCGTCCGATTTCATCGTTCTTGACGATTTTCGCTATCGGCCTTGCGGTAATGCTCGCCTCATGGTTCATTTATTACAGGTTCTACTTCTTTTTCGATGTTTTCTACCCGCTCCTCGCGGTTGGAATGTCGATGTTCGTCTTTCCAGCAATCACGGTAACCGAAGACCGACAGCCCGGGTAGGTGACACGCAGCTTTTCCGAGACCACGGCAAGCTGATACTTCCCGCGCACCCTCCTTCCCCTCGAAGGGAAAGGAGGGGATGGGGTCGGCAGTATCACTGCCGCTTGTTCAACGCATCTTGAACCTTCTCGTAAATCACCTGCTCTACAC
>Ga0187878_1004582_pt1 | contig 10676 bp, 10 predicted proteins | sample June2016WEW_17_1_FD_132979 | JGI IMG/M metagenome (GOLD analysis project Ga0187878, IMG submission 132979) | Peatland microbial communities from SPRUCE experiment site at the Marcell Experimental Forest, Minnesota, USA - June2016WEW_17_150 | ecosystem: Environmental > Terrestrial > Soil >...
ATCGTATAAATCACCCCACCAAAAAGTGTTGTATAAGGAATCTTCGACTGCACGGCAGAAACGGCGATACCATAAACAGCATTGCTACTGAGGCTTTGCCCGGGGATACCATAAACAGCATTGCTACTGAGGCTTTGCTCGGGATAGGGTCCGTTAGGATAGGCGACCACTTCATTCACTATTGCCAAGAAAAGGCAACTCAAAGTTAAAAATTTCTTCATAGTATTGATCTATTTTAGATTCTTACATTTTAAATAAAGAATGCCAGAAGTGTCATAGGAGTCCCAGCAGCGGCTGTATAAGTCTGCGCAGTAGAACTCACATAAAGATAACAGCCTTGATGAATTGTTCCTGAAATATCCTGACTCATGACCGGCTCGCCGTCGCCAAAAACAAGTGGGGGTAAACTGCTTCCATTAGTAAGAGCCCACTGTTGTATGGGTGCTGCACCTGTTGCAGGCGTCGGAGCCGCGAAAAGCATCAAATATACTGTTCCTCCAGAACTATTAGTTCCCGCAATTTTCAACAAACGATACTTTGCACCCGAAGCATTGTCCACCCATACGGTAAGATTTTGCACAGCAGCCCCTGTTAAAGTCCCATTGCTGTTAACATTAGCTTGTTGCAATTCATACTCTTCAACATCCACGGACAAATCAAACACAGCTCCATCAGTCGGCGCTGTATAAGTATGCTCTGTAGTGCTCAGAACAATAACCAAATTGCCTTGATTAAGTCCTGTGGAAGAAGCAGCTCCCATTGACATCATATTCAATCCCTCAGGTTGATACGCAAAAGTAAATCCATCGAGATTAAGCACTTGCAGGCTTCTCAAGGGAACCGATGCAGCGGCAGGTACAGTAGCTTGAGCAAATAACTGAAGAAAATACACCGCATTCGCAGTACCTGATGAAATGAATCCTTCAATGTTAAATATCTTAACCTGCTGATTCCCAGTAGCAACAATCAAACTATTCGCCTGACCCGCTGCTTGGGTTATTCCATTAAAAGTTGAAACTGTTCTTGTCGGCATAACTATTTATTTTGTTAATTGTTAATTACTTATTTTTTATTTTCAAATTTATTTTGAATTATTCCCCGCAACCGCGATAGGAACAACTCTCTTTCTGTTCATTCTTTCATCCTCACCCCTACCGAAAACAAGTCCAATAGGATCACAAGGATAATTTCCACGAATGCTTGCAAGACGATCGTCGAACATTTTTTTAATAGCATCCCAATTGTCTTGTTTCTTTTTCTTTAACTGCTTCCACGAAAGACTCAAAACAATCAATTGATCGTCTAAATCCGCAGTGTCTGTAGAACTAACCAAAGGATCAAGCACTCTCTGTCCTGTGAATCTTACAACCTGTGCGGTTGTATTAATAGGCCAAAGCTCTACTTGATTCTCCCCGCTCCAACGCCAATTTTGAATAGGATCTTGAACATTCCCCGGCTGGTCTGAATTGAGATAATTATACTGCTCCGACCCAATCCCATAAGCTAGTGGATTCCAATAGTTTGTCCAGAAGACCTCGACCTTATAAGGACGCTCAAGGTTCATAGCTATCGCATTTCCTTCATTGTCAACAGTGGGGAAAGGTAGATAACGAGACCCAGCAGGGGCCAAAAGGTCGAAACGATCTTCAAGGAACGGCCAGTCGTACTGTCCAGCAAGCCACTTCTGTTCATCAGAAAGAAGCTGAAACAGTGACGACTGATTCTGTGGAGCCGCTGTTATGGCACTATCAAGCTGAGCTTGTAGCATCGTTAGAAGAACGGATAGCTGTGTATTACGTGCCATATGCTTAGAGAGGATTGAGTTGGAGCAAGGTGTTTGTTACTTTGTTGCTTACAAAGGAGTTGAAAGATCGTCCTTAGGAGGTTCGACCAAAGCAACAGGTTCAATGGGTTTAACTTGTGAAGCAACAATACTCGTGAGCAAGGCAATCTGCTGAGTGAGCTGACTGATTTGCTCCTGAGTTTTATCAATCTTCACAATGTGCTGTTCGCTCTTATCGTATTCAGCCTGTTCTTGAGGGGTGAGTCCGCGAGGAATCTTACTCAAGGGAAGAATCTCCTGGGGCTTACCCATTTTAGGCTGTTTAAGATCGGTTTCGAAAACAATCTTACCGGATTCGTCTTTCGGAAACTCATCAGGGATGATGTCCACAGACTCACCGGGGAAGCATTCTTTCGTCACTTTCTCTCCATAAACACGACAGAGGCGTTTGTACTCTTCACCTTTTGATTTTTTGGATGTCTCTTCCAAGAGGTCAAAGTGTTCGAAGGGGTTTGTGTAACCACCGATTTCATCACTCAATTTCACAGCAAAGAGCTTGCGGAGAACGATTGATTCAGCCGGGGTTACACGTTCCCGAGGAACGAATGACCATTGATTAACACGAAGATGAACGTTTGCGAGTTGCATTTTTAAAACTTTCTCTTTCGGAAGTTGCTTAGTGAACTCCAGTGATTGCTATTTTATCAATGGTTAAAACACCCGCCCCTTGGGAGTTAGGTTGAGCGGGAGTAATAGACATCAGACGAACCCGCATCGCACCTTGAAGAAAAGATGTAGGAAGGTTCGTTGTGAAGGTAATCACAGTGTTGTTCGTAGAACCAAAGCTGAAGGTGAACACATGCTGTGAGCCGACCCAGCCGCTGTCGCAGTTCTCCCCGTCAGCAGAAGTAGCGAAGACAAATGTGTCAAGGTTCGTCGAGGCCACACCATAGTAAGAAGTAGTATTCGTAGCATTAGCGGCGTAGGCACAATAATTAGTACCCGAACCATAAAGTACGTTCGTATTACTTCCCACTCCGCTTCCCACTTGAGTAGGAGAATAATTAGCCGGATAGGGCTGATAGTTATTTGTAATACCCACAGTGATCGTCAATGCCGTATTCGCACCGTAATCACCATTAAGGTCGGGATAAATAGGCACATCAACAATCGCCGGAGGGTACGTAAAGATAGAGTTCGTGAAGATCGTACTTCCATTCGTGGAAGTGTTAATCTGCACAGTACTCGCAAGGACGTTCTGGCTATTCCCATAGTTGTAAAACACAATGTTCGAAGCCGTGTTCCAAATATAGGGAGTGGAATTAGACACTTCCAAGAAAGTGCCGTTGTTGACGAAGTTGCCAACATAGGGACGAACAGCACCATTGCCGTTCTGCGCCTGAAGTTGAACCTCCGAAGAGAGAAGAAGCACAGAAGTAGCCGCAATAACTCCAATCAGAGATGTGAAAGAAAAACTTTTCATATTGTTTTTGTTTTTGTTCTTGTTCTTATTGTTTGTTCTTGTGTTTGTTTTTAAGCCACTTCGTAAACGCCCTGAGCGTTAAGCTGATCGCAAGTGAGCCCACCCGTCCACGTTTTAGTACGCAGAAAAACCATGTACTGATAAGGACGTTCTGGAGTCGACAGTTTGTCATCTTCATCCTGCATCGGACGAAGTTTCAAATGCTTGGTATCGAGAATGACAATGCGCTTCGACCAGCCGATATCGTCCAGCGTAGGATCGTATTCGAACGTACCCAACCCGCGCATACGAATCTTCGCCATGCCGAGGTCAGTTTTTCCTTCCTTGGTGAAACCCTCTTGCGTATATACGCCTTTCTCCTGCACTTCGAGTTCAAGAGCCTCGATTGCAGATTCACCACAGAGGGCGGTCATAGGACGACCACCGAAGCGCCGAAGCTGACGGAGCTCACTACGCAGACGACGTGAGAGAGTTTGATCATTCCCCGAAGCGGTGATTTTATTCACACCCACAAGAGAACGATTCTGCCACCACCAGTAGGTAGCGCGATTCAAACCACCGGTAGTACCAGCGTTGGTCACATCGAGAAGAATGCTACGAATCCCGGGAACTTGTTTGGGATCTTGCGTACCGTCACCCCAGAACATGTAGTTCTTGCCACGGGCGATAGACTCATCGAAGTCCGCGATACGATTTTCCAAAACATCAGTAAGCACGTCGAGTTCCCTATCGGTATGCTCGCTCTCTTCTTGGTGATCGCTGATGGTGATACCATTTTTCTTCAATTCGGTGTGAGTAATGATAAGATTCCAAGCGATTTCCTTCCAAGGATAGTAATTCCGTAAGGCGTTCTGTGCTTGACCGAAATTCAAAGCATCATCCTCTTGATAACCTTGAGTGAAGCCGGGAGTATCCGACATGTACTGACCCTGAACAGCGTCAGAAATTTGCAAGATACCGGCGGGGAAGGACTTCTTGCTCTCTTCAAGAACGCGGAGCAAGGGTTTGTCCTGTGTGGTTTGACTCAACGTCTTGCCGCGTTCATAATGAATCAACAGCATGTTCGCCAAGTCCTGAGCAACTACGAGTCCAAGAGCCATATTATCGTTTCCTTTGTTAAAGTTTTTTTTGTTTACTGTTTACTGCTTAATACTTAATACTTAATACTTTAGCAAAAGGTTTATTGACAGATTTTACTCCCCATTGAAATTTTGCTGAGCAACACGATGTGCCCAACCGGGTTTGGAAAAATCAATCCCTTCGCTACCTTCTCCGTTATTGTTGGTTCTCGAAGAACGTTGAATTGAAACGGGCCGTTTCATCTGACGGGGTTTAGGCTGCACACGGGTTACGAACCCATTAACTTCGTTATATGCGCGATCAGCCAAGCCTACAGCTTCTGCTATTGTCTTAACAGGAACTGTTTGCCAAAGTTGCAAAAAGCGAGAGAAGACGAATTCGTACTTTCCATCAGGATCAGCGGGTGCTGCCTTAGGTTTAAAATCCGGATCCTTCGCTTGTGTTTGCTGAGTCCAATTATTCACCTCGGAGGTAAGGGAATTGCGAAGCTGAACAGTTTTCTGTTCCGCTTGAGTGATTTCTTGCTGCTTACCTTGTTCGAGTTGAGCACGAAGTTTAGCTTCGCGCTTAGCTGCCTGTTCGGTAATTAATCCTTCGTTAAGTTCATTCTGCAAATCATCCGGCAGACGGTCGCCCGTTTGCAAGAGAAGTTGCTGTTTGAGCTCTTCCAGTTTCTTAACACCTTCTTGAGGGTTTGACTTGATCAAAGCAGCAACTTCAAGAGCAATATTTAAATCAGTATCAATTAACTGACTCTTCTGCATGAATTGTTGTATTTGAGTCGCACGCTCAATAAGAGGCTTTGAGGTTTCAAGTTGCTTCACTGCATCGTTTTTCTTTGCAATGACATCCTTGAAACGTTCATAAGGAACAGGTTTCTTAGGATCAAGATCCTTGAGGTCGGCATCGGATTTAACTAACTCAGCTTCTTTCTCAGCCTTTTGTTTCGCTTGTTGTTCTTTAGGAGTTAGGATCTTATCTAGATCTTCACTCTTTTTCTTTTCAGGATCAGGTGACGAGGCTTCTCCTTCTTTTTTTTCGTTCTTGTCCTTGCGATACTTCTCGTTAATACGAGATTTAATATCTTCAACGGACTCGCTTTTCTCCTCAGAGTTTACGTCTTCTGTGGAGGATTGCTGTTCGGAATTATCATCATCAGCAGTGGACGAGGTCTGTTGATCTTGCTTAACGTCCCCCGAGGATTGAGACACTTGAGACACTTGGCCAGTCCCCTGCGTGGCTTCTGACGAGGAGTCACCGGAATTAACGTCAGGTATGTGTAATTTACGCATAAAATTTTACTTCTTTATTTGCCCAGGCCCCGGACGATTCTGTTGTGGGGGAGTAGTCAACCCTGGCTGATGTTGCTCTTGATCACTAGGCTGATGCTCACCACCTTGAGGATGTTGAACAGTCCCGGCTCCACCACCGAACATTCCTTGAGGAGGAACTAAAGGAAAGGCTTCTTCAGGGTCCATGTTATCGTTCAAGCGACGTAAGGTTTCACGTACCATGAACTGGGGATTAGCCCCGGCGGCTTGCAAGACAGGTGCAACGATTTGCCAGTTCTTTAAGTCTTGTACTTGATTCGGACGACCAGAAGACGCGGCACGAGTTTTTAAAATAATCTGGTCCAGAAAATCTTGTTTGTCTTGCATAGGCCACACAGCACCAATGCCTACAATTCTCTTCACAGTATCAGGATTCATTTCCTTCAACTGCATTTCACCAGATATGCGTGCGATTAGCGAAAGGAAATCGTCAAGATCGTCTACGTTACTTGCAGTAACAGACATAGTTTCTTGAGCATTAAGCTGTGCAGCAGTTGCAGTACCTCCCTTTTGTTTCTGTGGAACTTGCTCAACCTGCTGGCCGGTGGTTGCAACAATGTCTTGATTCGATGTCGTTGTATCGTAGACCAAAGGTTCAATAGGTACTTGCGGACGAGGGATAAAAACCTTTTCAAGGGCCATGTTCTCCGGTACACCTTCAAGCTCAGTCACAGCGTTTGTTGGAGCTTGCTCAAGACGTTCTTTATCATCAGAAGTAAGATAGCCTTTGCGCGTAATCCAACCAGGGGAATTAGCTTTACGATGCTTGCGAAGCTCTTCCCGCATTCGGTTAATTTCTTTCTGTGCGTGTTTTAAAAGCTGAATGTCTGAAGGAGGGTAAATCGTTAGTTCTTGGTTAGATTCCTCAGTAACGATATCATTAAAAGTAAGTACAGCGAGAGGCCAAAAACCACGCACAGAAGGTTCCAAAGATTCAGGCGCGAGACAGTACTTATCATAGCCGTCAACAATATAAAAGTGGCTACCGTCACGTCGGTTAAGTATTTCATAAAGCCAGCATTTAGCGTTGTCTTTGTCTTTCGGTTGAGAAGATAAATCTCCAGATTCGACGGTGTCTTTCTTTCCGTATTCTTCGGAGGTGGACATTGTCTTTTTAAGATTGCCCTCTTTAATGTCCGTTTCAAACATGTCATTAACATCTTTTATAGAAAGATGATATTCAACAGCGATCCATTGTGCACCTATGAAACCTTTGAGATTCTTACAACAAGGGTCGATTATAACAGAAGTTGAAGGAAGGAAGTCAAAGACTAAACGTTCAGCAAGAGCTCCGTCTTCATTGCCGACAGTAACAGCGAGAGTGTTGAGCAAGGCTTTTAACTGTTCCTGGCGCTTATCATCTTGTTGGATATCCCCCTCTTCAACCTTTTCAAGATAAGAACGTGCCATTGTAGCTTTGTTCAAAAAGGTATCCGACATCCCATTGGAGGTGAAATGATGTTCGATGTCGCGAACAAAAGACACACGGCAGAAAGCAACACCTGTTACAATCGCTTGACGGACACATTGTTTTAACTGTACCTTTGCGTCGCCTGATTCGATGTCTTGTTCATCAAGAGCGTATTGAAATAAAATCTCAAGGGTCTCTCCAACATGTTTCATCTGTTCTTCAGCTTGTTGTCCATGAGCGAAGTCCGCGATCAACGCCATTTCGCTAGGATTCAACGGCATTCCTATTCCTGCTTTCTGTATAAGAGGAATGATATTTTCCAACTTGCCGTCGTAAAGAAGGTAGTCTTTGCGCTTACGGCGAGTATATTCAGCGGTGGGATTGCGTGCGTAAAGCTGCGCGGTCTTCGCTTGTACTTCGCGCAAAGCAACATTCGCAATGTATTTTCGATCGTCAATGGTTTTTTGTCCGGGCCATTGAATACCTCCAGCGAATTTCATATTGTCCCGCATCCGCTGGAAATCTTTTTGAAACTTTTTCTTGCTCTTCTTTATTTTACCGAGCCATTCTTTTATATACGAGGCGATTGCAAGTGCGTCGCTTGTAGATTTTTCATCGTTCTTTTCTTTGTCCTTTTCGTCGGATTTGGGTTTAGAAAAGATTTTAGACGACGACGAGGAAGAAGAAGAAGAAGAAGAAGGGGAAGAAGTAGAAATAGAACTGGTCGCCCCTGCGGTGCTCTCGCCGGTACCTAATTGTTGTTGTTGTTGTTGTTGTAAATCAAGAGGCATATTATATTACTTAATTATAAAGAACTTCAACTTCCTCCTTTAACCTTTGGTTTCTAGCCTGTTGCTTCAACCAGGCAAAGTTTAAACAAGGAGTTTGATTGACATTGATATCTTTAGGAGTGTCGTCAACTTCCGCTTCTTCCCCGGAAGAAAGTGAATTCAACGCCTTGCCAATCAACCCACACATGTCTACAAAATCATCATCCTTACCTCCGTCGAAGGTAAGCAGTTCGTATTCGGCATCGTCCCACCAACTTGCGAATTTCGGAAAGAAAACCTTGTGCATGGACATACGACCTTCAATTGAAGACGCACGTGAACGTTTGTCCTTCTTGGAAGTAATTTCTTTGACGTTAAAATAGACTTTCGTTTCACGTTTGCGCTTCGATAAAAATGGGCCGATTGCTTGAGTTATATGTACCTTTTCCGCGTACCAACAAATAGGAGAATATTTCTTCGCGAGTTTAATCATCGCTTCAACTTGTTCGGAGGCGTCAGCCCGACGCCAAAAAATTTCAGGAAGAAGCCAGAGGTTGTCTTTCGAGTCAACTCCCCACACACCAAAACAACTCTTATTGGCTTCTTCCTTTTTAGAAATAGCGTGGTCGGAAGTTATGTATATTTTTAACTCGTTAAGGGGAGGAAGTTCATTTGCTCGATAGCCTTCAAAAGTGGAAGAGTCGAAGAAATTTCCTGTCTCGGGACAAGGACGCTGTTGGTAGAGTCCCGCGCGAGTCTTTGCGGGCTTTCCATCAACCGCGCGGATGAACGCTTCATTAAAGTATTCAGGCCAGAGAGTCTCTCCCTTTTGACGGCCAAGGGGGTCGTTGTCAAACTCCGCGCGAAAGGGAATGGAAATGACATCCCATTCATCAGAATCCCCTGCGAGACCATTGGGAAAGTCCTCGGTTTTATTTAGTAATTGCCCACAAAGGTCTTGTTCATGCCTGCGGTTGGCTATGATAAAGATAACAGCATCGGGTTTTGCCCTAGGGGTGAAGTCGTTTAAATACCACTGCCCCAACTTTTCACGATGAGTTTTTGAATTAGCCTGTTCCTCCGTACCAATGGGGTCGTCAATAAGGCCGAAGTCGAACCTATGTCCTGCAATGCCTGCGCCAGTGCCTGCGCAGAAGTAACGCCCTCCATTAGTTGTTTCCCACTCGTCCGATGCACGCGTGTCTTTTTCGAGTTCATAGCCAAGGATGTTGGAGTTTTGCTCTACGATATTGCGGCCAGCGCGACCGAAGGAGTTGATTAAATCCTTCGAGTAAGATGATGCTAATATGCAACTACCTGGGCAATGACCCAAAAACCAAGGAATGAATTCTTTTGAAGTATAGGTTGATTTTGCAGACCCAGGAGGCATGAGAAGCATCACCTTACGTTTGTGTTTAAACTTCTTGGTTGTAGGATCAGGGAAGTCGTCAACGAGTTGTTGGAGTTTTGCGATGATTAAATCGTGATGTTTCGCAGGTTGCCAGCCACGAAGAAGACACCAAGAACGAAAGTCTTTTCGTGCGGAGCGACGAAGAAGAAGTTCTTGAGCGGCTTGTTGTGGAGATAAGGGCATAGAGGATAGAGGATAGAGGAGTTTATTTCTATTTCTAACTATTCCCAAAAGCGATTTTAGCAAGCTCATCGTCGTTCATTTCTTTCGCAGTTGCTTGGCGAACGGAATAAGGTTGATTAGGCTTGCCGTATTTTCTATCAAGAATGTCGTTATTTGCCTTGCGTTTGACTTCTTCATTCTTAGCGTTCTTTGCAATTACGATAAGACGTTCAGCGGCAGCAAGACTTTCTTTTTGCAAAAGTGCCATAGCGGCGTCGCTACTTCCGTGAACAACCTTTAATGCTTGCTGCATTACAAAAGGTTGCTTTGCAAGATAATTTATATTGGCTTGCGTGCGTCCGGTGAGTTCGGCGATTTCTTTATTTGTTAATCCCTGGGCGAGTAAAGTAGCAATGAGACGGTGGGCGTAGGTTTCCTTTTGATTTTCATAAGCCCCACGGGAGTCTTGGCCGAAAAGGGGTTCTTCTTTTTTCTCAGGGTTTAAATCTATTTGAGATTCCGACAAAGGCAAAGACAAAGACAAAGGCAAAGGCAAAGGCAAAGGCAAAGAATTAGTGGAAGTAAAAGTAATAGAGGCGGCGTGAGTCTCCCCCATTAACCCCTGAAGGACGTCCTGCGCACTTTCTGTGTATTCGTCGCTCATCTTATTTCTTATTTCTTATTTCTTATTTCTTCAAACCTTCAAAAGTTCTCCCTCATTTTTCGTAAGGGGCATTGCCCACATCTCCAACTTTTGAAAGGGATTCAAATCTTGTTGTTGCATTAACTTTTTTAACTCCTCGCTTACTAAAAACCCTTCTAAGAAAGAATTCCTCCCCGCTTTCATCGCTTCACTCCTAAGTTCTTTTCTTTCTTTCTTATTCATTTCCTTATTTATCCTATATCCTACCTTCACCTTAAAGCAGCGTGGCTAAAAATGCAAATAAAAATGAAGGAATCTTTTTATTCTTAGTATGGAAGAAAAATCCCATTTTGCGTGGTGAGTGAGGTGGGTCCCCTAGCCGATCAACGCCATTTCATTTTCTTAGACATCACCCCCTCCCCTCCTTACCTATTCCATCTCTTTATGCACCTAAGATTCTTATCGGAAGTTATTATATGATTGAACTATTATTATATGATTGAACTATTATTATATGATTGAACTATTATTATATGATTGAACTATTATTATATGATTGAACTATTATTATATGATTGAACTAAAGGTATATGATAAACAAG